>Ga0210406_10003874_pt1 | contig 16228 bp, 12 predicted proteins | sample IncBWC30MmetaG_FD_155454 | JGI IMG/M metagenome (GOLD analysis project Ga0210406, IMG submission 155454) | Forest soil microbial communities from Barre Woods Harvard Forest LTER site, Petersham, Massachusetts, United States - Inc-BW-C-30-M | ecosystem: Environmental > Terrestrial > Soil >... | reverse complement strand
CGGCCATCGAAAAAGATTTACGGGAACGCGCCAGGAAAAAAATCAGCATACAGCAAAATCCCGATACGCCTTAGCCAGTCCGCTATTCATTTTGTTGCGGATTCGCGCTTGAGTAGCTCCGGACCGAGGGTTACTATCTCAGCTTCCCACCCGGCCTCAGTAATCGCACCCAGCCTCTGCAGCCAGGAGGCATGCATGAAGGAAAAACTTAAGGTTCTCATTCTGTGCACCGGCCACCCCGAGCGAAGCGAAATGGCGGAAGGATTTTTGCGCCAACTTGCCGGTGACAAGTTGACACCGGTCAGCGCGGCGCTAGAGCCTGCGCCGGTCAGTCCGCTCGCGGTCGACGCCATGAAGGAAGTCGGCATCGACATCTCAAAGCAGCAGGTCGCGGACGTTCCCACCGCATTTAAGGAACGCTTCGCCTTTGCCGTCGGCGTCGGCGATCAGTCGAAAGAACGTTGTCCCGTCTTTCCCTTCGCTTTTCGGCTATTTCGCTGGAGTCTTGAGGACCCAGCCGCAGCCCAGGGCTCACAGGCGGAGCGGCTGGCTGCGTACCGCCGGGTACGCGACCAGATTCATGGCCGCGTGCGTGAATTCGTGGACCAACTGTCAGCCGATTCGAACCTGTCAGTGGCCCTTAAATAGTGCTCTCTCTGTGCGGCGCTTGACGACCACACAAGCGCCGCGCACTGTTTCGAACGCAAGTCAATCACAACCCAGGAGATCATGTTCTTGCTATTTGTTGGCTGATGATTTCGCCGCCGGCTTTTCCTCAGACTTTTCGGCACTCCCCGCCTTTCCGTTTGTTTTTCGTTTGTTTTTCGTTCCTTTTCCCTTCGGCTCTTCGGGTTTGTCTTTTTTTCCTTGGTCTTTGGCTGGATCAGCGCTTCACTGCGCCGCTGGGTCCTCCGTTTTACGGGCGCTGCCGGCGCTTGCTTTTTTGCGATGCTCTTCGTCTTTAGTTTGTTCCTCGCTCTTGCCTTCTGTCTTGACTTCGCTTTTGACTTCAGTCTTCTGTTCGGCTCCCGTTTCGGTTGCGTTCTTTTGACCGCCACTTTCGTCTTTCTTGCGTGTCTCGTCTTTCTCTTCTGCCTTTTCCTGCGTTTTTTCTTCGCGCTTTTCCGCTTCCGCCTCCGCTGACTTTTTTTCGCTCTTTGCAGCGTCTTGCTCGAAGGCGTTCTTTGGAGGGTTCGTAATTCCCGCGAGGAGATAATCGAGTCTTACGCGGGCCGCACGACGCTTGATGCTGCTGGCCCTTCCCGCCCGCTCCAGGTAAGGGGCAAGCTGCTCATCGCTCGCACCCCCTTTTTCCTTCAGGAATTGCATAATAGCGGCTGTCTGGCTCTCCAAATTTTCAAGCGATGAAAACAATTCATCCAGAATCAGTTGCGCTATCTTGTCGTCCATGTCCTGCCTCCCCGCATCTCTTTGATGCCAAAGGAGCTTCATCGGGCGTCAGGTGACAGAAGTTCGGGTTTGTGCAATCCACACTCGACTCTGTCTTAGCGCGCCGGCGTATTTTTTTTGCGGTGCATTTTCCACAATCGATTCGAACCATGCCTGCGAGAGCTGGCCTCCGTCACTCCGGCAACGGAGGGCATCCCAGCCAGGCGCTCCGTGTCACGTTGCCGATATACTGCAAATCCGCGATTCCTACCTTGCTGGTGTAATACCCATCGCAGGTCATCTTCCTCAGGAACGCGAAGAAGGCAACTCCCTGGCTTAGGCCGGCATCTTTTCTTGCATTCTTCCGAAAAGCGATCAAGTCCAACAATTCTTTGCGCTGCTCTGGAGCGCATTCCATAAAAACCCTTCCGTACTGATCGACGCATCGCGTCTCCAGCCACATCAGTCCGCCGCCCAGCGCCAACTGGTAATCTTCGTTCTCGCTAGTCAGCAAATCGATGAACTCCGGGGCGCCCGCGTCCAGCGCGCCGCCGGATTTATCGTCCTTGGGAATAATGCTGTCGCACAGCCATGAAATCGCCTCGTACTGCTTGGCGGTGAAAAATTTCGGCGTGTACTTCCCCGCTGGCGCCGCCTGCTTTTCCTTGTGCACCATCTGGTGCGCCAGCTCGGCCGCCTCCAGCGGGATCACCTGCAGCACGCCGCCCCCCGCCACACCCAGGGTCAAAGTCTTCAACACATCCCGCCGTGAAATTCCTGTTGTCGCCATAACTTTTCTTCTCCGCCTTACTCTTCTCTGAGAACTCTGTGCACTGTGCGATAAGAACCGGTTTTCACTAAAACCGAGCCCGCAACGGGCAGCTAAATGTTTCCCTTCTTCGCTTCTTCCAGCAGATATTCCGAAGCTCGCCAGGACAACGCCATGATCGTCAGCGTCGGATTCTTGTCCGGATTGGTAACCAGCGGCGCGCCATCCGTCACAAAGACATTTTTGACGTCATGCGTCTGGCAGTATCCGTTCAGCACGCTGGTTTTCGGATCGGCTCCCATGCGCGCGGTACCGACTTCATGAATGATCTTTCCGCCCGCCAGGATCCCAAACGGATATTGGCCGTCAATCCGCGTTCGCGTCTTGTAGGTTCCACCCATCATCTCGATGATGGACTTGAACGTTTCCTGCATGTCTTTGGCCTGACGCAATTCGTATTCGCTCCACTTGAAGTGGAATCGCAGCACCGGAATTCCCCACTGGTCCACCTTGTTGGGATCGAGTTCGCAGAAAGTGTCCGGGTTGGGAATCATTTCGCCGCGCCCGGAGAATCCCACGGTGGTGCCATAAACTTGCCGCGCGCGCTGCTTCAATTGCGCGCCGTAACCTTCTTCGTCGTGGCACAAACCGTCGAACATGCCGACGCCCGGCATGTCGCGGCCGCCCCACAACTCAATGTGATAGCCGCGCGGAAAATCATTCTTGCGATCGTACTTCCACCAGGGCACGTAGTAGTGCATGCCGCCCACGCCGTCGTGATTGTGCGGAGGCATTTTTTGCAACGCCGGAATTTCTCCCCAGCCGTCACTGCCCACCGAATCGGTAAGATACTTGCCGACATTTCCAGTGGAATTGCCGAGGCCGTCCGGGAAAAGTGCGGACTTCGAATTGAGCAGCAGGCGCGACGATTCGCACGCGCTTGCTGCAACCACGATCGCTCTTGCATAAACGCGTGTCTCGGTGCGCGTGGCTTTGTCAATGTAGGAAACTGCTTCGGCCTTGCCGTCCTTGTTGACGACGATTTCGCGCGCCATCGCTCCGGTAATCAGCGTCAGTTTTCCAGTGGCCATGGCCGGCGGAAGGAGCACCTGGCTCGAACTGAAGTTAGAAGCGGTGGTGCACCCTCGCCCGCATTGCCCGCAATAATGGCACGGTAACCGGCCGTTGTGCGCCTTGGTCAAAATCGCCAAACGCGCGGGAATGCAAGTGATGTTGAGCTTGTCGCACGCTTTCTTGATCAGGATTTCCGTGCAGCGAGGTTTTGGAGGGGGCAGGAATACGCCGTTGGGTGCGCTGGAAACATTTTCCTGTGTGCCGAAGACGCCGATGTAGGATTCCACTTTGTCATAGTACGGCGCCAGATCGTCATAGGTGATTGGCCAGTCGTCGCCCAATCCGTCTCGGGTCTTTGATTGAAAATCCACGGGAGCAAAACGCAGCGCGATTCGGCCCCAGTGATTGGTCCGTCCGCCGACGATGCGCGAACGAAACCACTGGAAATTTGCGCCTTCGGCGGACGTGTAGGGTTCGCCTTGGATTTGCCAAGCGCCGTTGGGCGCCAGAAATTCGCTGAAATTTTCGCTGGCACGCCCGCCAACACCCGCACCACGATGCGGCAAATCGTACGGCCACATCAGCATCTTGAAGTCCTTTTCCGGATAAACCTGCGGACCGGCCTCGAGCATTACGACGTTCAGTCCGCCTTCGCTGAGAACTTTCGCTGCCATTCCGCCGCCGGCGCCCGATCCGATCACGCAGACATCGTAGGTTTTCGGCGAACGATTGATTTGAGACATACTCCGTCCTTCCGCATAAATCCGCTGAACGCTTTGCAGGTCTTACGTTGCCAATTACAGTTCGTTCTTTTTCATTTGCGCTACCGCATAATCGCACGCTCTTGCGGTTAACGCCATATAGGTGAGCGACGGATTCACACAGGAGTTGGAAACCATGCATGAACCGTCGGTCATGAATAGATTTTTCACGTCATGCGCCTGATTGTGTTCGTTCAATACGCTGCTCTTGGGATCGCGGCCCATGCGCGCGGTTCCCATTTCGTGAATGGCCAGTCCTGGACGCGTAATCTCGGAATAGACGCCGATATTCGTTGCGCCAGCCGCTGCGAGCATTTCCGCGGCCTGAATCGCAATGTCCTTGGACATGGCGAGCTCGTTTTCACTCCAGTCACAATTAATCTTAAGCGTTGGAATGCCCCACGCGTCCAGTTTGTCTTTGTCAATTTCAATGTAGTTGTTGTGGTTGGGCAAACATTCGCCGAAACCGCCCAGGCCCATGCGCCATTCCCCCGGTTTGCGCAGAGAATTTTTGAAGTCAATGCCAATGCCGGCTGAAGCCATGCCCCGCTGCCAGCCATCTCGGCTCCCGCCGCCCTGATAACCGTAGCCGCGTAAAAAATCCTTGTGCTTGGTGTTTACATTGCGGAATCGCGGGACGTAAATTCCGTTGGGGCGATTGCCAAACGGCATTTTGTCCAGATGACCGGGCATGGTTCCGGAAGCGCCGCTGCCCATGTGGTGATCCATAAGGTTGTGGCCAAGTTCACCGCTGCTGTTGGCGAGGCCGTTGGGAAATTCCGGTGTCGCGGAATTGAGCAGAATGCGCGTGGACTCGAGCGTCGCGGCGCAAACGAAAACAATGCGGCCATGGAATTCCAGGGCTTTCTTGTTCTGGCCGTCAATTACGCGCACGCCGGTGACCCGACGCGACGATGGATCAAAAATCAGGCTGTGCACAACGCTGTAGGGACGAACCGTCAGCCTGCCGGTCCTCATCGCCGCCGGCAGCGTGGAATTCAGGCTGCTAAAATACGATGACGTGATGCAGCCGCGATGGCACACACCGCAGTAATGACACGCGGCGCGCCCTTTGTGAACGCGAGTGAGCACGGCCGAGCGGCCGATGGTCATAATGCGATCATCGAAATTTTTTGCCAGCGCTTCGCGAAAATCCTGCTCGACGCAGGTCATCTCCATCGGAGGTAGGAATTTGCCGTCGGGAAGTTGCGGCAAGCCTTCGGCTTGGCCGCTGATGCCAGCGAATTCCTCCACGTAGTCATACCACGGAGCAATGTCCGCGTAGCGAATCGGCCAATCGATGGCGATACCTTCCTTGGCGTTGGCTTCAAAGTCGAGATCGCTCCAACGATAGGACTGGCGGCCCCAGGTGATGGACTTGCCTCCCACCTGCCGCCCTTTGATCCAGGAAAAATGTTTTCCGGGTGCGCTAGTGTAAGGATTCTCGGAGTCTTTGACGAAGAACTTGTTAGAGAATTCGTCGCAAGCGTAGTAGCACTCGCGCTGAATCGGCTGAGTGGTTTCGCGTTCCTTGCGATCGTCCCAGGCGCGGTACTTGAGTTCCCAGACCGGGACGTGTTCGACGTAGTCTTTTTCCGGCGTGATGGGGCGACCGGCTTCGAGAATGAGCGTGTTCAGGCCTTTCTCGGTTAGCTCTTTTGCAGCCCAGCCTCCCGTGATTCCCGAACCGATAATGACCGCGTCATAGCTTGGTGTAGGCATTTTCTCTCCGAAAAGTTCAGGCTTCGCCGAGGCCGGGAGCAAGGGGCTGGCAACCGTGCTGAGCGCCCGGAATAATTTGCAACTTCAGTTCCTGGGAAAACCCGATTTCGGAAGTGTAATAACCGTGTACCGTAATGCGCTTGAAGACTTCCCAGAAATTGCCCTTCAACTGCTGGTCGGGTGGCTCAACATGATTTCCATGATGGGCACGAGCAACGCGGCCTGCGAGCGTCACATCGTCAATGGCACGCAACTGCGCGACTTGCTGGTCGGAAGAGGCATCGACAAAATTCTTGCCGAAGAGTTTTTGGCTTTGCTTGTCAATATCCTCGAGTCCCGCAATAAAGTTGGCGCGCTCCTCTGGAGTGGCCCACTCAGTGAGGATAACGTCGATAAATTCGTTTACACGCGCGTCCTTGGCGCCGGGCGTGTCAGTAGCCGGGATAATCTGCTCGGTCATGGCAACAACGGTGCCGTTCAGGTGTGGTGTCAGTGTGCGCAGTTTGTATCCCGGAGGTGGCTGCGCCTGGCGAAACAGCGCCAACAGTTCAGGCGAAAACACCGGCAGAACCGCACCCGCGGCAAAAATACGCAAAGCTTCACGCCGTTGCATGAATCCTCCTGGATGAATCACTGCTGTGAATGTCACTCACCCAAAATTTCCTTGCGAACATTCTTGAGAACGTAAGCGGCGCGTTCGACGCCGACTTCGCCGGTCAGAATCGGATCTTCATTCTCGATGGACAAAATGCCCTCGTAGTCCACGTCCATATACGCCTGTACTACCGACTTCCACAGCGAGGCGCTGTGGCCATAGCCGACCGCGCGGAAGGTATCCGACGAAGTAGCCAAATCGCCTTTGTCGAACGCGAAATTCAGCACGCCGTATTTCGCGCAGTTTTCCGGAAAGATTACCGTGTCCTTCATGTGCGCGTGAAAAAGAGCGCCCTGCTTGCCAAGGAAGTGAATTACTTCCACCGGATCGCAGCCCTGCCAGAAGAGGTGGCTTAGGTCACAATTCGCGCCGATTTCTTCGCCGACGGCTTCGCGCAGCTTCATCAAGGTAAAGGGATTGTAGACCACAAAGTTGGGATGCATTTCGAAAGCCAGGCGTTTGATGCCGTGGGAACGCGCGTATTTCGCGGCATCCTGCCAGTACGGAATGACTTTTTCCTTCCACTGCCATTTGAGCATCTGGTTGTATTCGGGGGGCCAGCGGTAAGTGATCCAGTTCGGTTGCGTGTCGGCAGGCGTGCCTCCGGGACAGCCGGAAAAACCGACGATGACCTTCACGTCCAGCATTTCCGCGAGCAGAACCGTCTTGTGAAAAGTGTCGACATCCTTTTGCGCGTGCTGAGCGTTGGGATGAACGGGGTTTCCGTGACAACTCAAAGTTGCGACGCGCAGACCCTTGTCTTCAAATTTTTTCTGCCAGGCTTTGGCCTTGGCTTTGTCCTGCACCAGGTCATCGAGCGGGCAGTGATGATTGTTCGGATAGCCACCGGTTCCGATTTCCATGGCTTCGAGCCCGAGGGCGCTAACTTTGTCGAGCATTTCATCGAGAGAAAGATGTTCGTAAACCGGATCGAAAACGCCGATGGGAATTTTCTTTTTCGCCCCGGCAGGGGAACCAGTGTGAGGCTCGCGGTTTGTTGCATCAATTTTGACGGATGAATCGGACACCGCAGCCCATGCGCCGGTGGCTGGAAGAGCGGCGGCAGCAGCCAGACCAGTTCCGGTGGCAGTCAGGAATTCACGGCGATTTACCGAGTCCTTGCGCGGACGGAAACTCATTCAGATTTCCTCGACGGAAAGGGTTTAACGCTACAGGCGTGGGAATTATACGCCACTGGAGGCCGGGAGCAAGCGCTGAAATGCCAGTAGTAAATCCTTTTAGTAGAACCGAAGTGGTTTGTGCGGTTCAGGCCCGTTTAGGCTTTAGCTCTGAAAGCGGCGGAATGGAGGAAGCGACCGTCAGCGCGCGTTCTGGTTGCTGTTCGCCTTTGCTAAGCGCCTGGTAAAGCATTTCGATGGCTTGACCGGTATTCGGTGGAGCAAATACGGTTGCGGCCAGCAATCCACTGGTAACCCAAGCGGCTCCGGTTTTTGGCAGCCCGTCACATCCGGTGAAGGGAAGCTTAAGCCAGCGTTCACGTTCCGATTCGTTCGTGATTTCCTGAAACGCTTTGCGCGCGCCGATGGCCATGGCGTCATCTTGCGCGCCGACCAAGTCAATGATCGCTTTCTGCGAAGTGGAGAGTTTCAGCCAGGAGCGAATGGTCCGCATGGAGCTATCTTCGGTCCATTGTCCTTTGAGGGTGGTGATCTGGATGTTGGCAGGCTTGGTGCTCATCATCCCCTGCGTGCGGTCCTTGGCGGCGGAATTTTCAGAAGGCCCTTGTATGTACAAAACGTTGCCGCCTTTGGGGAGGAGCGCGGCGAACTGACGACCCTGGATGCGGCCGATCTCGACGTGGTCGTTGCTCACACAAAAAATCGGAGCCTTTGAGGTACGGCGAAGCTCGGCGATGTAAGTCGCTTCGCGGTTGAGCACCGCCCATCCGATATTTGCACCGACGGCGGCCTTGGCTACCTGCGGCAAGGCAGTACCGCCAACCGGTTCGAACACAATGCCGTCCGGCCGGCCCTGCTGCGGCGCCTGAATGGCGCGAAGCAGGTGAGTGCTCTGATTGATGGCGTCGTTTTCCGCGTAGACTATCTGTAATTCGATGTTGAGGCGGCGACAAGCCTCCTCTGCGGACTTGGCTTGTTCGATTTGATAGTCGTTATCATTGGTGGTCAGTGAAACGAGAATGCGAAGTTTTTTCATAGCGTCGGCGGCCTTATGACTGGACTCTTTAAGATAAACTCTGTTTAGGCTGGTTGGTCGGATTTTAAGTGCCGGGTTGTCGGAAAATGAAGCCCCCTGAGGGGAATAATATGTCAGTTAAGAGTGACGGGATGGGGAGACTAGCGCTCAAGTGAATTCGATATCCAACGCGGAGAGCGAAGCGCGCGCGAGGTTAAAGAATGCGCGGCGAATCGTAATCAAGCTTGGGACCAGCACGGTGACCGACGCCGCGGGCGGGGTCTGCGCGCAGAGAGTGGAACCGATCGCTCGTGGAATTTCGCAACTGATGGAAGCGGGCCGGCAGGTGATGCTGGTTTCCTCGGGAGCGGTGGGATTGGGAAGGAGTCTGCTGCGGCTGCACCCTTCCCGGTTGAAGGACATGGCTGTGAAGCAAGCATGCGCGGCGGCTGGGCAAAGTCTGTTGATGGAATCGTACAAGCGGTTGTTTGACGCGCAAGGCCGGAAAATCGCACAGGTCTTGTTGACGGAAGAGGACTTCAGCAATTGGGAGAGATATTCGAATCTGCGGCGAACGATGGAGAAATTGCTGGGGTTCGGCGTGCTGCCGATTGTGAATGAGAATGACACCGTATCCACGGCGGAGCTGGAGAGCGTGAACGGCGGCAGGCAAGCAGCGTTCAGCGATAACGACCGGTTGGCGGCGCTGGTCATGAGCGGTATGGAAGCGGATGCGTTGCTGCTGCTTACGAATGTGGACGGATTCTTGTGCAGAAGCGCCGGAGCGAAGCAAGAGGAGCTTGTCCCGTTTGTGGAACGGGTGACGAGTGAGGTTCGGGCGGCTGCAGCGGGTCCGCCGGGAACCGGCGCGCAGGGCGGTCGCGGCGGAATGAAAACGAAGATCGAAGCAGCCGAGATTGCCATGAATTGCGGCGGAGTTGCACTGATTGCGAACGGAGCGAGTCCGCGGACACTGGAAAGCGTATTCGTGGGCGAGCAAATCGGCACGGTATTTGCGCCAGCAACACGGATGCGTGGAAAGCGGCGATGGCTTGCGTACGCGGCTGGAGTTCGGGGACGAGTGGTGGTGGACGCGGGAGCACAACGCGCGATTACCTCGGGGAAAGCAAGTTTGCTCAATTCCGGCGTGGTACGTGTGGAGCGAGAGTTTGGTTCGATGGATGTGGTGAGCATCCTCGATCTGGACGGGCGTGAGTTTGCCCGCGGGATCGCCGCATATGCAAGCGAGGAAAGAAACGCGGACGGCAAGAAATCGGCGGCACGGGTGTTGTTCACGCGGGAGAATATTGTGGTGCTTGAGGCTGCCGGATGAGGGTACGACAGGCGGAAGAACTGGCCAGGGGTTTGCCACCATCGACTGCAGCCGATGCGGCCAAGCTGGCGCGCACTGCTTCGCGCAAACTTGCAATATTGAGCGAGGAAGAGCGCAACCGCGCTTTGCAGGCCGCGGCAGAACGGCTGGAAGCGAACTCCGCAAAAATATTGGCGGCAAACGCTGAAGACGTTCAAGCGGCGGAAGAATTGGTGCGCACCGGGAAAGTGCCGGCGGCGATGCTGGCGCGGCTGCGAGTGACAGAAAAAAGCATTGGCGAGATGGCGGAAAGGGTGCGCGGAGTGGCGCAACTGCCTGATCCCCTGGGCCGGCGGTTGGCGGTAACCGAGATGGATGAGGGCTTGGTACTCACCAAGGAATCGTGCCCGCTGGGAGTAGTCGCCGTGGTGTTCGAATCGCGCCCAGACGTGGTGCCGCAGGTTGCTTCGCTGGCGTTGAAATCCGGCAATGCGATTTTGCTGAAGGGCGGGGCGGAGGCGGCGCGCACTAACGAAGTGCTGACGACGATCTGGCGCGACGCGCTGGCGGCGTCAGGCGAAGTGCCGGATGGAGCGGCGCAGATGCTACACTCGCGCGCCGCGGTGATGGAGTTGTTGAATCTTGAGCGCGATGTGGATTTGCTGATTCCGCGAGGCGGAAAGGCGTTTGTAGAACAAATTTCGCGGCAAAGCCGAATTCCCGTGCTGGGTCACGGAGAAGGAATTTGCCATATATATGTCCACGCCGCGGCGGATTTACAGAAGGCGGAACGAATTGTGATGGACGCGAAGGTGGATTATCCGGCGGCCTGCAACGCCGCGGAGACGCTGCTGGTGGACGCGAGCGTGGCAGCGGACTTTGCGCCGCGTATCGCGGCGCAATTGATCGCGGCCGGAGTGGAAGTGCGCGGATGCGAACGGACCCGCGCCGTTGCAAGATCGGGCGACGTACGTGCCGCAAGGCAAGAAGACTGGGCGACAGAATACGGCGACATGATTCTGGCGGTGAAAGTTGTGGATGGATTGGAAGCCGCAATTGCGCACATCCATGAATTCGGAAGCGCGCATACCGAGGCCATCATTACCGAAGATGCCGCAGCGGCGGAAAAGTTCTTGAGCGAAGTGGATGCCGCAGGCGTGTTTCACAACGCTTCGACACGATTCGCCGATGGCTACCGGTATGGACTCGGGGCTGAAGTAGGGATCAGCAACGGGAAATTGCACGCGCGCGGTCCGATGGGAATGGAAGGGCTAACAACGTATAAATACAAACTACGCGGCAGCGGACAGACCGTTGGCGACTACAAGAGCGGGAAGAAATTCACGCACCGGCCGCTGTAAAGATGCAGAAAGCCGCCATCGTTGGCGCCTGCACGAGCCAAGCTGGCTGAGCCTGGGAGCCGGGCTGGCAAGGCAAATCAGAATTCGCTGGCAACGGCGTTCCGGTATATACTTTGCCAACCTAGAACCCGAGAGGGGCGTATGAGCCCAGAAAATTCAGAAAAGGTTTGGATACCGGTATGCTGCGGGCGTGTCATGCGCTTTAACCGGTTCCTGAAGCAGGACGGCGACGCCTACGGCTCGATGGTCTGCACGGTATGCAACAAGAACATCGTACTGGAACAGGAAAATGCGCCCGCTACGGATGCGTACGGCGAGGGCACGCGGATGCTGACGGTGGTAGGAACGCCGAAGCCGCCGAAGACGGACAGGCGGAAGGTCAGCGACGCGTTGAGCGGCTTCAGCTCGGACGATCAAACGCTTTAGATGCGGCAATTGAAAGCGCTCTGCGTCGATGATTGGCCAAACTTTCTCCCATTATCGGGTACTTGAAAAGCTGGGCACCGGCGGCATGGGAATTGTGTATAAGGCGCAGGATTTGCGCTTAGAGCGCTACGTCGCGCTGAAATTTCTTCCTGACAATTTGACCAACGATGCGCAGGCTCTGGAGCGGTTTCGCCGCGAGGCGCTGGCTGCGTCCGCGTTGAATCACGCCAACATTTGCACCGTGCACGATATCGGCGAGCAGGATGGCCGGCCATTTCTGGCCATGGAATTTATCGACGGCGAGACCATGCGCCGCCACGTAAATAACAAGCCGCTGCCCGTCGAAGAAATTCTAACGCTGGGAATTCAGATTGCCGACGCGCTGGACGCGGCGCACGCCGAAGGCATCATCCACCGCGATATCAAGCCGGCAAATATTTTTGTTACCAAACGCGGGCAGGCCAAGGTGCTGGACTTTGGGCTGGCGAAACTGATCAGCAAACGCGACGGCGACACGGAAGTTTCCGATTCTTCGCATCCCGGGCTGGAGAATCCGATTTCGATTGTTGGTGTGATCAGCGGGACCCCATCCTACATGTCGCCGGAACAAATTCGCGGCGACGATCTGGATGTGCGAGCGGACGTGTTCTCGATGGGACTGCTTCTCTACGAAATGGCCACCGGGCAGAAAGCGTTTCCCGGAAGCACGGGCGGCGTTATTATCGAAGCCATTTTGAGCAAGTCTCCCGCGCCGGTACGTAGCTGGAATCCGGATATTCCGGTCGAACTCGAAGCCATCATTAATAAAGCTATAGATAAAGATAGGGACCGGCGCTACCAGAGCGCTGCGGAACTGCGCTCTGATCTGCAGGTCTTGAAACGCGGATTCGAATCGGGGCACACACAGAGTTCGCTGTTGCTGGCCACTGCCGGAACGAAGCGCGGACCGTGGCACAAGCGCAAAAAATGGGCGGCTCCCGCGGCCGCCGGAGCCATCATTGCCGTGCTGGGAGTCGGCGGCTGGTTCTACGACACAAGGCGGGCGCATGCGCTGAATGAAACCGACACGGTGGTGCTGGCGGACTTCACCAATAAGACAAACGACGCGGTTTTTGATGAAGCACTGCGCCAGGGTCTCGCAGTACAACTCGAACAATCGCCATTCCTAAGCCTGGTCTCCGATCAGCGGACTCGGCAGACTCTGCAGTTGATGGGCAAATCGCCGGACGCAAGACTGACGCCCGAAATTGCGCGTGAGCTTTGCGAGCGGACCGCGAGCAAAGCCTACCTGAGCGGAACCATCTCCAACATCGGCAGTCAATACGTGTTGGGGATCAACGCAGTCAATTGCCAGACTGGCGATACGCTCGCGCAGGAGCAAGCAACCGCGGACAGCAAAGAGCATGTGCTGGGCGCGTTGGGCGATGCTGCGAACAAGTTGCGCGAGAAGCTTGGCGAATCGCTGAAGTCGGTGCACAAGCTTGCGACACCGATCGAACAAGCCACTACGCCTTCGTTAGAAGCGCTACAAGCTTATTCCATGGGACGCAATCTCATGCTAACGCAGGGGAATTATGCCGCAGCAGTTCCGCCGTTCCAGCGTGCCATTCAACTCGACCCGAACCTCGCCATGGCGTACGCATCGCTAGGCACCACGTATCACAATTTGGGGGAAAAGGAACTGGCGGCGGAGAACACTCGTCGCGCGTTCGAGCTGCGGGCCAAAGTCAGCGAACGGGAAAAATTTTACATCGAATCGCACTACCACCACTTTGTGACCGGAGACTTGGAGAAGGCGAAGCAGGTATATGAACTTTGGGCGGAGACGTATCCGCGCGATTCGATACCGCCGACGAACTTGGGAGTCGTATATCAGACCCTCGGCAACTACGAAAAATCGCTGCTGGAATTTCGCACGACGCAACGGCTAGCTCCGAACGATGCTGTCAGCTATTCAAACATATTGTCCGTGCTGGTGAATCTGAATCGTGTGAAGGAGGCGCGCGCGATTGCTACGGAAGCGGCGGCAAGGAAAGTGGATTCTTCCGGGATACGATTTACGCTCTACCAGCTGGGGTTCCTGCAGAGCGACGATGCAGTCATGGCCGATCAGGTGAGTTGGACTGCCGACCGGCCTGGCGATGATGCGGTGATGCTGTACTACGAAGCGGACACGGCCGCGTATTATGGCCAGCTGAATAAAGCCCGCGATCTTTCCCGCCAGGCAATCGCCGCTGCGGGGCGCGCGCAGCGACCGGAAAGAGCGGCAGTGTGCCAGGCTGCGGCAGGCTTGCGAGAAGCGCTGTTTGGAAACGGAGCGGAGGCAAAACGGAATGCAGGGGCGGCGCTGAAATCTTCGAACGCACGCGACGTGCAGTTTCTTTCCGCGTTGGCGCTGGCGATGGTTGGGGACAAGGAGAGAGCTGTGGAATTTGCGGATGCTCTGAAAAGCCGCTTTCCGCAGGACACGGTTGTGCAGTTCAACTACCTGCCCACCATTTACGCGCAAATCGCATTGTTCGACGGCGACGCACCGCGCGCGATTGAGTTTTTGCGGGCAGCCACGCCCTACGAACTGGGATTAGCGGCCAGCAGCAATTATTCGACCTATATGTATCCCGTTTATATACGCGGACAGTCGTACCTTGCGGCGCGCCAAGGCAGCGCGGCAGCCGCCGAGTTTCAAAGAATTTTGAATTGGCCGGGCGTGGTTTCGAACGAACCAATCGGCGCGCTCGCGCATTTGGGCTTGGCTCGGGCGCGCGCGATGAATAACGAACCGGCGGAAGCGCGCACGTCGTACAACAATTTTCTTTCGCTATGGAAGAATGCCGACAGCGGTTTCCCTTTCCTGTCCGCGGTGCAGGCAGAAGTTCCAAAATAACTGAAGTGAATTCCCGCGAAAGGCTTGGCGGTTGTTACGCGAGGCGACGACAACCGGTGCGGCCGGTATCCTGTTTGGTGTCAAGCTCAATAACACCGCCAACGCCTTCAAAGCCTCTTGGACTGCGGTACTTGATGTCCGGAAAGCGCGTTCTATCAGGCATGTCCTAGTACGGCTGTACCATTGACGTTCCAACATCGTTTTGTTAGGGGTAAGGTTCCTTGTACGGGTTTTCGCCTCGCTCATTTCCTCCCGGTCCACCCGGAAAAGAGCACAGACCAACGAGCCTCGGCCACCATCCGTCGCGCAATCGAGCCTGCTGAATCAGCGGCAGTTCGATTTTTACCATTCTCTATTTGGGGTTAGCGCCGGCTCCCGGGCGAAGACTACGCGACGTGAGGAGAATAGCATCAATGGTAATGAGGGAACGACGCCAGGCTCTACGGATGACCGTGAAAGGGATTGCCTACGTCAATCTCGACCGAGATAACGGTGGCATCATCCTGAATATTTCCGAAGGGGGGCTTTGCTTTCGAGCTACTGCTCCCGTCCAATGCACCGAAATGGTTAAACTCTGGTTTTCCTACCGCAGCCAACGAATCGAAGCTGACCTTGGACACGTTTCGAAAAACGAGGCAGAGACGAGAGAACTGTCGGGCTTCATCGAAACTGAAAGTCAACTCACTTGGAGGGATGATACCCAGAAAAAGGGAGGGTTGAGATTCATCAAACTACCCGCAGAAGCCCGCCAGCAAATACGCGATTGGATACGCCAGCCTTCCCTGGCCAAAATCAAGGACAAGTCTGCCCCTTCGTCGCGAGGCGATTCACAAGGATTCGAAACTCTATTTCGCTACGTACGATCAAGAAGGCTATGGACTGGATTCTCCAGTGGGTTAATGGTGGGCATGCTCGCTTCAGCCATTGTTGTGGGTCTATTTTTCTTGTTCCGCCACACTCGCCAGTTGGGCGACTCTCTGATTCAATTGGGCGAACGATTAGGAGGAAGATCGTGGTCTGGCAATCAACAACCGCATTCGCCTATGCCTGAATTGCAACCGACGTCGCCAGAACCAAATACGACGGCAGAGCTACAGAAATTTGTAGCTGTGCCGCCTGACAATCAGACTCCGCAGCAAACAAAGCTCGATTCGAGTGCCACAGCGACAGATAAGCTCTCCGAAGTGCGGCGTGCAGGCACAAGCCATGGCACTTTTTTCTTTTCTGACCCTAAGGCCAAAGTTCCCGGTTCTCTGGTGTTGAACTCGACGGCGAGTAACGCTTCCATTCCAGAGATTGTTGGCGGCCCCGCCTTGGAAAGCACCGCAACTATGTACGCCGCTACGGCTCCCGAAATCGCTCCGGGCGGTCAGCCCGGGGTCCACATTGAGCCCTCCAAAGCACGGGGCATCGAAATGCATTCTGAAAAGTATCTGGAAATCGGGAGGTTCAAAGAGAAGCTGTTGGCGGACCAAACGACCTTCCACCTGTCTTATTTGGGTTTTCCTACGACGGTCATTCAAAGGGGCCGTCTTTTTGGAAAATCCTATCAAGTTCTTGTCGGACCTTATGAAACTGATCTCGAAGCCGAAGCGATACATAAGAGTCTTACGTCACGCGGCTTCACTCCCCGTTCCTACGAGAGGGGAAAAAGAGATCTCAGCTTGCCTACCGCACTGAAGGTCGGCGGCACGCACCTGCCCATCGGATATTGCACGATT
>Ga0210406_10003873_pt1 | contig 16228 bp, 16 predicted proteins | sample IncBWC30MmetaG_FD_155454 | JGI IMG/M metagenome (GOLD analysis project Ga0210406, IMG submission 155454) | Forest soil microbial communities from Barre Woods Harvard Forest LTER site, Petersham, Massachusetts, United States - Inc-BW-C-30-M | ecosystem: Environmental > Terrestrial > Soil >... | reverse complement strand
GCAAAACGATGACGCGCGGGCTTGCGCTGCTGGCAAAAGCCTTCGGTGCACGGCTGGCGCGGCTGAACTCAACGCAGCAGTCGGAACTCGCGACACTGCTCGAGAAGCTGATCTGAGGCGCGGACGCGAATAGCGGGATTGCGGCCGGCTAATGCGGTACGCATGGTAAGTGCTTGATATTCGGGCGCGCGCGAGCCGTCGGGGACGGTGATATAATCAATTGTCAGCCGATGCTCAATGCGCGCTGACGACGGTATGAACGCTTAACTACAAAAAGAGCTAGGACTTTCCAGGAAAACTGGTGGCCTGCCGTACCGTCGCAGCAGTTTCGGGTCGAAGAGTTGCGTCCGGCGGGCACCAACACAAGGTGCATCATGGACGTATTACTCAATCACAAATATCTAGTCATTTCCGTGCTCGCGGTGATCGTCATTGCGGCGTGCTATCGCCTCATCCTATGGCTGCTCGGCGTCATCATGGTATCGGACGATTCACTCGGCGTCGTTACCAAGAAGTTCGTGTTGTTCGGCGATAACCGCAGGCTCCCTGACGGCAAGATTATCGCGTTGCACGGCGAGGCCGGATATCAAGCCGATACGCTCTCGCCGGGGCTGCACATGGCCCTCTGGCCGTGGCAGTACGCGGTTGAACGCGTGAAGTTTTTCACGATTCCGCAGGGCAAGGTGGGCTGCGTGGAAGCCTGCGACGGCAAGGCGCTCGACAGCGGCCGCATCGTCGCCAAGTCGGTTGCATGCGACTCCTTCCAGGATGCACGCGCGTTCCTCGCCAACGGCGGCGAACGCGGCCCGCAGATGTCCTTGATCCCTCCGGGTACTTACCGGATCAACACACTGCTCTTCAATGTCAGCGTGGTGGACGCCATAGTTGTGCCGCCGGGCAAAATCGGCGTGGTCGAGGCGCGGGACGGCAAGCCTCTGTGCGGCGGCCGCATCATTGCCCGTCAAGTCGATTGCGACTCGTTCCAGGACGGACAGGCGTTTATGGATGCGGGAGGTGAACGCGGTCCGCAGATGGCGGTCATGTCGCCCGGCACTTACCGCGTTAACCCGTTTATGTTTGCCATCTCCCTCGCCGACGCGGTGGATGTGCCGGACGATAAGATCGGAATCGTCATGACACGCGAAGGGAACGCGCTCCCGCCGGGCGAAATCGCCGGCCCGACGGTCGGTGGTCACAACATGTTTCAGGACCCCCAGGGATTCGTCAACGCCAAAGGCTCCAAGGGGCTGCAGGAACAGGTACTGCTCGCGGGCCGCTACTTCATCAATCCGCGGTTCGCGACGGTCGAACTCGTGGACATGGTTGAAGTACCGATGGCGCACGTCGGTGTAGTGATCGCGTTCGTCGGCAAGGAAGGCACCGATGTCACCGGCGACTCGTTCCGCCACGGCAATCTTGTCAGCAAAGGCGAGAAAGGCGTGTGGGTAACCCCGCTCGATCCGGGGAAATATCCCATCAATCCCTACACCCATCAGGTGAGCAACGTGCCGACGGCGAACGTCGTGCTCAATTGGGCGACGGGCAAAACGGAGGCGCACCAGCTCGATGCGAACCTATCGACCATCACAGTGCGCTCGGCCGACGGCTTCAAGTTCAACTTGGATGTGTCTCAGATCATTCATATTCCTCGCAATGACGCGCCCAAGGTGATCGCCCGCTTCGGCGGCATGTCGGCATTGGTGACCCAGGTGCTGGAGCCCACGATCGGCAACTATTTTCGAAACGCCGCGCAAGGCTCCGACATCATCGATTTCCTCAAGAATCGGTCTGCGCGGCAAAACGAAGCACGCCAGGCGATCTCGCAGGCATTGGCCGAGTACAACGTGGGTGCGGTTGATACCCTGATCGGCGATATTGTTCCGCCCGATCAACTCATGAAGACACTGACGGATCGAAAGTTGGCGGAGCAGGAACGCGTCACCTTCGAAACGCAGCGTCAGGCGCAAACCGTACGACAGGAACTCGAACAGGCCACGGCGCTCGCTGCGACGCAGGCCAAGGTGGTTGATGCAGAACGCCAAGTTGCCATCGCCGAATTCAATGCGCGGGCGATGGTCAAGTCTGCCGAGGGAACGGGTCAGGCCAAAAAAATCAATGCGGAGGCCGATGCGAATGTGCTGCGCACAGTAGGCGACGCCCAAGCGGCTCAAACGAAGGCGGTGGGCGCCGCGGACGCCGAAGTGATTCGTCTGAAGATAAGTTCGATGGAAGCCGGCAACTACGCGGTGGTTCAAGTGGCCGAAGCACTGGCAAAGTCGGGCAATAAGCTGGTACCGGATATTGTCGCCGGGGCTGCAGACGGTAAGAGCAGTACGCTGGTGGATGTGCTGCTGGCCGGGCTCATAAGAGACGGCGTCAACAAGAAGACCGCTTAAGAGGGTCTCGCGGTATAGGCGGTATAGGGTGGGCGCCATTTCGGCGCCCACTTGCCGCGCTGCTCAAAGATCGATTACTGACATAATAGCGCCGGACAAAATCCGTCTTCACGCTTTCGCTATCTTCACTATGCAAATTGGCATGCTTTACGCCGCGGGCGCCTACATCTTGTGGGGCCTGTTTCCGATTTATTTCAAGGCGCTCCAATACTTCTCGCCGCTGGAAATCCTGCTCCAGCGCATGGTGTGGGCTCTGGCCTTTCTGTTGATCGTCCTGGCTTTGCGCCGGCAATGGTCCTGGATGGGCAAGGTGCGGCGCCAGCCCAAGGTACTGGCGGGATTCGCCGCGAGCGCAATCCTGCTGTCGGTGAATTGGTATATCTATATCTGGGCGGTCAACAACGGCCATGTGGTCGATTCCAGTCTCGGCTACTTCATCACTCCATTGGTCAACGTGCTGCTGGGTTTCCTGCTGCTGCATGAGAGGCTGCGCCCGATACAATGGGCTGCCGTCGCGTTGGCCGCCGCCGGAGTAGCCTGGCTCACCTGGCAGGCTGGGCATTTGCCGTGGATAGGCTTGATGCTGGCATTTTCATTTGGTTCCTACGGCCTCTTGCGCAAGACCGCCGCGCTTGGCGCGCTGGAAGGCTTGTCGTTGGAGACGCTTTTGCTGTTTCCGCTGGCTTTCGGCTGTTTGGCGGCGATGGCATGGCACGGGCAAAGCGGATTCTTGCACGCACCAACCGCCTTCAAATGGCTGGTGGCGGCAGCCGGCCCGATCACCGCAGTTCCGCTATTGCTGTTTGCCGCGGGCGCCCGCCGAATTCCGATGTCGACACTGGGCTTGTTGCAATATATTGCGCCGTCGTTGCAACTGCTGCTGGGCGTGTGGCTTTATGGTGAGCCGTTCGGCGGCGCGCGCCTGGCCGGTTTCGTGGCCATTTGGTCGGCGCTGGCGGTGTATTCCCTCGAAGGTTTCTGGCAAGTCTGGTCTACCAAAACCGCCTGAGATGCGTACAGTCCACGGATGCGTATAGAACACGTTGCAATATGGACCACCGATCTCGCTCGGTGCAAGCACTTCTATGCGTCTTACTTTGGTGCAACCGTGGGTCCGACTTACCGAAATCCCCTGAAGGGATTCGAGTCATGCTTTCTCAGCTTCGCCGACGGGGCTCGCCTCGAAGCGATGACGACGACCTCACTATCGTTGGTAGAAATCCCTCCTGGAGTTCAGCGCCTTGGGCTGACCCATCTGGCGATCTCGGTAGGTTCGGAGCGCCTGGTCGATCAACTTACGCAGCGTCTGCGCGACGATGGATTCGCGGTTGTCGACGGCCCGCGGCGTACCGGCGATGGTTATTACGAGAGCGTCGTAATCGATCCAGACGGCAACCGGATAGAAATCTGCGGCTAAGGTTCTTATGTTTTTACTGCGTCACGGGCAAAGCTACTTTAACCTCTACTTCACCGAGAGCCGGATCGATCCCAAGATCGAAGATCCGGAATTGACGGACTTAGGGGTCGCGCAAGCCCATGCAGCCGCAGCGCGTCTGGCCCAACAGAAGCTGACGCGAATCATCATTTCACCTTATACGCGTGCACTGCAGACGGCGGAGCCGATCCTTGGCACTCATCGGGCTCGAGTGGACATCATGCATGAGGTGAGAGAGCGGGCGGCGTACGTGTGCGACGTGGGCAGTCCGCCGGAGTTGTTGTCGCTTCGGTTCCCGCATCACGATTTCAAGCACCTGCCGTCGCCGTGGTGGTCGGAATCCGTGGAGACATTGGAGGCGACGGTCGGCAGGGCGGATGCCTTTCGGAGCCTGATGGCGGGGCGGGAGGACAGTGCCACTACTTTGCTGGTGAGCCACTGGGCGTTCATCTTGGGATTGTGCGGCAGGTCGCTGGAGAATGGAGAGCTCCTCGAATATGACCCGAACAGCGGTATTCCCGGACGGATCGATTGGGACGCCTGAGCTATAGACCGCTTTGCAGTGGCAGTTTCCGCTGCAGGTTCAAGGCGTTCCTCTCAAGGCTGGGAGGTATTCGGGGCTCTCGGAGATGCTGTTATGGCCCACACCGCGAATCACTGTCATGGTCGCCAGCGATGGCGGGAAGCGCTTGTAGAGTGACTCGGTGCTCGCAAGGGGAATGATTTCGTCGTCCTGAGCTGCAATCAGCCGGGTCGGCGCGGAAACCCTGGGCGCGAAGCGCCAGGATTCGAATTTGTCGAGGAGCAGCCAACGTATGGGAAAATAAGGGAACTGGCTTGCCGCGATCTCCGCCAAGCTGTCGTAGGGAGTGACGAGAACGAGGCGCTCCACAGGGCGCTCACTTGCCACATGAACGGCGACACCGCTGCCAAGACTTCGTCCGATGACAATAATATGGGGATGATCGATGTGCACGCGATCAAACAAGACAAGCGCGTCGGCAATGAGCGCGGTTTCCGATGGTTTGCCGGTGCTACCGCCGTAGCCGCGGTAGTTGAGGGCATAAAGAGAGCGCCGGGGAAATGCGTCGGCCAGCGTTGGCAAGCTGCGCGAAACGTCCTCGGCATTGCCGCCAAAGTAGATGACGGCATCCAAACCTGCATATGGGCGCGTGTCGACGAGTACTCGTGCATTGTCGACGTTGAGCGTGAGCGTCGTGTTGTCGGCTGTTGCCGATCTTGGATGCGGATAATAAATGAAGGATCGTTGCGCCAGGAAGAGCGCGAGGCACAGCGCGATGTATACGAAGGCGGCAATGGCGGCGAGAATTAGGATGGGGCGTGGCACGTTTAGTGAAATAGTCCGGCAAACCGAAGGATATTGCCTATCGCCCGATCAGACCAGCGCCTTGATCGTACCAGGCCGCCTTCAGATATTGCGGATCGCGACCACCGGCGAAATCGATGCGGCGCGCAGCGCCGGCCACAGCACTGCGATCTGGCCAAGCAGCATGACGATGACTGCGGCAATGATCGCATAACCGATCTGAAGGCGCGCCATTTCGAACCTGCCTGCCATCCAAAGATTCAATGTGACGGCCAGGACAATTCCCAGCACCGCGCCGGCGGCGGCTATCATGAGATTCTCGGTTTGGAAGTAGCGCAAGATGGCAGTTCGCGTCGCGCCCATCGCTCTGCGAATGCCGATCTGACGCCGCCGCTGCGCGACCCAGAAGCTGGTGACGCCGATGATTCCGAATGCAGTCACGACGAGCAAAATGGCGCTCACGACACCCAGGATGATCGCGAGCCCTCGATCATCCCGATAGGCAAGCCGGCGGCTCTCCGTCATGGTGCGCGTCCTCTCGAGAATTCGTGCGCGGCTGAGTCCCAGGAGCTGTTTTTGCGTGTCCTTCATCACGGAATCGAGCTGGCCCGGACGAGCGCGCACGATGTAGTGAGAGTATTGCTCGATATATCGGTACGGTTGCAGCATGGCATTTTCACTGTAGCGGTTGCCTGCGGAGACCCAGGGCTCTTGCAAACGATCGACGATGCCGACGATCGGCGTCTTCAGTTTCTGCGACGCAAGGTAGATCGACCTGCCCAGCGCCTCTCCGCGAGGAAATAGTTTCGACGCCAAAGCCTGACTGACGATGACCGCAGCGGGCGGCTTGCCTTCCAGATCATTGCGATCCAGTATTTCCGCGGCGTTGAAATTCCGGCCGGCGATGAGCTTCAGCCCCAGCGTCGGCAGTCCGTGCTCATCTGAAAAATAAAGTGCGCCTTGCGTCACCCAATGCGGATCGCCGGCCTCCAGGCTGATGCCATCATCCCAGCCGCCATTCGAGAGGGGGTAGGAGTTGGAAACGAAGGCATCGACTACGCCGGGAACTGCGCGTAACGCGGCCAAATCAGCCCGCACCCGGGCAGCCAGATCCGAAGGGTTCCCCACCCATTGATTGTCAATGATGAAAAGGGTTTCCTCTTGCGCGCCGGTGGGTCGATTGCTCAAGCGCAGCCGCTGCTGAATGATGAAGAGACTGTTGCACAAAATAGCCAGTGTAATCGCCGTCTGCATGACGATGACCGAGGCGCCGACCTTATTGCGGCGCATGGCAGAAAGTATGGGGCCCAGTTCCACGGATATTCCTTTATCCGTATTGGAGTGGCGCAGCGACCGTATGGTTTAGATGAGAAAGGCCCACCTCGGAAAATAGGCACTCAGCCGCAGTGCCGCCGGCATCTCACTCAAGATTCGGGAACGATGAGGCCGCAGAATTTGGCCAGATCGACGTTGCCGCCGGAAACCACGGCGACGATGGGACCCTGACCCGCCTTCCCCGTGAGTGCCGCGGCGAGCGACAATGCGCCGGCGCCTTCGGCAATGACGCGTGCCGTCTCCGCCATCAAGCGCATCGCAGCCCTGGTCTGTTCCAGGCTGACGACGATTGAGCCGTCGACCACGGGTCTCATGCGTTCCCACATGCGTGGAAACAGGCTTTTGCCGCCCGCGCCGTCGACGAACGATGCCTTCCAGTCCGTGAATACCTGTGCGGACCCCATCGAAAATGAGAGCGCGGCGGGGGCCGCCGTTTCGGGCTCCGCGCCCCAGATCTTGATCTCCGGCTTCAGCGCCTTGAGCGCGCTGGCGACTCCCGTGATAAGACCGCCGCCGCCGATCGCGCCGATCACGGCGACCGTATCGGGCGCATCCTCCAATATTTCGAAACCCATGGTGCCGTGGCCCGCGATGAAATTATGGTCGTCGAATGGATGCACGAAGGTTCCGTCCACTCCGGGGTAGGCGCGGTCGCCGAGTGCGCGCCACGCGGCATCGTAGGGTACCGGGATCAGCGTTGCACCGAGCGCTCGCATCCGTGCGAGCTTCGAGGCCGGCGCCGTCTCGATGGCGACCACGGTGCAGGGGACGCCGGCTTGCCTCGCGGCATACGCGATACCCTGACCGGCATTGCCGGCGCTGATGGTCCAGACGCCGAGTTGCCGCTCGGATTCGGAGAGCATTGCCACCGCGTTGACCGCACCGCGCAACTTATAGGAATTCGTGGGCTGCAGATTCTCGAGCTTCAATCGGATGTCTGGGGAACCGGGTCCCAGGTCCAGACGGACGAGCGGCGTGCGCAGGACGCTTTTCGCGATCCTGCGGCGCGCCTCGTGCATTTCGATCAACGTCAATGGCCGCACCGATTCAAGCGTTTTAACCACGGGGCCGCTCCTCAAAGATCTAACTGATTGCGCTAATCTTTCTCTGGTCCAGATAACCGTCAATCGCGTCGGCGTTGGATTCGGCACTGGCCATCGCCACATAGCCATCGGGGCGCACAACATAGACTGCGCCGCGCAGCAGGCCGGACCCCTCCATGGCCGGATGCCAGGCAAATACATGCAGCGGGATTTTCCGGCGCTCGGACAATGCTCGAATATCGGCCGCGGCGTCGCCGTAGACGTGAATTTGCCAGTCCAGTGAAGTCAGCGCTGCGAAGTTGGACGCATCCGCTCCCGGCATGCCCACCCAGACCCAGGGTAATCGATCGCCGCCGTGCACTTTGCCGGCTGCGCCGACACTCAAAGAACTTGCGCGGTAGTTCACGGCGATCTGCGAGATCGTGCGAAACGCCAATCGGCGCACGGCCGGCAGGCGAAACAATGCGGGGGCGAGCGCCGGAACTGCTTTGGTGCGGATGAATCGGGCCCATGCGCCGTGACTGACCACCGCAGTGAACGCCCGGTCGGTGGTGGCCACCAGCCGCTCCGCGAACGCAATTCGCTCAGGTTGGTAGCTGTCCAACAGTGCCGCGCTGAATGGTTCCTTCAGCGAGGCAGCCAGTTTCCAGGCGAGGTTGACCGCATCGCCGATGCCCGTGTTCATTCCCTGGCCACCGACGGGACTATGAATATGCGCGGCGTCTCCCAGCAGGAACGCTCGTCCCTTACGGAAGCTGTGCGCGACCCGGTGATGAACGCGGTAGGTCGAAAACCAATTGACGCGTTTGACGTCAACCTTGAGATTTTGCATGGCTCGGGCGCGCACATCATCGAACTCGAGATGCTCATGATCCTTTGCGGCATCGTCGCGGATCGAGCCGATCAAGCGTGCGCGCCCGCTGTCCTGCAACGGAAACACGGCCAGAAAATCCGCGTCATCGAGGTCAATATGCAGTTCGCCATCCATGGGTGGCCCGGTGGCTTCGACATCCGCGACATAGAACAGATGGTCATAGGTTCCGCCGGGAAATCCTGTATCGAGTACCTCTCTTACTTTGGAGCGCGCGCCATCGCAACCGGCGAGATAGGCGTAGGTGCCCGTTTCCTCGGATCCGGCCTTGTTCAAGGTGGCGCGAATCTCTCGGCCGTCATCTTCAAAGGCGGTGAGCTCCACCGGGCGCTCCACCTCCACGCCCAGCCCGCTCAAGTGCTCGATCAGCAGGCGTTCGTGCTCGTCCTGCGGGAAAATAGTGGGGAACGCGAAAGGAGTCAGTCCCTGGCCCAAATCCCCGACCGGGACGCGCGCGGCCCGGGCGCTTTTCACCCATAGGTTCAGCGCCGCGACTTTGTGGCCGCGGTCCACGACGGCCTGAGCGAGTCCAATCTGTTGGTAGAACTCCAGTGTTCGTGCTTGAACCGCCAGCGCACGCGATGTCGTGCCGGGCTCGGCGACTTTGTCGATGATCCTGACGTGCACCCCAAGTTTTGTGAGCCATAAGGCCAAAACCAGGCCCGTCGGTCCCGCACCGGCGATCAGCACATCAGCCTGGCCGGATTTGTCCATGGATTTCCAACTTGGCCGCAGCCCGGTATGAAAAGGGGTGTTCAGCTCACTCTTGAAAACCGCAGCGCAGCGCGGGTTTTTGCCTTGGAGGCTTCCTCTTCGCGATTTTTTGCCGGCGCGTTCGTTTGCAGGGAATTGAGAAGTTTTCTTGAAGCGGCCTCGATTTCATCGATTGCGCCCAAGAAGGCCGATTCGTTGGATTTCGACGGGCTGTGAAAACCGCTGACCTTGCGCACGAACTGCAGTGACGCCGCGCGGATTTCGTCGTCGGTCACCGGCGGCTCAAAGTTGAAGAGAGTCTTGATGTTTCTGCACATACGCCGGAAATCATCGGCGCGGCCCGCTTTGTTTGTCAAGCCATTAGCGAGTGCACGAAGTTATGCTTCCAGGAGAGCGTCGAGCAGTCGAAACACATTGGCGGCGCTGAGCAGGGAGCCGATGACGATGACTTTGAGTTGCGCGCGCTCCTCGTCGTAAATCGTTTCAACGCGCAGCGGGGAGCCGGCGTCGTGCGCTTTCGCTGCTTCCATCAGATGATTGGTCACCCGGCCAGCCGTGTCTTGGCTGACTGCGCCGACCTGAATCACGCTCGACACTTCGCTCTGGCGATGTCGGGGAACCGCATTTCGCTGAGGCGCAGATCCGGTGAGGTCCTCGAGGGACTCGCGCGTCACGCGATATTGTTTGCCGATGCGAATCGCCTTCAGCCGGCCGCTGCGAACATAGCTGCGTACCGTCCTGACCTGAAGCCCCAAGCGTTCAGCGACTTGTTCGAGGGAATATAATCGCGCCTCGTTCATCACGACTGATATAACCTTAAACATCCCTATCGGTCAACGGATAGATCGTTATAGATTCGTATAAGCAGTCCGCAGCCCCAGCCTTGAGGCTGCGCTCTCGTCATACGGGAGAGGTAAGATAAAAAACGCCTGAACGTCCTGTGCGGTATGGAATCTCACTCACATGGCAATCAACAGCCCGCCGTCGTTTGATCCATTGCGCTTCGTCGCGCCCGCGACACTGAGATCGCGCCAGAGTCTGATCGCAGAACTCGCCTACTTTCGAGCCCTCAAGCGCGGCTTCGAGCCCGGCCATGAAATGGAAGATTGGCTCGAGGCTGAAGCCGAATACGAGCGGCGGCACGGTACTCGCCAGCGGCCTTGAGACCAATTAGGCTGGCTTTTGCCTACGGCCCGACGAGGAAGTATTTTGTACCTGCCTGCGCATTTCAATGAGACTCGCACCGACGTGCTGCACACGCTGATGCGCGCCCGGCCGCTCAGCACCTTGGTGACGCAGTGCGACTCGGGGCTCATCGCCAATCACGTGCCGGTGCAGACACTGGACGAGCCTGCTCCGCTGGGATGCATTCGCGGCCATATCGCGCGGGCGAATCCTCTATGGCGCGAATATCGCAGCGGCTCGCAGGCACTGGCGATCTTCCAGGGTCCGCAAATTTACATCTCGCCCTCGTTCTATCCGTCCAAGGCGAAAACCGGCGAGGTGGTCCCGACCTGGGACTACGCCGTGGTGCATGCCAGCGGCACGTTGCGCTTCATCGATGATCCGCACTGGCTGCGAAGCTTCGTGGCGGGATTGACCAACACCCATGAAATGCCGCGCGCACAGCCTTGGAAGATTGACGACGCGCCGCCGGCATACGTCGAGAAAATGTTGGGCTTGATCGTCGGATTCGAATTTTCGATCGTAAGTCTGGCCGGCAAATGGAAGGTGAGTCAGAACCGCCCGCAGGCGGACCGGCAGGGCGTGATACGGAATCTGCAGGACGCGGGCGATGCGGATTCCCATGAAATTGCGGCAATGCTTGCTTCCCTGGATTCAGGACCCGAATCATCGCCCGCCCGATGAAATGGTCCGTGCTCGATCAATCTCCTTTCTCGGCGGGCAGCACTCAGGGTGCTGCGATCCGCGAATCCATCGCACTGGCGCAGCATTGCGATGGATTGGGATATGAGCGCTACTGGGTTTCAGAACATCACAACAGCGCCAGCATTGTCGGCACGGCGCCGGAAATCTTGATCGCCGCGGTTGCCGCGACAACGCGGCGCATCCGCGTGGGCAGCGCCGGCGTCATGCTGCCGCACTATTCCGCGCTCAAGGTGGCGGAACAATTTCGAGTGCTCGAGGCCATCGCCCCGGGGCGAATCGATTTAGGGGTAGGCCGCGCGCCCGGATCGGATGGGTTGACGGCGCATGCGCTCAATCCCCACTCGCACGGCGCGGACGAATTTCCGCGGCAGGTGCAGGAATTGCAACATTGGGTGTCGGGGATTGCACTGCCGGCCGGTCATCCGTATCGAAATGTCATGGCACTGCCGAGCGGCGACACCAGTCCGCAGTTGTGGATACTCGGAAGCTCCGACTACGGCGCGCAACTCGCGGCGCACTTTGGATTGCCGTACGCGTTCGCCTATTTCTTCAGCGAGGGAGCCGGCGTCGACGAAGCGCTCGGTTTATATCGCCGAAACTATCGGCCCACCGAAAGATATCCGCGCCCTCAAGCCACCATCTGTGTATGGGCGTTGGCCGCAGACACCGAGAGCGAGGCCAGACGCCTGCTGATGACGCGCGAATATTGGCGAGCGGGATTCGAGAAGGGCTTACGGCTGCCTTTGGAATCGCCGGAGACGGCCGCCGGCTACGCCTACACGGATGCGGAGCGCGCGATGATCGAAAAGTCGAGAGCGTCGGCTTTGGCCGGCACGGCTGCCCAGGTCGCGGAGAAACTCCACGCATTGGCGCACAGACTCGCGCTCGATGAAATCGTCATCAACACGTGGACCTTCGATCCGCAGGCGCGCGTGCACTCGTACTCGCTCCTGGCCGAAACATTCGGTCTGAGTTCCACGGCTGCGAAATCGCCATGAGCGTCATTCAGACCGCGCGGCTGAGCCTTCGCGAGCTCGGCTTCGGGGATGCCGAATTCATTTTGGAGCTGCTCAACGAACCCGGCTTCATTCGCAACATCGGCGACAAAGGCGTCAGAACCCTCAGCGACGCCCGCGACTACATTCTGCAAGGACCGATGGACAGCTATGCGCGCAATGGGTTCGGTCTATATGCCGCCTGCCTGCGCCATGGCGCGCTCGACGTTGCTCCCGGGGGCACGCCGATCGGAATTTGCGGCTTGGTCAAGCGCGAAGGACTGAATGACCCGGATGTCGGGTTCGCATTTCTCTCGCGATACCGGTCAAAAGGGTTCGCGGCCGAATCCGCGGCTGCCGTTCTCGCGCATGCCAGGAAAGCGCTCAATCTCCTGCGTATCGTTGCGATCACGTCGCCCGACAACGCGCGGTCCATCGCCGTACTGGAGAAAATCGGGCTCAAATTCGAGCGGACCATCCGACTGGTCGATCATAGCGCGGAATTGAAACTATTTGGCCTGCCTTGACGCTGCGCCGGTATGTCATTATCTAGGACTGCCTGCCAGTCGCAATCTCGTGGAGTTCTCCATGCATCCTTTCCCTCATCACTACACCGTCAACGCATCGATTCGTCCGGACGGGGACGTGCCTCTGTCCACGGAGGGCGTGAGGATCATCGAATCCTCCTCGCCCAAGGAATTCGACGGCCCCGGCAATCAATGGTCGCCGGAAGGACTGCTGACCGCGGCGGTGGCGGATTGCTTTGCTTTGAGTTTTCGTGCCATTGCAACGGCTTCCAAATACTCATGGCACAGCCTCGAGGTCCGCACGCAAGGCACTTTGGATCGGGTCGAGGGCAAGATGCGGTTTACGCGCTTCGACACCGACGCCAAACTGCACGTGCCGGCGGGTGCCGACATTGAGCGTGCCAAAAAGCTGCTCGAAAAGGCCGAGAGCAGCTGCCTCGTGGCCAATTCGCTCAACGGCGAGCGTCATCTCACGATGGAAGTCCTCGCGGGCTGACGCTCGCGGAGCGAGCGCCTGAAGGGCGGGGTCGTTCCTACGACCCCGTTGAGAGTTGCGCAAAGCGCTTGAAAAAGGGCAAAAATAAGGGCCCGCGTGGGGCCCTTATCATTCGCGATCGCTTGCGCTCAATCATCCATCAAGAAGCTGCGCAGCTGCTCGGAGCGGCTGGGATGGCGCAGCTTGCGCAGCGCCTTGGCTTCTATTTGGCGAATCCGCTCGCGGGTGACATCGAACTGCTTGCCCACTTCTTCGAGCGTGTGGTCGGTGTTCATGTCGATGCCGAAGCGCATGCGCAATACCTTCGCTTCCCGCGGCGTCAGCTGCGCCAGCACCGAATGCGTGGTCTCACGCAGGGACTCCGTGGTCGCCGAATCGATGGGGGACGACACCGAGGTATCCTCGATGAAATCTCCCAGGTGCGAATCCTCGTCATCGCCGATCGGGGTTTCCATGGAGATCGGCTCTTTGGCGATCTTCAAGACCTTGCGAACCTTGTCCTCCGGCATTTCCATGCGCACCGCCAATTCCTCCGGTGTGGGTTCACGGCCCATTTCCTGGAGCATTTGCCGCGAGATGCGGTTCAACTTGTTGATGGTCTCGATCATGTGCACCGGGATGCGGATGGTGCGCGCCTGATCGGCAATGGAGCGGGTGATCGCCTGGCGGATCCACCACGTCGCATAAGTCGAAAATTTGTAGCCGCGCCGATACTCGAACTTGTCGACGGCCTTCATCAAGCCGATGTTGCCCTCCTGAATCAAATCCAGGAACTGCAGGCCGCGATTGGTGTATTTCTTGGCGATCGAGATCACCAGGCGCAGATTGGCCTCGACCATTTCCTTCTTCGCGCGCCGCGCCTTCGCCTCGCCGATGGAAACCTCGCGATTGATTTCCTTGATTTCATTGATCAGGAGGTGAAACAGACCCTCCAGATCCTTCAGTTTGTTCTGGCGCCGCTCGATCTCGTCCTTGAATTTTGCCAGCGGCCCCGAATAGCGCTTCTTCGCCTTGATGTGCTTGTCGAGCCAGCGCGTGCTGGTTTCGTTCTTCGGGAAGGTCGAAATGAAATCCTTGCGCGGCATGCCGGCCTGCTTGATGCAAAGGAACATGATCTCCTTTTCGAGCAGCCGCACTTCGGTCACATGCTGGCGCAGATTGTCGATCAGCTGATCGAACATCTTCGGCGAGAGCTTGAGCTCCATCAGTTCGGCGCAGAGCTTCTTGCGAATCTTCAAGGTCTTCGGATCCTTCGATCCGAGCTTGTCGAGCGCGTTCAAGAACTGATGATGCACCTTCGCGATCGAGCTGAAGCGCTTCGCGGCTTCCTCCGGATCCGGGCCCGTATCGATGGCTTCTTCGTCTTCATCGCCATCGGCTTCATCATCGTCGTTGGCCGCTTCTTCGCGCTCCAGCGCCATCATTTTCGGATTCTGCGGCTGCGCAATTTCATCCGGCGCGTTCGGATCGACGAAGCCGACGATCACATCGACCAGGCGCATCTGACCGGCCTTGACCGTTTCGTAATGCCGCAGCAGCAAGTCGTAGGTGCCCGGGTAGCTGCCGAGCGCGATCTTGACGGCTTCCAGGCCTTCTTCAATGCGCTTGGCGATGCGAATTTCGCCTTCGCGCGTCAACAATTCGACCGTACCCATTTCGCGCATGTACATGCGAACCGGATCGGTGGTGCGCCCGAACTCCGCATCGAGATTGGCGAGCGCCGCGGTGGCCTCTTCCACCGCTTCCTCATCGGGAGCGGCGGTGGCATCCGTCAACAACAAAGACTCGGCGTCCGGCGCCTTTTCGTACACCGGAATACCCATATCGTTGATCATGTTGACGATGTCTTCGATCTGTTCGGGATCGACGATTTCGCTCGGTAGATGATCGTTGACTTCAGCGTAGGTGAGGTAGCCCTGCTCCTTGCCGCGCGCGATCAATAATTTCAATTGCGACTGACGCTCGTCCGCGATTTGAGTCGCTGTGCCTGCTGGCGCTTTTTTGATCAAGGTGGACGCCTCGTAGAGAATCTGGACATTTAAAAATGCAAGCCGAGCAGTATACGATTGTGGCCATTCCGTAGCCACAAATGCTTAAGGCTTAAGAAGGCGCTCGGAAGCGGCCTTTGGACTTGAGAAGGCTGCTTAATTCGGCCTTTTCATCGTAATTCAAGCCCAATTCCTCAGCTTTCTTCAATAATTCGTCCATTCGGCGGCCTGGGCCATACTCTTCGAGCAGTTTCTCGACCGCCATTTTCAGTTCCTTGGCGGCTGAGGCCGTATCCGCCACCAGGGGGTCCAGCATGGCCAATTCGGTCAACCGCTGGTATTCCGGGCGATCGCGCCACCGCTCGAGCAGCATCGCCGTGCTGGGTGAGGAGGCCGTTGCGGCTTGCTCCAAGAGTTCCTTGAGCACCGAAACGCCGGTTTTGTCGACCCTGCCCAGCAGTTCAGGGTCTTCGACGGTGCCCGCCGCCGCAGGGTGGTGCAGCACCAGCGTAATGGCCTGGGTCAGCAAATTGCCGCGCCCGACACTCATTCGACCGCGCTGTCGAACCGGTAGTTCCGAGGCGTTTGCGGCGGTTCGCTTCGGCTCGCCGGCGGCGAAGAATTCCTTCAGCTTATTCGCCGGCATGCCGACCCGGGATGCGAGCCGGTCCGCCAGCATTTCCCGGTATATGCCCTCCGGCATGCGGGCAAACAGGGGCCCCGCCAGGGCCTTTAACTTTGCGCGTCCATCGATGTGATCCAAGTCCACGTCGGCAATCAGCTGCTGCACCAGGTATTCCGAGAGCGGCAGCGCCTCCTTCATGCGGTTCTCGAACGCTTCCGGGCCTTCTGCCGCGACCAGTGTGTCCGGATCATGGCCTTCGGGCAGAAACATGAATTTGAGTTCGCGCCCGTCGCGCGCCAGGGGCAGCGCGTTTTCCAGCGCCCGCCACGCCGCCTGGCGTCCGGCGCGGTCGCCGTCGAAGCAAAACACCACTTCGTGGGTTATGCGGAAGATCTTATTCAAGTGTTCCTGCGTGGTTGCCGTGCCCAATGTGGCCACCGCATAGGTGATTCCCGCCTGGTGCAGGCGGACGACGTCCATGTAACCCTCGACGATCAGGAGACGCTTGAAGTCGCCGCGCGCCTGGCGTGCCTCGTACAGCCCGTACAGCTCGCGGCCCTTGTGAAACAGCGGCGTTTCAGGCGAG
>Ga0210406_10003872_pt1 | contig 16229 bp, 17 predicted proteins | sample IncBWC30MmetaG_FD_155454 | JGI IMG/M metagenome (GOLD analysis project Ga0210406, IMG submission 155454) | Forest soil microbial communities from Barre Woods Harvard Forest LTER site, Petersham, Massachusetts, United States - Inc-BW-C-30-M | ecosystem: Environmental > Terrestrial > Soil >... | reverse complement strand
GCCGCGAGTCGGTCGGCTATTCGAGAGAATTCTGCAGATGCCTTGTCCGCTATCTCCTGCAGTTCGGCGGTGATCTTTGCGGCATGCTGGGCGTCCTGCGCCCTCTCGACGGCGGCGAGCTGGACCTTCAGGGTTTCATGTCTGGCTTTGAGGGTCTCAATAAAGGCGACGTCAGCTGCCTCGAATGGGCCCATCCCCGATCTCATTATCCTCGGCTCTGCCTCGCCAGCTCGCACTTGAGCGCCGCCAGCGGGTGCTCCCAGGCCTCCATCCCTTGCTGGGTCGGCGCATGCCAGCAGACTGCCGACGACCTCCTAACAAACAATAAAACGCGCTGATCACAGACAGATGGTCGCAGACAGGAAGCTGACGGACGGATCACAGACTGACCATGGTTCATAGACCGCGAATCGCAGAGTCTGCTTACGCGCGCCGTTCTCGACCAGGAGGCCCGTGTTGAGGCGTCTCGTGACGCAGGGATTTTCGGTTTGCAGGTTTGCTGCAACCCGTTGACAAAAATGGGCTGCCTGGGAGCTCAGCTTGCAGAAACGGCTAGCAAATTCACCTAGACAATCTGGACTCTAACTCCGTGAATTTTGGTTCGAATCCAGGTCCACCAGCCATTTGTTGTGAATACCAAGAAAGCCAACGATTTCAGAGGTTAGTCCCTCAGGCAGATGGGCTTTACACCACGAAGTACACCAAGACGGACGGCTAACCCCTGATCTCCCAGTGATGAACGATGGACCTAGAGTCCAGGGATGCAAAATGCACACGCCCTGGAGAGAGTCCATAGAGAGGCGGACCCGTGAAGGTTCCCTACGAAGGCACGGCTAGACGGTGCGTTCGGCGGCCCGGCCTGTTCCCGACGTGGCGCGGCGCACCGTTAGAGTCCGTAGACTATAATGCCACTATCATGGTCTGCGCCGTTCGACCCAATTCGATGCACCGCCAGGTCGACGGCCGGTGCGGGATCGACTTTGGGCCGCTGAACATCTCGTAGACGCCAACCGTGTGGAAATGCGCCGTTTGCCCTTCCGGCACATCAATCGACGGAAGGAAGAAACCGAACCGCTCTCCGCCTGTATCGATCGTGACTAGCCTAACCGCGCTAGCGAGATGTTTACGACAGTCCAATGCGGTGAACAACTTGCGTGCGCTGGTTTTCTACGCCGGGTGTTGAAGGCCGCTGGCGGGCTTGAGCACCTCTTGGCGAGTGGGGAAGCGGCGAGGGCGGCGAAGGCCGCTCCTGAGCCTTTCTAGGGCCGCCACGGCGATTTGTCGCCGTGGTACAATGGCGACTGTCGTAGGCCAACATGCCAAGACGCGACGGCGTGCAGGTGCGGGCATCGAGGGCCTCGCCCGGTCTAAGTGGTCGGGAATTGAAGGTGCGAGGCGTACCCTTGCGGCGAAGCAATGGGTCAAAGTCGCGATGAGCAGGAGGGCCGACATGATCGTGAGGCTTTGGCGCGGCTGGACGACGGCAGCTAACGCCGACGGATATGAGGAGCTTCTTCGCTCGACCATTTTTCCTGACATTCTCGACCGAGGGATCGACGGCTTGTTCCGTCTGGACCTCTATCGCCGCGCAGGCGAGGTCGAAACCGAGTTCATGACCGTGATGTGGTTCACTAACCACGAGGCGGTCGTTCGCTTTGCCGGCCCCGACTGGGAGACAGTGGTCGTGCCCGCCTCGGCGCGCGCTATGCTTTCACGCTTCGAGGAGAAAGCGGCGCACTATGAGTCGCGGGTCGCACAGGAAGCCGCGCCGCACGTCTGATCGCACGCGCACAAACGAACTATGGCCGCATGGCGACATTCTGTTGCACCTGGCGAACGGTTGAGGATCCGTTGAAGACTGCAACATGGCCCGCCCCCGCGGCCCGTTGGCGACGAAATCCACCAGTCGGCTTCATTCGCCCGGTGCGGGTTGGTGCGCAGATTGGCCCTATTGGGACGCAAAAGGTCGAAGGCCACAAACGGGCTTGCGCCCCGACGCGCTTGGTCATGAGCGCGCCGAAGTCGCTTCGCCCGTCGTTTCGCAGCCCGCCTCGCCATCGATCAGCGCCTCGTCGGCAGATAGACCGCGAACCACCTCGAAGCATGACAGCTTCTTGCCCCACAAGCAGGGCGAGCGCATGCAGCCAGCTGGGTCCGGCGGGCGGGGGATCGACCAGTCCGATAGAGGCGCGACGGGAAGCGCTTATGCGGCTTGTCGCCGGCGTCAACGGAATGCTGTTCAGCGAAACGCTCGCGGCCGAGGGCGCAATTGTGTTCGCAAAAGCCTGTGAACTAGCCTCGAGGGCATTGGCTGAAGACGAAGAACCCCGATTTCGTCAGGACGTGACCCATGCCTCGCGGCGGCCCGGTGACCTGTCCCTCATCGGGCGATGACACGAGCGCTTAGGCGGCCCGCGCCTCTCACGCGACCGCGTCGGCAATGCCTTGCGCCTCGACGCCGATCTGCCGCAATTGTCCGAGCGCCGAAGGAATGGCGCCGCAAAAGAAAAGGCCGGACTCCGCTGTCGCTCGGCCGCTGACAAGCGGCGCTCCCGTTACGTTCAGCACGCCTCGCGCCTCAGGCAGCAGCGGGCGGAGGTCCGGGCGGAAGCCGGTCGCGAGGATGATCGCGTCAAAGCGTTCGGTGGGCGACTGCTCGAAGTCGACGCCCTCGCGGGCAAAGCTTGCGATATCGCCCCGCAGCTTGATCCGTCCGTCGCGAATCGCATCGAGCATTCCTATGTCGATGAGTGGCACGCGCCGGTCCTCCTCGATGGATTGGAGCGGCCCCTTGGGCAAGCGCTTCAAGCCGAGCTTTTCGATCGAGCCGATCGCGAACCGGAGCAGGGGCGCGTTGATTTTGTCGGCTATTCGCGCGGGAAACAATCGGCCGGTGAGGCCCCAGGCGAGGATCGGCACTCCGAACAGCTCCCGCGGGATGACGTTGATCGGGCCGCGGACGGCGAGCGCCACGTCGACGCCCGCTTCGCTGAGGTCGAGCGCGATCTCGCCGCCAGAGGCGCCAAAGCCGACAACCAGCACCCGTTTCCCGGTGAAAGGGGCGGGAATGCGATAACTACTCGAATGCAGGATCGGGCCGCCGAACGTCTCCATCCCTGGCCATGTCGGCGCGTGAGGGTAGTCGGCCAGGCCGGTCGCGACGACGACAACGGGCGCGATTTTCGAGTTTTCGCCCGCCTCGGCGTGCCATCCCCGCCCATCACGCCGCACCGCGCGGACCGCGGCGTTGAAGACCGGTCTTTTAAGGTGAACTTCGCTGCGTAGGTCTCTAGATATTCGACAACGTGAGCGCGCGAGGGATAGCGGCCGTAAGCCTTCGGTATCGCCAAACCCGGTAGGCCGGAGCGAGCGCGATCAGTGTGCAGATGCAGCCGGTCGTAATGCCGCCGCCAGACCGCGCCGACGGCATTGGACCTTTCAAGGATCGCGGCGTTGAGGCCCCGAGCCGTAAGCGCCGCCGCCGTGGCGAGGCCGGCGGGACCCGCGCCAATGATGATGACGTCGCATGAATTGGCCAAGGCCACTCCTCCCCGCCAAGTCTCTCAGACACGAACCCGCGTGACATCGCCGACACCATAGCGATTCGCCCGTCGGTCGAGGTCGAGTCCTCAGGCCCCCGCGTCTCCAGCGCGAGGTTCAACTCAAGCTCAAGGCACATTTTTTACGGTCGGCGCTGTGACGCAGATCACACGTCGCGCAAATTAACAGGTGAGAAAGCCCTCCTGGAGGTTCCTGAGGGCCGCGCGGGCGCGACTCGCACGGTACAATAGATCGTCGCCTAGGCGAGCGCCCAAGCTATGCGTCGGGGCGGTTGGGCTCAAGGCGTGCGCTCGCGCCTCGGCGGGCCGCCCTACAACGTGGAGCGGCTCACTGCCGAGCGTGCCGCGGACGCCAAGCTGCCCGACCTCCTGGCGGCGTTCGCCAACCGCGAGAAGGCGCGGTCGGTCTCGATTTACGACCGCTGCCGCGCGCGCTATGAGCGATACTACGGGTGGTGAACAATCCGGGCGCAGGCTACCTGTGGAGGCTAGGCGATGCCCCGCGACGGCTCGCTGATTCTGTCCGACGCTCACGGGCCGACGCTCGCACGATCGTCTGTTAACCGTGCGGGCGGCGCGGGGCGTACAACGGTCAGGAGCTAACTACGCAAAGAACGGATGGGGCGCTCCCTTCTCGCCCTTGCGCTCCATCACTTCGATGCAGGCGCGAATTTCTTCATCGGTCATGTTCAAACCGAACTCACGACGCAGTACGGACCTGAACTCTGCCTCGTCCTTCAAGTGACGCCTATCTGCCTCACCCGTCGCGTAGCGCACGGTCAGTCGCCTGTTAAACATTGTAATACGCGTTCGATTGGGACCCGGGCGCGCCGCAATGATGTTGCTTTTATACGGCGCATCCGGGTGCGTGCTGGTATACCAATTCACGATCTCATATTCGCCGTCGTACCTCGGATACGGGATCACGCGATAGATATGTTCCCATGTATCGCGCAGCTTCGCTTGCAACGTCAGTTCCCCGGCGACATTGATGAAGCGCATCGGCTCGTGCGGTGTCGGTTGTTCAATGCCCTCTCGAAGCAAGAGAGCTGACGTGGGAGCGAGGTTGCCGAATCCAACGTCGGCCAGATACGGCCCGTCCGGCATTTCGACCTGCAGCAGCATATGGATCGCTGGGCGCGGGGCGTCGATGGCCATGCCGCGCACGACCCTGCCCTGAAGGCTCGTGACCTTGTAACCCAGTGATCGGAGACCTTCCCGAAACAGCATGTTCTGTTCTAGGCAGTAGCCGCCCCGTCCGCCGAAAATCATTTTGCGCTGCAATGACACGAGGTCTAGGTTCGGCGATCGCCCGAGCATGATGTCTAGCGACTCATAGGCAATGGCGTTCGAGTGCGCGAAGATCAGCTGGTGCAGCGTCCCGAGCGTCGGTTCGCGTGAGCCATTGTAGCCGATGCGATCGAACCAAGCTTGTTGATCGAATGAAGACGCGGTCACCGAGGTCCCGACACCCGAAAGATCGAGGTGTGAACCTACCCAGCCAGCCGAGCAAGAGACAACCCACATCGCGTCGGAGCGACCCATGCTCCAAGAGGCAATTAACCTAGCGACGTTCGCTCCCCGACGCTCGCGATCCTGTGCTACGCGTGCGGACGCGCGGGCGTTACAGCGTCGAGATGCTCATTTCCGAGCATCGCACCGACGCCAAGCTGACCGACCTCTTGGTGACGCTCGCCAACGGTCGAAGGCGCGTTGGGTCTCGATCTATGACCGCTGTCGCGCCCGCTATGAGCGATATTGCGTTAGGGCTTGCCCTCGCCCGCCAGTCGCAGATGACTTCGCTGTAGCTCTCCCGGCCCTGCGCATGGCCCTCATGCGGTTGACGACCGCCCCTCGACTTGAACGAAGCATTGGCCCCGATCGCGCTGGATCGGCCATCGTGCCGCGCCCTTGGGCAGCCTCGATGCGAGGGAGTCATAGGCCCGTCATCTGCGGCTCACTCCCGAGAGGTCCGCCCGCGATAGAATTTTTGGTCGCCCGGGCCATTCGTAGTGGTCCGGGAAGGCCATCGCGGGTGCGAGCATTCCGGCAAACTGGCCTAGACGCAGCGCGTATGCAGCGCACCAGTGGAACTCGGTAAGAAGGTCTTCTCCCTCAAGATCTTTGGCGCGCCGGTTACCAGCGTTCGCCGATCGAACCGCCGCCATCACCTCGGATGAGCCGTCTCCCCGAAGATAGAGTGAGCATGGCGTGTATGGCGTTATTGCGGTCACTAGCGAGCTTGTCGACACCATCGAGCAGCCATTTTAAATCGTCGGGCGCCCGCGGTGACTTCTTCCATCGGTCAGATGTCGTTTCGGTAATGGCGCACCTGAGCTTTTCGCGCTGCCTCGTGTCGCTCCGAATTGCGTACCACTCCTGCGAGGGTTTCCTGCCTGTCTCCCCGCGGACGAGAGCGAACAGCCGCGCCAGCTTTTCATGCAGATCGTTCCATTCGTAAACGACCAGACCAACCGCAACGCAATAGGCTTCGATAGCTTCGCGCGTCTCCCCAATCATTGCTCAGCGCGCCCCGCTCGCAGCGAAGAACGGCACGGTAGCGGGAGCGGGTACGATGCTCGTCGCTATCGGCCGGCCGATCTGTCCGCGCTGACGGCAAATATGCCTACCGCATGGGAGCAGTGCAAGCTCGCTCGCCGGCCGCGCCGTCGTAGTCTTGCCACCGCCGGAACGGCTTGACGTTCGAACTCGTCGTAGCTTCTTTGAACCCGCCTTAGCGTAAAGACGCGCTCCCGGACGAGCCCGACTGGCGCGTCTTCGCGCCGCTCTACTGGTCTCCTCAGGTTGTCGCGCCCGCTATTGGCCACATACTGAAAGGGATTGAGAGCGTCTTCCGAAAGGGGCGAGAGGAGCAGCGCGATGTTCCCGTCTGCAATCTGCCGATTGTCGATACCCTTAGCCGCTAGCATCTTGCGCGCCAGCGTCGGCGTTGCGCAGCCCATAACCGTTGGAGCCGTTGACAAGGTTCAGGCGCATGTGGAGGCCACGCAAGCCGGGCAGACCCGTGCGTTGGTTGTCAAATCGGAAGTCTATTTCAGGGATCGATGCCACAGCAGAGAAGGGGCGCGCCTTCAGGCGACGTTGAAAGACGGCACTCAACTGACACTCGGCGAAAATGCGACGCTCGTGGTCAACGAATTTATCTATGACCCGTCCAGGTCGCGTGGCGCGCTTTCGCTCAGCGTTATCCGAGGAGCGTTCCTATACGTCGGGGGTCAGATCGAAGGGGTGAACGGGGCAAAGGTGCAGATACGCACGCCGGTTGGGGCGACAGGCCTGCGGGGCACCACAGTCTGGGGCGGCCCAATCGATAAAGGCTACGGAGTCATCGTGCTGAGTGGCGAAGTGACCGTATCGGGGAGAAGGGGAACTGTTACGCTGAAACAAGGCCAGGGAACGATGCTCTTCGGCGACGGCAAACCTCAGCGGGCGGGCGCGTGGCCCGCAGGCCGCATGAAGCGGGCGGTCGCCTCAATCACCTTCGCCAAGCCGCCGGCTCAACAGTAGGAGAGGCCTTGGGGTTGGTTCTACCCTAGCTTTTCCGCGCTGCTTACCGACGTGCACGATAAGCTGGTCGAGATGAGAGCGAATCGAGATGAACTGCGCCAGGCAGCGACCAACGGCGCAGTCGAGCCGGGCGTACTCTGATGGATCGGCGCGAGCCCGACAGTGGCAGCTCAGTTAGCTGATCGGTCCCCTTTCGAGCTCTCAAGACCGCGCCGCCGGCCCACTCGCGCAGTTTGTGACGAGCCGCGAGATGACTTCGCTGCAGCTCTCGTGGGGCCTGCCCAGCGCCACCAGCACCCATGCGGCTCAGCCGAGCGAGCGGATGATTTCGCGGTACGCGGTCTCCGGGAACGCCTTCAGCGTTTTCGTGCGCACGAAGCCGAGGCCCCCGAGCTGCAGGACGTAACGGGCCATGACGGCGTCGTCCGGCGCCTCGCAGATTCCGACAAAATCGAACTCGCCCATCACAAGGTAAAACTGCTTCATCTCGCCGCCCATGTCGGCCAGTAGCTTCTTGGCGGCGTCGAGCCGGCGCGGCGAGTCTTTCGCTGCCTTGATCCCAGCGTCGGTCAGGCTGAAGAGTGCTATGTAGGTCGTCATTGTTTTCCTCCCGCATGATCGCGGCGCAGCGTGACTTAGGCATACAAGCTGGCCTTGGCCGATGCCTTCTCTATAGCCGACGGAGCCGAGAGGCACGCCCTGCCGTGCCACGCTTTAGCGACAGCTCCAAGAACCCGCGCCGGTCGAGCGTTCCTTCGGTGGGTGACGGCCGGAGGCGCGCGGGCGCGCCATCGAGCTGCTTGCGCATCGTCTCGCACGCCGGTCCAGGAGAACCGCGCCGGGCATCACTGAGCGGCGCCGTCCTCCGCGGGCTTTGGCCTCCGGCGCCAGCGTCAGCTCTGCGTCGGCGGTGACATAGCGGACGTACCGGTAGTCGTGGATGAGACTGATCTGGCCGTCGCGCCACTCGAGCCACATTATGTAGCTCGGCTTCGGGTCGGCGCGGTCTTCGAAGACCGCGACCACCTCCCGGCCCTCAAGCCAGGCTGGAGCGAGCCATACGCCATCGATCTTGGCGTACAATGTGAAGAACAAACCGACATCCGCCCGGCCGACGCGAAGCGGGTGCAACGACTGATGGAGCTTGACGTCGTCGGCCAGCAGCACCCGTAAGCCGTCCCAGTCCCGCTCGTTGAATAGCGCGACATAGCGCGCCACCGCAAGGGACGCCGACCACGCGCCCGCAAGCGGGCGGCCATGCGCGTTGATCTCTCGAAGATGCGCACGACCCCGCGCCAGATGGCCTTTCACCGCGTCAACCGTGAGGTCGAGGAGGGCAGCAATCTCTATCAGCGACTCGTCGAGCACGTCCTTCAAGATAACGACACTGCGCTGGAGGGTGGGAAGCTCCGCAAAGCGCGACACCGCGGTATTGACCGCCTCCTTGCGCATCAACATCTCCAAGGGGTCGGGCTGGGCCGAGTCTGCGACGTCCGCGGCGGCGTCGATCGGATCGGCCATGCGCACCTCGCGGCCGCGTAGCAGGTCGAGCGCGCGGTTATGAGCAATTCGGAAAAGCCAGGGTCGAAGCGCCGGCGCCTCGTCCAGATCCTGCAACGCCACGAACGCCCGGATGAGCGTGTCTTGCACGACGTCTTCGCCGTCGATGACCGATCCCATGAGGCGTGCGCAGTATCGGTGCAAATCGGGCCGCAGCTCGCTGGCCAGAGCGAGGAGCTCCTCCCGGCGGTCCTGGTTCATCGAAGGCCGTTCCAGGCTCAAGCCGCCGCCTCGAGCATTGTGACTCCTGCGTCTCCCTTGAGCCCGAAGGCGAAGCCCTCGGCATATTTCGGGTCGTCCAGCACCGAAATAACCTTTTCGCCGAACTCCCGCGGCGGCATCGGAGCGCCAAAGCGGGCTACGAACTCTTCAGGCTTCATGCCCATCGCGTGCGCGTAGGCGTTGGCGCCCGCATCGCCAACCCCGGTACCGAGGACCATCTGCTGTGGCACGATCGCCTGGAAACGGATCCCGAGGCGCTTCTTCTCCGCGACGCCGTTGGCGTATTTGGCCATGAACCAGAGCATGCGCTTGGCGCCGCCGTAGCCGCCCGACATCGGCGATCCGTTTTCTGCCGCGCCGCTTGATACCACGAGGACCCGGCTTCCCGGCTTGAGCGGCTGATTGAGCGCCGCCTGCAGCCAATAGAGCCCGGCCTTGACGTCATGCTCCCAGGGCGCAGTGAAATCCGCCCAGCTCAGCTGGTCTAACCCTCCCATCGGCGGCGTCGCGCCGGCGTTCAACGCTAGGATGTCTGGGCGGAGCTCCGCAACGATCCGGTGGGCTGTGGTCTGGTCCGTAACATCGGCGGAGATCGTGGCGACGCCCAGCCGGGCGCGGACGGAATCGAGCGCCTCGGCGCGGCGCGCAACGATCGTCACCCTGGCGCCGTGCGCCACCAGCGCCTCGACCAGTCCCAGACCGAGGCCACGGCTTCCGCCGGTGACCACGGCACTCTTATCTCTGAGGCTCATTTGTTCGCTCCTTGTGTCTAGGTGCAGCTACAACGATCGAGTGACGGAAAAGGAGTCAACCAATGTCGCCCGGAACCTCCGGCGGCTACGAGCCGCGCGTCTGCCCGCTGGCCAAAGACGCCTTCGGCGCCCCTGCGAAGCTTCTGCCGGCTTCAGGACAGATTTAATAAATCTTTATCAATGTCTGGTGAGGTTGGCTCGCTGGCGGGCGACCGAGTAGTTTCGCATGAGCGATCCCGTCCGGCTGACCTCCCACGACTACAAAACCTCCGGTCGCGACACGCGGGGCCTTATCCTTCGGATTTTTGTGGTTGCGTGTCTTGGAGTGCTCTTCTGGCAGGCGATCATCGCTGCCGGAATGCTGTGACGGTCAGAGATGTAAATTCGATTTCATGCATTTGAGCGCGGGCAGTCAAGTGTTTCCCACGCCGAGGAGGAGCTATGCGGCAGCTCTGGATTTCGATTGCAGCCCCGCCCCCGTTGATCACCTGATCGACTACAGGACCGTGGACCTTGAGGCGCGCACGAGGCAGATCACAGGCGGACGCGGGTCGAGCTCATCCGCGACGCCATCGGCCGGGATTCGTTGAAGAAGGGCTATCAGCAACGCGCGGTTTTTCGACAGAGGCGTGATTTGGTCCGAGGGTTCGGATCAACCCGCCGAACTCGGCTCGCCAACGGCGATAGGTAACTTCCGAGACACCGATCGATCGGACAGCTTCAGCGCAGGTCTTGCCCTTTAACCTCAGCGCTTCGACCTGCCGAAGTTTCGCGACAATTTCCTCAGGGCTGCGTCTCTTTCTTGCCATTCACACGTGCTCGTCAGGATCAAAATCCGCGCCTGCAAGAGGAACGGCCTTGCTGACCGCCTACCAGCCCCGCCGGACGGGCCTCCATGCGCCTTTTCGGTCTCCTTGGAGGTGGCTGGAGCATTAATTTTTCTCAACAGACACTATGGGAATACGAGCATTTGACCCGGGTTCGCGGCGTAGCTCCGGATTTCAGCTGAGGAAAGCGCTGAGCCTCGGTCCGGGAGTGTTTATAGGGCTATTGAGATGGTCTGGATTGAGTCGACCCCGGGTGAAACATGAGGTCAAGCGCTGTCGGCCTAGTAGTGAAAATCTCAAGCTTCGTTCTGCGTCAAAAATGACCGGTGTCGGACGTCGAGCGGACATAAGCGACCGTGTCCTTGGACGCCTCGATTGGGCGGATAGCGCCCCTACACGGGCCGCCGCTGGAAGGACCGCAGTCCACGCGATAGCCATCATTCCATTGCGAGCGCTAACCAGGCCTTCCCGTTCGGTCCCAGCGGAACGCGCGGGAACTCCGATTGACGGACCACGCCTCCTTATTCCATAGTCGAGCTGTTTCAATACGAAGAACTGCCGATCCGCGCGGATTTCAAGCATTCAAACAAGCGGGAGGAAGCCCATGCCTCACTACGTGATCGTTGGAGGGGGCTCCGCCGGCTGCGTACTTGCTGGGCGGCTCTCCGAGGATCCGGCGGCGGAGGTCGTGCTCATCGAGGCGGGGCCGCCCGACACAGCGCAGGAAATCCATATCCCGGTCGCTTGGCCGCAGCTCCTCAAGTCGCGGCACGACTGGGACTACGCGAGCGAGAGAGAGCCCGGGCTTGACCGCCGGCGCGTTTACCTGCCACGCGGCAAGATGCTCGGCGGCTCGAGCTCAATGAACGCGATGGTCTACATCCGGGGAGCCCGCGCCGATTACGACGGCTGGGCGAGGGATGGGGTGAAGGGATGGGCTTACGACGATCTCCTCCCCTACTTTCGCCGGTCGGAAGCCAATGAGCGCGGCGAGGACCAGTTCCACGGCAAACTCGGCCCGTTGACGGTCAGCGACGGGCGGTCGCGGTATTCGCTCATGGACGCCTTTGTGGAGGCTGGGGTCGAGGCGGGCTATCCCCGCAATCCCGACTTCAACGGTGAGAAGCAGGACGGCGTCGGCCTCTATCAGCTCACCCAACGCAACGGCATGCGCTGCAGCGCCGCGGTCGCCTTCCTCCATCCCGCGCTCCGCTGCCCAAACTTGAAGGTTGTAACCGACGCGCTCGCGACTCGGATTCTGTTCGACGGGGCGCGGGCGAGCGGCGTCGAAATCATCCACCACGGGGAAGTAAAGGAGATCCATGCCGAGACCGAGGTCATCTTGTCCGCGGGCGCATACAATTCTCCGCAATTGCTACTGCTTTCTGGGATCGGCCCGGCCGCCGACCTCGCACGTCTGATGGTCCCCGTCCGTGTCGATCTGCCGGTCGGGGAGGCCCTGCAGGATCACCCCATTGTCATGATGAGCTGGAATTCCGACACCGAGGGCCTATTGACGGCAGCGTCACCCGACAACGCCCAACGCCTCTCAAGCGAAGGACGAGGGCCGCTTACCTCCAACGTCGCCGAGGCCGGCGGGTTTTTCCGCACGCGCAATGATCTCGAAGCGCCGGACATCCAAATTCACGCGGTGCCCGCCAATGGCCTCATCGGCGAGGAGGGGCTGGTGAGCGCGATGACTCACGGCGTCGTGTTCGGACCCTGCGTGCTCAAGCCGACAAGCCGCGGCAAGCTGTCCTTGCGCTCCGCGGACCCCAGCTCGAAGCCGCGCATCCTGCACAATTACTTCGCCACTGAGGAAGACCGGCGGAGCATGATCGAGGGCGTGCGGATCGGCCTCGACATCGCCGCGCAGCCCGCGCTTCGCGCGCATATCAAGGAGCCGAATTTTGTCCCGAACTCGGGGTCGGATACGGACGTCTGGGATTACGTCCGGCAGTACGCCCACACAGTCTACCACCCGACCAGCACCTGCGCGATCGGACCCGTGGTCGACAGCGAGCTCAAGGTGCACGGCGTCGAAAGACTTCGGGTCGTGGATGCTTCGGTTATGCCGAGCGTCGTTCGCGGCAACACCAATGCGCCGACGATCATGATCGCCGAGAGGGCCGCCGATCTGATCCGCGGCGCGCACAGCCCCGGCGCGACAGCGGCTTAGGTATGGGGCCCAGTTCGCGCAAACTTGAGCGCCCGTCCAAGCGCCAATGTCCGGGTCTCAACGCATTCCTTCCGTATCGGGACCGATCAGGAAGGTCAGCGGCGGTTGAATGCAGTCCTTTGATAACTGCTATTGGCGCAACCGACGCCTTCCGCCGAAGACCGCTTTCTAGCGCTTTCCGCCCGTTCACAGGACCGACCAGGAAGGGCAGGAAAGGGTCGAGCTCAACCGTTCGCCAATCCGTTGGCGGATGTCCGGTAATTGCGCATTGGGGCCGTGCACCGCGTCGTCTTCCCATGGCGGCACCCCCAAGCGATCACCAGCGCGAGCACGCGATTGGGTTTTGACCGGGCGAGACCTCCGCCGCCAGCGGCCCGCTGAGCTGCCTCGGGCGTGCTTTGCCGGCGCGAGGATTGCGTTCTAGGGATGGAGAGTTGGGGCTGCAAACTCTCGCCTTCCGGCCGCACCCTCGCGGCGCGCTAGCTTCAAGGCGTCACTGAACAGTAGTGGGTCCAGGGCACGCTTACTCCGCAAAAGCTCGAAGCGGGCCGTCGCGCGCGGGCCGAACATGACTGGGTCACGGCCGAGCGGAACCGGCTCGCCGAAGAGATATAAGCGGATGGTTGGAATCGTTGCACTAGTAGCGAATTTCGGTTTACGAGTCCCCGCGGACCGCTCTGGTGGCGTGCTGTGGCCTGAATTGGGGAGGAGGCGCAAATGACGTTAGTTGTTCGTCCCAGTAAACACGCGACACTGACCGCACTGTTGTTGTTCCCCGGCCTTCTCGTCACGGGGGCCACGGCGCGAGCGGCCGGCGCCGAAGACATGACCTTCTTCCTCACCAGCATCGGCTCAGGAAAGGGTGCCGATCTCGGAGGTCTTGATGGGGCGGACGCGCATTGCGCCGCGCTCGCTGCCGCCGTCGGCAATTCCAAAAAGCCTTGGCGTGCCTATCTCAGCACTACAGCACCGGGCGGTGACGCCGGTGTCAATGCGCGCGACCGGATCGGGAAGGGCCGGTGGCAGAACGTTGAGGGCGTCGTCATCGCCAAGGACGTCGACGACCTACATTCGCCCAACACCAATATCAACAAGAAGACCGCCCTGACCGAGAAGGGCGAGATTGTCCCCGGCCGCGTCGACCCCGTGAACACTCACGACGTACTGACCGGCTCCGATCCGCAAGGTATGTATTCGACGGCAGGCGGCGACACGACCTGCGGCAACTGGACGAAGAGTGGTGACGATGGCTCAGCGATCGTCGGGCATCACGATCGCATGGGCCTTAAAGTCAGCCGCCACATGATGTCCTGGAACTCCTCGCACGGCACCCGCGGCTGCAGCCCGGAAGGCCTGAAGAGCACGGGCGGCGCTGGCCTGTTCTACTGCTTCCTCGCAAACTGAGCGCGCAAGCACTCACCCGATAGGCAAGAAAGTCCCACCGGGTACGGGACTGGCGAGGCCGACACATTCACACACCGCAGGCGACGAGGCGGCCGTTGCAGAGCGACCCAACGCGCACATTCGTCGCGTGCGATTGAACGTCGCGTGTCGACGTTGAGCGGTCGTTGCCGGCCGCGAAGGCGGACACTGCATTTTCGACGACGAGGCATAGCAGGTCGTCCCGAATACAACTTTCTCGGTATGAGACCTTTTTGGCGGAGGTAAACGAGGACTAGGTTAGCTACGGTTTCGACAATAACAACGCGGCGAGCGCACTCTGCTCCACCTCGAGCGCAACTGATAGAGCGACAGGCGAATGATCAACTCCGAAAGCGCGAGAGATAGCCGACGGGAACCCTATGTGCTTGGTCGGTCACTCCAGGAGCTTGATCGTCTCCGAGTGCAGGCCCGAGTGATCGATCCGATCACTCGACTGTTCTTCGCCGAAGCCGGCGTTGCGCCAGGTATGCGGGTGTTGGACGTGGGCAGCGGCGCAGGCGATACCGCGTTCCTGGTTGCGGAGTTGGTCGGACCCACCGGATGGATCATTGGGGTGGATCGATCTGCAGCTGCGATCACCGTCGCGCGACAGCGCGCCAACGAGCGGTCGCTGCGCAATGTCGCCTTTGTTGAGGCCGATCCTTCAACGATGACGTTCGAGCAGCCCTTCGACGCCGTAGTTGGTCGGTACGTGTTAATGTTCCAGACCGACCCGATTCCAATGCTGTCCAAGCTCAAGACCCTGATTCGCCCCGACGGAATTGTGGTGTTTCATGAGGTCGATCTAAACGGAGCGAGGTCCGAGCCGCCTGTCCCCCTGTACGACCGATTGTGCAACTGGCTGGCGGATGCGCAAAGCCGGGGCGGGGCCGATGTCCGGATGGGCATCAAATTGCATTCCGCATTCCTCGCCGCTGGGCTGGCCGCTCCGACGATGCGGCTGCACTCGGTTATCGGCGGCGCGGCGAAGGCCTCAGACCTAGTGTATGTAAAAGCCGGTCTAGCGATGACGTTGATCGGCGAAATGGAACGCCTCGGCCTTGCAACGGCGGACGATCTGGGCATCAAATCACTTCCGGCACGGATCATCAAGGAAATGACAATGAGCCAGAGCGTGATTGTGGGCCCCGCCGAAATCGGTGCGTGGTCACGGGTTTAGGTGTGTCGCGCCAGATTTGGGGCCATCTCCTTCCGGAGCGTCGTGGAAACGTTGGACGGTGCGTGCCGCCGAAGCCCGCAACGACCGCTATTTTCGCGCAGCAGACGGCGGGAGTCGACGTTGACCGGTCATCGCCGATCGCGGCCGCGTGGGCGTCGCACCGGTCATTTGACCCACAAAGCGAAGAACGCTTCGTTTCGCCAGAAACGTATCGCCAGTTCATTTTGAAAGGCATTCGGGCAGGCGCACCAATTGCGGATTTTTCGCCAGAGTCTCGGGCTTCGCACAGGGCCGGAACCCCGCGGCCCGCATCGGCTCGATGAGCCGGATTCGGTCTGCGTCGCTGTTGTCCGCGGTCCCCGTAATACCCTCGATGGTCAGGTCCGGGAAGTGTTGCAGCGCATCCGACGTGGCCGCCTTCGCCTCCGCGGCGCGGCCGAGCGCGGCATAACTCGCAGCACGAAAGACCCAGGAATAGTAGTTGTAGTTGTCTTTTGAGAGCCGCTCCAGGATGCGCAGCGCGTCTTCGAATCGACCGGCAGCGAAGTATGCGGTCGAGAAGTTCCACGCCTCCCATACCTGATAGTTCGGATCGAGCCGGATCGCGTGATCAGCCATCTCCGCGCCGCGCTCAGGGTGTCCGAAAGTCGACGCCCAGCCTGAATACAATGCGAGAATCTCGGCGTCTCCAGGATTGAGCCGCAGGGCCGTTTCGAATTCCGCTTCGCTGGCGGCAAAATTTCCCTGCATCCCGAGGATAGACGCGAGCGCCGAATGGGCCAAGTCGTCGACCGGATCGCTCTCGACGGGGCTCTGGTGCGAACTGGGTTAACGCAGCATAACTTGCCGGCTGATTGTTCGAACGATAGAGCTGACGAGTGCTCAACATGGACGAACTCTTCAAAGGCCGCCATTTCGATCGCGAAATAATCGTCCTCTGCGTGCGCTGGTATCTGCGCTACAAACTCAGCTTTCGTGATCTCGTGGAGATGATGGCCG
>Ga0210406_10003869_pt1 | contig 16240 bp, 21 predicted proteins | sample IncBWC30MmetaG_FD_155454 | JGI IMG/M metagenome (GOLD analysis project Ga0210406, IMG submission 155454) | Forest soil microbial communities from Barre Woods Harvard Forest LTER site, Petersham, Massachusetts, United States - Inc-BW-C-30-M | ecosystem: Environmental > Terrestrial > Soil >... | reverse complement strand
AAGGGCGCGCCCACGGACGGGGAGTCCCATGCTGTTCCGCATCCTGCCTGACGATCGCGCAGGTCGCGCAGCGCATGGCCGACAGATGCCACCGATTTCTCGGCTTATCTGCTCTCGATCGCGAAGCGGCGGAAGATCTCACGGGTCTTGGGCACATCGTTGACCGACAGGATGAACCTGCCGGCTATCTGCTCCAGCCGCGTGGCCAGCCCGACGCGTAATCGGCGCGGGGTGAAGCGTTCGCGTACGCGATCACGCTAGGTAAAAAGCGGTTGACGTAGCCTCGTCGGCTTGATCTCGCTCTCTGGTTGCGGTTGGATATCCGCCGATTGGGGCAAACCATGCGGGACGGGATCGTGATCATGCTCCTGGGCGTCACAGCCCTCGGAGCCTATTCACTGGGGCGGCAGAATGCGCCGAGGACGGCCGTTGCCATCAAATCTCCCGTTCAAACCGCGAAGCCGGTGCCGTTGCCAACCGCGCCGGCCGCGTCTCCTCCGATCTCAACTTCGAACTCGGCAAGATCGGTCGAGGCGCCATCGACCTCGGTGGTCACTGAGAAACCGGCGCAGGCTGACGCAAGACGGAGATCGCGCTTACCGCCGCCATCGCCGCTATCATCTTAGGGAAAACCGCGAGCAGTATTATGCGACGGGACATTCTTGTGCATGCCCAGAAGATCACATGAGAAACGGTCGCCGCTGCGGTGGAACCAGTGCGTATTCTCGTCCCGGCGGAGCGGCTCCGCTTTGCTATCCTACCGATGTCGCGGCTGCGATGATCGAGGCGTACGAGCGTGATACCGAGGCGGAGTTCGCTTAGCGTGCAGAGGCTTGGAAAATTTTGAGTTACGCCCGTAACACTCCCGCGTAGCACGAATAAATTTGTCATGTGGCCAACTTACGCTTACCAGAGCAATCAGCAACCACAAATGAAAGTCGATCTGACAACATGGATCATCCGCAACATTGTAAAGCTCCCGTAAAACCGCAGAAGGTCCTTGCCGGCTTGATGCTCAAAGCCGCCGCGGTGGCGGCGATCACTTTGGGGCTCATCTCATCGAGCGCCTCGTTTGGTGCGAACAAGCTGGACGTCGTCGTCTTTGGCGACAGTCTCCTGGATGCCGGTACATACTCGCCGGTTGCCAAAGCGAAATTTGGCGGCGGTCGCTTCACAACAAATCCGGGCCTCAATTTCACCCAACTGGTCGCTCGCTTTTATGGAAGTGAGCTGACGCCGGCATTTGTTGGTGGCTTCGGCCTGCCTCTCGTTCCAGCCGGCGGCCGGGACTACGCTCAAGGAGGCTCGCGCGTGACGATGCAGCCCGGCGTCGATCATGCCGCGGCAGGATCATCGCACGCAGACTTCGCGGAAGGGACGACGATACCGGTGAAGGATCAGGTGGCCGAATTCCTGAAGGCTCATGAGCGGTTCAGTCCAGACCAGTTGATCCTCATCAACGGGGGTGCGAACGACATCTTCTTTCAATTGGCTGCGGCCCAGGCGGCAGGCACTGTAGAAGCCCAGCAGAATGCGGTCAAAGCCATCACTCAGTCCGCTCTCGACCTGGCCGACATTGTCGGCACGATCGTCAAAAGCGGCGCGACGCATGTCGTGGTGATCAATATGCCCGATATCGGAAAGGTTCCGCTGGGAGTGGCCAGTGTGGATCGTGGTCAGTCGCTCACGCAGATTTCCCAATCATTCAATTCAACGCTGGCGGGCGCGCTGCGTCAGCAGGATCTTGGTGAAAAGGTTCTCCTGATCGATTCGTTCTCGTTCCTCGATGACATCATTGCCAACTTCCAGCAGCACGGGTTTGATGTATCGAATACCGCATTCGCGTGTGATCTATCGGCTCAGGTCATGAAGGCGACCAACTTGCACTTGGACAATCCGTCGGTATTCGGTCGGTCGCTGTTCTGTTCGCCGCAGACTTATGTCCGCAAGGGAGCCGATGAGACCTTCATGTTTGCGGACACGAGGCACCCGACGACGCATCTGAACGCCCTCTTCGCGGAGTTCGTGGAACAGCAGATTGAGAGGCAGCACTGGAAATTGCGGGGTCGGCCCGCTTGATGCAAAGCGACATCCGGGATCCCTCATGGGCTCCTTAAGCAAGCGCCAGGACCTCTCGGTTTTAGTCAAAGAGGTTCCTTGCGAGCCTGAGAGGGAATTTGTGCAATGGGCTTTGCAGAGCCGATTGAGCTTGGAGAGGACCTTAGACCCCGCCGCCCCGAGGGGCAGCGGGGCAAAATATTAAAGCGTCGCTGATCAGCCGCCGAGCTTCACTTTCAAGATCGATTCGATAAGCCAGCCGACCGCCCACTTGACGGCCGCCTCGACGATCCATCCCACCACGACCATGACGCTCGTGCCGACGACCGCGAGCACGGCGAGCTGTTTCTTTGAAAGCGCGCTCCCGCCGGGGCTCATCAACGCGAGCTTTTCGATCGCGTCATTATTGGCTTTGAGAAGGGCCACGTTCTCCTCATGCCGGCGGTCGTCGTCTTTGCAGTGCTGTTCAAAGAGCTTGGTCAAATCTTCCAAGCCCTGCGTGTTTCGGCCGAGCTTATAAGATAGCTCATGCAGGCGTTCCCCCTCTGTCATTTCAGTGCCCCCTACCCTTTTCGCGCCGTCAGAAGGCGAGTCCGCCGGTTGCGATCTTGATGCCCAGCAAAGCGCCGACATTCGCGACGATCTGCAGTTGGTCGCCCCACAGTGGCGCACACGCAACCTTCAGGCTGCTCGCATCATTGCCGGTGATCGAGTTCAAGAGATCGCGCTGGATCTGAATGCCGAGCGCGAGCCCGATGTCCGCCGGCGGGGTTTCCCACTGTGACGGCAGGCCCTTCAGCAGCGCGAGGTTTGCGTCCCAGCATGGTTTCGCGATCGTGTCGTTATGTTTGGCCGCATCGTCAGAGGCCGCCTGCACGTCCGCGATTGCCTTGTCGACGATCTCCTTGGTGATCTTGCGCACCTGAGCGCCGAACGAACCCATGGCCTGGTCTGTTGCGGTCGCCGCAGTCGAAGTCCCGCCCGTTGTGACCGGCTTCAGCCCGATATCCTTCGCCACGTCGCCTGTCAGCGGCCTGAGTCTCGTCTGTGCATAAACTGGGCTAGGCAATGCGAACAGGCCGCCGAGGACGATGGCTATGATGGCCAGGGGTTTCGCAGCCGCTGGCGGCGTGCTGATCAAGATGCCCGGCTTGCTGGAGATAATTGTGGTCAGCGCGCCAACCACAAAGTCGAGGAAGCCGCCCAGGAATCCTGCCCAGCCGACGATCCATGGAATCCAGGCGTCTGGAAAAACGTGGTGAAGGTCCACCTTGCCGCTGCCGATCCAATGGTCGATTGCGACCACCGTGGCGATGACGGTGATCCAGATGGGGTCGATGCCTTTCATGCTACTTTCTCCTGGGAGTGAAGAGCCGCGAGTGCGGTCTCGTAAAGTCCGATGTGGTGCCAAGCGAAAACGCCGAGATCGGTGAACTCGACGCCGGCCGGCCGGCAGCACACGGGAATGATTGGGGTCGGATGCACGTACTGCTCCGGCGGAAAGCTGAACGGCACATCGGTGACGAGGTCGTGGTGCGTGCTGTCGCCGTTGCGATAGCTGCGGCCGGGAATGCCGGTGATCAGCTTGGCGAAGTCGAGCAGCCCGGGCTTCGGCTCTCCGAACACGATGCGCGCCACCGGCGAAACGCCATCCACCGTCATCAGTGCGGCCAGGACGTCGGCTCGCGCCGCGCCGAGCGAGTGGCCGGTGACGATCGCCGGCTGTGAAAGCATCGGCTTCAGATCGGCCCACATGTGCTCCATCCCGGCATAGAATCCGGAATGCACGCGACCGATGCGCGATGGCAGCGCGAGCGCCTGGACGTCGCGAAGCCAATCCTGCCGCGTGACGGATCCGCGGAAGATGACGATGTCGAAACCGTCGCGCCGCTTGAGAGCCCAGCAGATGCCATCGTCCATGCCTGCGTCGTAATAATCGAACGCGCCAGCGATCGCGGTAGGCTGATAGATTTCAGCGCAAAGCGCGACGGTTGCCGCGTCGCTCGGCATAATTTTGGTCATTGGTGTCTCGGATTTACGCCGCGAATTTGATGGTGGGATCGATCGCCATCATGCCCCTGAGCATTGCGGCGCAGCCGACTTGGGTGTCCCAAACGTGCGCGGACCAAACACCGTCGCGGACGTATTTGCCCCACTCTTCGATGTTGGTAGCGCCCCAATCATAGGGTGACGCCTCGTGGTGATAATCCTCATAGCCCGAGCCGTTGTAGAGCAGCCACAATGTCAGCACGCCGCCGATCGTCCAATCGGTCCAGCGACCAGCGAAGGGCGGACAATTTCGGAGAGCGTCTACAGCGCCGCGGTGAAAGGCGTCATTTCCCGGGACGTCACCAGGGTGGTTTGGGAAAGGACCGCGGCCCTTCGGCCGGTGACGCGAAATCTGACTGAGAGGATCGCCTTGTCCAAGCTGTTTGTCCCAATGCGGTGGTCCACCGGCCTCGCGCTCGTGAATGACGGCAACGCCGAACCAGAGATCCGGCTTGCCCCACACGGCTTGCGAAATTGCTTGATAGCGAAGCTTCGCATCAGGCGCGCACAGCTTGTGCGCTACCGCGTCAACCTCTGCCTGCCGCTTCGGGATGATCGCGCATCTTGCCCAGCGCTCGGCGTTCAGCGCTTTGAGCGCCACGAGATTTGTCATCGCTAACTCCAAATAAAAAAACCGCCCGGCGGGGGCGGCTTTGGTGGCTCGGTTTTTGGTCGACTAGGACGATGGCGGTGTGCCGGCCAGGATGTGGTCAGCTCGAGCCTGCGTCAGCAGTCCGGCCGACACGAGCATGGCGATTCCTGTCGTCACCTCGGGATTGGTGAGGTCGACGGTGCCGGCCGCGCCTTCGTCGTCCATGAACATGCGCAGCTGCGCACTTGTCTGAGCGGCCTGCGTGGGGGCCTGTCCCTCTGTGGCCGTGAAGAGCTGGCGGAAGGTGAGCGAGCTAACTGCAGTGACCGGCGGCGGAGGCGGATCAGCGACCGTCTGCACTGAAATGCCCGCGGCCGCGATGTCGGCCGCGGCCGCGGTGAGCAGCCAGCCCGGCGGATACTTCTGATCGCCGATCTGAAATTGATTTTGCGCGCGAACTTGCATGCCGTCGGGTAGGACGTAGACCTTCATTTTGATGTTCCTTCTCAGGGTACAGAAATCAGGACGACGCCCGAGCCGCCCGGACCACCTGTGACGCCGCCACCACCGCCGCCTGTGTTAGGAGTGCCGGCAGCTCCGGTCGCGGTCACCGAGCCGTTGCCCCCGCCGCCTGAACCTCCGCTGCCGGCTGTTCCGTTGGCGGGAGGACCGCCACCACCACCACCGCCGCCATAGTTGGTTGGCGTACCCGAAATGGACGAAGAGCAACCAATGCCGCCGTTGCCAGAGATCGCGCTTGACTGGCCATTCTGACCGGCCGCTCCGCATCCTCCGCCGCCGCCCGATGAGAGATTGGCTGCACCGCTGCCCCCGTTGTTGCCTTGGCCTGCGGTGCCAGCCGCACCAGGTCCGAAGCCAGAGCTTACAGATACGCCCCCGCCGCCCGAGCCGCCGATTTGCGCAAGGTTGGGCGCGCTGCCGCCGCTGCCGCCGGCGCCGCCTCCGATTGCCGTCGCGAAACCTGCGAATGATGAATTTCTACCATTCAAACCAGGCGCGGCGCCGCCAGCGCCGATCGTCACGACATAGCTCAATCCGGCGGCGAGGGGCGTCGAGCCCGGCAATACACCACCTGCACCACCACCACCGCCAGCTCCGCTGCCGCCCGCGCCGCCGCCGGCTACAACCAGATAGTTGATGTTCGAGAGCGAGTTGAGATGCGGCCAGAACGTGCCGCTGCTGGTGAATGTGTAGATCGTCGGCTGAGTTGTCGGCGTCCATTTGATGACGATCAGGCCTTGGCCGCCCGGTTGGGACGCGGCGCTGACCGAGCCCCCACCAGCGCCGCCGCCATACAAGCCACCGGGACTTCCGCCGAACGAGTTGCCTTGGCCGGGTCCGCCTCCGCCGCCTGAGCCGAATGCGGGAGACGAATTGAATTCAGTGCCGTTGCCGCCGGCACCGCCTGCAGCGTCGCGACCGCTGCCACCGCCGCCGCCTGAGCTGCTCGATGATGACGATCCAGCAGTTGGGGGCACGGCGTCCGCCGTACTTCCGATGCCGCCCGTCCCGGCGACAAGGCCGCCGGCATTTGCACCGTTGCCTCCGGGGCTGCCGACCGGATTGCTGGTCGAGCTGCCGCCGGCTGCGCCGCCGCCGCCACCACCACCGCCGCCGCCAGCACAGACACCGGCGCCGCCGGCGTTGCCGCCATTGCCATTCGGACCCGCGGCGCCGCCACCGGCTCCGCCTGCACTACATCCTCCGGGGGAGCCGTTCGCAGCACCATTGCCGCCCGAGAACTTTAGCGATCCCGTGCCCGTGGCCACGCCTGACGCTGCAGCGCCTCCGAGACCGGCTCCGCTGCTCGTGCCGGCCGCGCCACCTTTGGCTCCAACAACGACGGCTGTCCCCGCGATGCTCGCGCAATTCGACGTCGAATTGCAGAGCCACGTATCTCCACCGTTGCCACCCGCTGTTCCGCCCGCTCCAACGCTGGCGCCGGCAATCGTTCCCGGCGTGAGCGCCACGTTGACGGACTTTGAGTACGCGCCGCCGCCCGCACCGTTCTGACCGCGGTTTGCCACGCCGCCTTCCGAGGCGCCGCCGCCGCCGATCACCTCGATCGTGTTGTTAGTTGAATTCCAATTGTTCGGAACGACCCACTGATTGCCAGCGGTAAGCACAACCGTTTGTTGCGCCGAATAGCTGACGATGACGATCCCGGAGCCGCCGTTGCCGCCTGCACCAGCTCCGACACCGCAGGCACCGGCATTGCCCGAGACATTGCCACCACCGCCGCCGCCTCCACTCGTGTTAGCAGCGCCTGCGCCGGCCGTGGCGGCAGCGATGCTGCCTGACCCGCCGCCACCCGCGCCCCCCGTGCCGGCGCTTCCGGCCTCGGCGCCGCCACCGCCATAGGTTACAGACGATCCGCTTATCGAGGACGATACGCCCGCGCCGCCGCCGCCGGCCTGGTTGGTCGTCGCTGCGTGCCGGCAGAGCTTGCGCCGCCACCACCGCCACCGCCGCGCCCGGTATTGCTGGTGCCGGCGCCACCGCTATTGCCTTGACCCGCTACGCCTTGACCACCCGATGCACCGACGCCACCACCGCCGCCGCCTGATCCCCCCGAGAGACCCGGAGTGCCGTTCATGCCGCCGGCGCCACCGCCGGTCGCCGAGACCACGGCCCCCAGCGACGAAGCTCCTCCAGAGCTCGCGACGGTCCCCGTACCGTTGCAGAAGGTGCTACCGTTGCCTCCTGCTCCTACCGTGACGGAGAAGGAGGCCGGCGCAAGAAACGCCGTCCCACTGAGCACACCACCAGCACCACCGCCGCCGCCAAGCTGCGATCCGCCGCCGCCGCCGCCACCGACGACCAAAAAGTTGACCAGGGCCGGGCTGTTTCCGTTGCACGCCAAGGTGCCGGACGCCGTGAATGTGTGAATTCTGTTTGGCCCCGACGTCGTGATCGTTCCGCCGGTGCAGGAAATACCTGCCGCTGTGTTCGCCTGAGCCATCAACAGCGGCTGAAACGAGCCAGGCAAATTCGCCTGCGCAGCCGACAGGATCGGTCAGCCACGGAATGACGACGAAAAGCAGAACCGCGCGACGGAAGGTCGTTTGAAGTTACCGCCGAGCGAGGCATCACAGCGCGTCGCGGAAATGCAGGTGTAGAAGAGATCGTCAGACTCGCCTGCCGCCGCGCCGAGCGTCGGCGTGGCGCCGCCACCAAACTTAAAAATGCTATCATTAACGACAAACGCGAATCGCGAGAGTTTCCGCGAAAATTCCGCGGGCAAAATCGTTAACGGTGTTGGGGATAAGTCACGCGCGCGCGGTAAGCGCACCGTAGGGAATTTCGGAAATCGAATCTGTCGTCTCGATGTCCAGTCTGCCCCTGATAGCGGCGCGAAGGCAGACGTGACGGTCATCCAAGTTGGGCCCAAATTCGGACATCGCGTCTCGCATTCCATCTCGGAGGCTGCGCTTACTGCAATGAACCCCTCTTAATTGAGCCGGTCGAGCAAAGTCCTTGCTTGCTGGAGATCCGGGGTATCGAGGCCCTCAGTGAACCAACCTGCCCGAGCCTTACCAGGTCGCGTCGAGACCGAGATGCGCGAGCACTTGATGGCGAAGCTCGGCCAGATGCGGGTCGCCCGTGCCGGCGCATCGAAGGATGATTGCCAGATCTCGAGCGTGTAGAAGATGCGCGCGGTCGGCGGACATGCGGCATACGCCTCGAGCAGGCTTCGTTGTGTGTCGGCATGCTTAGGTCTGGAATTGGGGGTCAACCAGAATTCTTTCGCTGAGACCTGACCTCAGCGGCCCTCTTTCAAATAGCCGTGGAATTTTTGGCAGGGTGGCTGCTGGCTGCGATTCTTATTTTGCAACAAACGTCACTGGGTCCCCGGCAGCAGTCCGTCAGCGATGGCAAAAACGGCCGCCAATCCCGCCGCAATAGCCGCCCAAGCACTCCACCGGCTTTGCCTGTAAACCATGATGAGAACGGCCTTAGCGTCATCCAGCCCGCTCTCTAACCCTCGCTTGATCCTATTTGGCTTTCTCAACCTAATGCTTGCCGATACAAACCAGAGCACCGCCGCCGCGGCGGCGCAGCCTTCTGACATAAATTCGCATATGTGCTTCATCCGGCCCCCTACTTCCTGGTTATTCGCATTGGGACGCCATGCGGCTGTTGATCTGGATCAAACGCGGCGGTGGTCGCTCCAAGTTGCTCAAGGCAGCGCCAAAGGGCGGCTACCGCTCGGGCCAAAAAGCGGTCGGCAAGCGAGAGCAGGATTTTTTCCTACACTTCCACAGGGACCTAAGCCAGCGGAACGCTGGCCGTCGCCCGTTGATCTAGATCATGGCTCGCTGACGACACGGGGACCGTCATCGTGACGACACCGAAGTAATCGAGGCGCGACCCATAGGCCGATCAGATCGTCCACAGTATCGCCGGACTCGAAATCGAACCTTCCCTTCAAAAAGGAGGTCGTGACATGCGAACTTTTCCCAAGCTGGGCGGCGGCTTCGCCGTCAGTGCATGCATGTTCTCGTTCGTATCTACCCAAGCAGCGGCATATTTTGATACCGGCAATGAGATCTACGAGAGGTGCATCGCTCCAGACAAGACGTCTAAACGCCAGATCTGTTTAGCAACGGCAAGCGCCTATCTCGATATGATGAGAGCGCTCGGTTATTCTTGCACCGGCGACAACCTAACCCGAAGGCAAGTTGCCGACGTCTTCGTTAAGTTCCTGAAGGACAATCCCGAATCCCGACAAAAACCAAGTCCTTCATTAGCTATCGAAGCCTTTTACAAAGGATTTGGCTGCAAGAGGCAGTAGATTGCTTCCTAGGCGAGCTACAGGCCCCGGTCTCCCCGTAGTGGTTTGGCGAACATCTGCAGGAGGGTAAGTCGGCCTTGCGGAATAGCCCAGATTTCGTTCGATTACGCGAAATTGCTTTCGCAGTTCACTCGCTTCGCCCGCTACAGATGTTGAAGAGAGCGAGGATCCTTTGAGTATCGGACTAGTCGCTCTTCTCGATGATATCGCGGCGATCGCAAAGGTGGCGGCGGCCTCACTTGACGACGTAGCGGCCCTCGCCGCCAAAACGGGTGTCAAGGCGGCGGGTGTTGTTATTGATGACGCAGCAGTCACTCCGCGCTACGTACTCGGGTTTGATGCTAAGCGCGAATTGCCAATCGTCACCAAGATCGCGGTGGGATCGCTTCGCAATAAGCTTTTTGTCCTGCTTCCCGCTACCTTGGCCCTGAGCTATTTTATCCCTTGGATGATCACCCCGCTTCTCATGTTAGGCGGTGCCTACCTCTGCTACGAGGGGACCGAAAAAGTCCTCGAATCCGTCGTTCCACACCAGGCGCACGCCCATGAAGCTAAGCTGAGCACGGCGGCCCTGAACCCGCATACGCTCGAAGACGAGAAAGTGGCAAGCGCCGTCAAGACGGACTTCATCCTCTCGGCAGAAATCATGGCGATCAGTCTCGCATCTGTTTCCGATCAGAGCATCCCGATGCAGGCACTCGTGTTAGCGCTCGTGGGAATTGGGATCACCGTCGCAGTTTATGGCGTAGTCGCGTTGATTGTGAAGGGGGACGACTTTGGTGTGGCTCTTGCAAAAAGCGAAGACGTTTCCGCTATCGGCGGCATGCGCCGAGCATTCGGACGTGCCCTTGTTTTAGGTATGCCCGGTTTCCTGACATTTCTCAGCGCCACCGGAATTGCAGCCATGATCTGGGTTGGCGGCAGCATTATTGTGCATGGTCTTGAGGCGTACGGCGTGCATTCCGTCGGCCATGCAATAAACTTCGCTGCCGATACAGCGGCTTCAGCGCTGCCGTCCATCGCGGGACCGGTGAAATGGATAGTCACGGCCTTTTTGTCGGGGATTGTTGGATTGTTGATCGGCGCGCTATCAATGCCGGCAATTGAGTTCGTCTTCGCTCCGTCATGGAAGCTGGGGAAGAACTTTTTGGGTAATCGCAAAGGATGACATTGGGATTGCAACAGAGGTTGGAGAACCTGAGGCTCTGTTATGGGTTTTGTACAGATCGTCCCGCACTGGTTTCTTTGGGCTTTCCTTCTCAGCGAATGGGCGATCCGGTTGGTCATGCTTGCGGTGGTGCCATTCAGGCGCACGCCGGCTGCAGCCAAGGGTTGGTTGCTGCTGATTTTTTTCCAGCCGTGGATTGGCCTGTTGCTCTATGCCCTGATTGGGCGGCCAACGATGCCTCGATGGCGCGTTGAGCAGATGGCCCGGCTGCCCCAGGCCATGGCCAAGGTTCGCGGGCGTGTGCTCAACCATCCAAACGTCTTCCACCCCGAGCTATTGCCCGGACTGGAGTGGACGGGTTATTTGGCAGAAAAGCTGGGTCGCATGCCGTCGCTTGGGGGAAACGCGGCGGAGATCATGGTGGATTACAATGCCATCCTTGCTCGGCTGGCGACAGACATCGACCACGCCAGGAACCATGTCCATTTGCTGTACTTCTTGTTTGCGGCCGACACTGCAACAGCTCCGTTGATTGCCGCGCTGGGCCGAGCGGTCGAGCGCGGCGTGGCGTGCCGAGTGCTCGTGGACTCCCTGGGTTCTCGCTCCACGTTGCCCATTTTGATACCCAAATTGACCGCGCTAGGAGTCGATGTCAGGGAAATGCTGCCCGTCGGTCTATTTCGGCTCAAGCGAGCACGGCTGGACCTGCGCAACCATCGAAAGATCGCGATCGTGGATGGCCGGGTCGCCCTTACCGGCTCGCAAAATCTGGTCGCCTCCGATTTCGTGGCAGGGATCACCTACGAAGAACTTGTGCTGCGCCTCACGGGCCCAGCCGTTCTGGAGCTGCAGTACATTTTCGCCGCGGACTGGTTCTTGGAGACCAACGAAGTACTCGAGAGCGTGGACGTTTTTCCCGATCCTGAAATCACCGGATCAATTCCCATCCAAGCCTTAGCAAGCGGACCGGATTTTCCCACCCAGAACAACCAGCGTTTCATCGTTGCCCTGATCCACGCCGCTCGCAAACAGATCAAGATCACCACGCCGTATTTTATCCCGGACGAACCGATGCTACAGGCCTTGCAAACCGCTGTGCTTCGCGGCGTGGACGTCCACCTCGTTTTTTCCGAAATATGGTATCAAGTTCTCGTGTCGTGGGCTCAGAGGTCGTACTATGAGGAGCTTCTCGAGGCCGGGGTCAAAGTCCACCTGTACCAAAAGAGCTTTCTCCATGCCAAGTTCCTGACCATCGACGATTCCATCGGCCTAGTCGGTACAAGCAACATGGACATCCGCTGTTCGTCCTCAAATGCCGAGCATATCCTCGTGATACATGACCCGGACATGACGAGCCAGCTGAAAGCAGAACAGCGGCGCTACATAGCCAATTGTCGTTCGCTTGATCTGCAGCAATGGCGACAGCGGCCGTTCCGAATCAAACTCGCGGAACATCTGGCCCGCTTGATGAGCCCGCTCCTATGACGAACAAGGCACGCCGAAGATAGAGATCGACCGCGGGCGCGCGGGATCTCCCGCACCAACTTTGCTGCCTCGAGCGCGCGGTAGTCACTGTTATTGGTGCCGCGCGCCTTGATGCAAATGCCCGGCAGATCGGGGATGTTCTCGACCCAGTCGCCCTTCTCGCTCAGGGCCGGGTCGATTTTCATGGCGGATAGTTTCATGCGGATTTCCGTTTTCTTGAATTAACGAGTGCATGGCGCCATCACCGGGGCGGCTGTTTCGCGCTTGCGGTCTAGAGGTGCGGGCTTTGTATTGCGTGCCCCGACGCGTTTCCGCGAAATCGCGGAACAAGGTTAGTTTGATCTAGGTCAAATCACCTCTGGATCGCGAGCCTCGATATTGCAACGCGACGACCTGGAGCGTGAGCGGGAGAGGAGCGGATAATGCGGCTATTCAGAGCGATCTGCTGGATGTGTGCTTTCCTTGGAATGCTGCACGTCAGCGTCCCGGCACGAAGCCAATCCAACGATCCGGGCGCGCAGCCCCCTCCTAGCGCCGGTGCGCAGGCCCCTCCTAGCACTGGTGCGCAGCCTCCTCCAAATGCCGCTTCGGAGCAGCAACTGCTCAAACCGGCGGAGCTCGACGGCTTGGTGGCACCGATCGCGCTCTATCCGGATACGCTGCTCGCCAACGTCTTGATGGCCGCGAGCTATCCGCTCGAAGTCGTGCAGGCGGAGCGTTGGATGAATCAAAACAAGAATCTCAAAGGAGATGCGCTGAAGGGCGCGGCGGAGAAGCAGGACTGGGACGCGAGCGTCAAGGCGCTGGTGGCGGCACCTTCAGTTCTGCAGTTGATGAGCGACCATCTCGACTGGACGCAGAAACTCGGCGAGGCGTTCTTGGCACAGCAGCAGGACGTCATGGAAGCCGTGCAGCGGATGCGTGCCAAGGCCTATGACAGGAAGAAGCTCGTGACGACCAAGGAGCAGGTCGTAACGGTCAAGGAAGAGCAGAACCGGCAAGTCATCTACATCGAACCCGCCGTGCCGGATGCCCTCTACGTGCCCTATTATGAGCCGCAAGTGGTCTATGGCGATTGGCCTTACGCCGATTATCCCGCCTACCCCTACTACTGGGGTTACCCCGGCTATATCGGCGCTGGCCTCATCGCCACGGGTATCGCCTTCGGCGCGGCCTACGGGCTCGGGAGGTGGGCTTCCGGTAGATATTGGGGCGGCGGCGGATACTGGGGCGGCAGCCGCATCAACTGGGGTGGCGGAGCCATCGACGTGAATCGCGGAGCGCGTGTCGAACATTAGCACAATCCCGCCCATCGGCAAGGCGCGCGGTACAACAACGCGAACCTGCAGCAGAGGTTTGGCAATGCCGATCGGGCCGGCACGAACCGCCCGGGCGTTGGAGCCGCAGGCAATCGACCTGGCGCAGGAAATGTTGGCCAACGTACCGATCGTGCAGGCGCTGGCCGCGGCGCGCCGGATCGAGGCCAGGCAAACAGACAGGCGGGCGCTGCCAAGTCGGCCGGCAACCGGCAGGCCGCAAACAGAAACCGAGCGGCCGGGAGCGCGCAACAAGGTCGGGCGGCGGGACGTCCGTCCGCCAGCTCAGCTTCTCGAGTCGGACATTCCAGACCGGCTACCGGAGGGCAGCGAGCAGCCGCATCCCACGGCGGTGGAGGATTCCGAGGCGGTGGTGGCGGCTCCCGAGGCGGCGGAGGCCGCGGCGGCGGGCGTCGATCCGACATGAGGGTCAAGCACGATGTCGTGCTGCTCGGTCGGCTCGACAACGGCCTCGGCTATTACCGCTTCGCATATAACGGAAGCGAGAAGCCCTATGTCGGCGTCATCGCGCAGGAAGTGCGTGCGCTGCGGCCAGATGCAGTGTTCCGCGGTCGAGACGGCTACCTTCGGGTCTACTACGAACGGCTTGGTATAGACCTGCAATCTTACGACGACTGGGCTAGGTCAGGCGAAAGACTGCCCCAGACGCTCGAAAGGTAGACCACTGAACAAGTAGCAAGGGAGTTTGCATATGGCGGACGCTAATCCATCTGCCGAAAATATCCGCTCGACTCTGACCGAAAACGCCCGGGCGGCTCCGTAAGGCGCGTGCGGTATTTTGAACTCCTGTAGAAAGGGCTGAGCTCCTCGCCACTGCCGATCCGCGACCAAACCAAGCAATTCTTCGACCTCGTGCAGCGTAACGTCACCGCGACTTTCGATCTCGGCGACAAGTTGATCCAGGCTAAGGACATGCAGGACGTGGCCAGGTTTGGCCTCACAGGCAATTATTGTTTGGCAATGACCAGAAAATACAATTCACGTTTTGACAGGAAATAGGAGGCCGGCATGCCCTGGGCGCCGACATCGGAGGTCTGCAAGATTCTTGCGACGGCTCTCATCCTTAGCGTTTTGGTAGGCGTTGACGCGACCGCCGACGAGACTTGGCCGGTTCATGGCAAACTACAGGGCAAGAACGGCAAGAAAGCCGAGAACGTGAGTGGGATCGCCTGCGCCACGGCTCAGGGTTTTCCGCGCACCTGCCTTGTTGTCGACGATAATATGCAGGAAGCGCAGTTCGTTACCGTGAAAGACGGAGAAATCGTGGCCGGCGATTTGATTCCGCTAATCGACAACAACTTTGAAGGCATGCCTCTTGAGCTTGACGGAGAAGGTGCCGCTTACGCAGATGGTTTCTTTTACGTGATAGGCTCTCACGGGCATCCCCGCGACAGCGATCACAGGCTCGATCCAAACAAAGACGCGGGGAGGATCGTGGCGCACATCGCGGCGAGTGGTCAAATCGTGCGGTTCCGCTCAGAGGGTCCTCGGGCCAGCGTCGAGCGGACAGCAAAGCTTCGGGAGGTCATCGCGCAACAGCCAGACCTTAACAGCCATCGTGACCAGAGGCTTGAGAAAAACGGACTGACGATTGAAGGAATTGCAGTAAGACACGGGCGCATTCTCGCTGGATTTCGCGGGCCCTCTCTGAACGGCGGTCGCGCCGCCGTGCTGTCGGTCGCGGTGGACGGCATCTTTGGTAACGCGGCCCCCGATGCCCATCTCTATCGTCTTCCCTTAGGCCAAGGAATAGGCATCCGTGATCTCGCTGTGTTTGGAGATGGCGTTCTTGTGCTCGCGGGACCGACCGCGAGCGGTCCCGGTCCATATGGGATCTACTGGTGGGATGGAGAGAGCGATCATGCGGCGCTGCTCAGGGACCTTGCCAACGTTGTTGGAAAGAAGGGAAAACGGAAAGCGGAAGCCCTGCTGCCTCTCGACGAGGACGCATCCAGCTTGCGCCTTCTGGTCCTCTTCGATCGCGAAAAGGAAGTCGCACCTATCGCAATAACCGTCCCACGGCCATAATGGGCGCACGCGAATTTTGCCTTCCCTACGACGTGGATGTGGGGAGTTCACCGTGATCCAACAAAAGCGGGTTATGTTCGTGTCTGATACATGTCCGTAAATGGGGCCTCACGCGGACTTGAACTCGTCGCCCCGCAATATCCGCAACTGGGGGACAAGGCGACCGCGCGAAATTGAGCCGATCTAGATTTGCCGGCGAGCGTCGCGGAGCGATGCGATGAAACTGTCGAGCCGCGACGCGTCCATGCCCGCCACCTTCAAGCCGCGCTGGGTGATCGACTTTGCGACGGCATTGGAGCCGGCGTTGACGACAAGGATGGTATCCATGGCGATCACGCAGCAACTGTCGGTGCTTTTTGGCGCCGTGCGTGGGCATAGAGCGCGGCCACCGCGCTGGAAGCCATCCGCGCGCGCGGCGAGTCCGCGCGCGACGTCAGGATCACCGGCACCCGCGCGCCGAGCACGATACCTGCGCTATCCGCCTTGGCCAAGTAGGCGAGATTCTTCGCCAGCATGTTGCCGGCCTCAAGATCCGGAACGACCAGGATCTGCGCCCGGCCCGCAACGTCAGACGTAATGCCCTTGATACGCGCTGCCTCCACATCGATGGCATTGTCAAAAGCCAGCGGTCCGTCCAGCAGGCCGCCCGTGATCTGCCCGCGGTCGGCCATCTTGCAGAGCGCCGCAGCCTCGATCGTGGACGGAAT
>Ga0210406_10003868_pt1 | contig 16242 bp, 18 predicted proteins | sample IncBWC30MmetaG_FD_155454 | JGI IMG/M metagenome (GOLD analysis project Ga0210406, IMG submission 155454) | Forest soil microbial communities from Barre Woods Harvard Forest LTER site, Petersham, Massachusetts, United States - Inc-BW-C-30-M | ecosystem: Environmental > Terrestrial > Soil >... | reverse complement strand
GACTCTTTGCCGCCAGGCCACTTCATTTTGTACGGAGTCCTCCAGGGAAATGTGCTCTTTTCATTTTTTGGGTCTCAGAACTTCAAGACCAGTTTTGCGTCCTTTGGGTTACGGATTTCTCGTGAGGTCGTGGGTCGCGGATCTTGCGTGGTGCTGGAAGGAAAAGGCGCGGGAGCGCGGTTATTGGTTGGAAATGCGTTTGGGCGCTGGTTAGTCCTGGGCTTTGTGTGCTGCGGCTCAGGTGGGGGTTTCCGGGGCTTGCTTTTGCACGCTGCTGCGCACAAGATCTGGGGTTTGGGAAGGGAGGCTCCATATGTCAGACACACAGTATCGTGTGCTGCGGGTCGTGCTGGGTTTTCTCTCGTTGCTCATGGCCATAGCGGGCGTACTCCTGATCTTCAGCAGCAAGGCCCTGATTCTGCGCCTATTCCTCCATCCCCCCGAAGCGGAAATTTCTACTTTGCTGCTCACCGCACTGAAGGAGATGGGAGGGTTGGCACTCATGCTCGGCATCATGCTCTTCTTTGCCTCCCGAGATCCCGAGCGCAACGTGGCGATCATCGATGCGCTGATGGCGGGACTTTGCATATTGGCGATCACACCGCTCATTTCTCTCTATACGCTCGACGTGAGCAGGCTGTATCCGGCGTATGCGGTCTGGGGCCGTTCATTGGTGAGGCTGGCACTGGCGGCTTTTCTTTACTTCTTGAGGCCGAAGAAGGCAGGTTGGAAACCTGTAGGAAACTTTTAAGGAATGTGATCGACCGCGGGCCTGCGTTTGGCTGATGCCGATTACCCAATGAATGGCGTCCTGCCTTTAGCGATGGGTTGATGCATACCTGCCTTGGGCGAAGAAAAGAATCCCGCGCTGCGGGCGCGGGCAGTCATCATCTTCCGTGGATAGCGTGATCAGTGCGTTAAGAAGCGCCGACGGCGCGAACCTTCTTTTTTCCAGTGATCTCCTGTTCCGCGCGGAGCCAGTCGTCTACTTCGTGGCCGTCTTCCCTGCCGCGTTCCTCGTAGAGTTCATACGCGCGCTGGCGAAGCTGCTCTTCGAGCTCTTGCGGATCGCTCGCCACTGTCCTCGGCGGTTTCTGCGTAGCGTTGGCCATGGCTTGACCTCCTTTAGTCCAAAACTACGCCCGGGCAGGTACCGGGTCAATTGACCAAGATTGGTGCATTTTCGGATTTCGCGTCGCAGCGGATGCCGTTCAACGTACATTTCTTACCTCTGGAGGCGGCGGGCTGGGCCTATACTCCTGCTCTATGGCGGTGATGGTAGAGATGATTCACACGGGTTGTGCGCCGGAGGTGCGGGCGGAGGTGGGTGCGCTGATCGAACACTCCCTCTCTGATTGCCCTGGGGATTGGCGCGTTTTGATCATCGGGTCGCAAGCGAATGACCGATGGGAGATGAAGATTACCGGTCCGAATGCGTTTGAGCGTTCTTACACGCTCGAAGGCACGGCTGGGCAGCATGAACCGCATACGATAGGAGACATCGTCAGAAGAATTGTGTCGGTCCTTCGGTGAGCACGGACAACATGAAACATCGGATTGTTCACGCGCTTCAGAAATACCTGCTCAACCCGCCAATCAAGCTCCTGTTGGCTCTAGGTCTTGCGCCGCCGGGGTATGCGCTCCTCGAAACCATCGGCCGCAAGACCGGAAAGACGCGCCGCACTCCAGTAGGTGACGGACGCGTTGGCAAGCAGTTCTGGATCGTGGCGGAACACGGTAGGAAGGCAGGATACGTTTGCAACATCGAGCGTAATCCGCGGGTGCGGCTGAAGCTGCGCAACGGGCTGCGGACCCGCTGATGGCGCATGTGCTGCCCGACGATGATCCGGGCGAGCGTCAACGCTGGCTTGCTAGTCAGCTGCCTCGCAGCGCTAAGAACGCGACTGCTGTGCGTCTCTTCGGGACGGAACTGCTCGCCGTTCGGATTGATCTAGATGACTGACGCTCACGCAGACCGGTCAGTCGTCGGAGTGCGACTTGAACAATCCCTGTGGCGTGCCGCAAGGCATGGAACGCATTTTGCAAGAACTGCACAGAAGGACAGTAGCGGATCTGGCTCACGGGGAAGTGACCGTTGGGAGATAGAAATTGCCGGTCCGGTTGCCTCTCCGGTAGACCCACCAAAACCGATCACGGGGCGGGTCGAGGGTTTTTCGTGAGATCTGGGTCGCGGATTTTGCGTGGGGTTCGAAAAGAAAAGGCGCGCGGGAATGCGCCCCCCTTTGCTGCGCTGCATTCTGGTTAGGCTGCCGTCCTGCCAGCTCTTGCAGAAAACTTGAGCACCCTGGGTTTGACCAACCGCACGAAATCTTCCCACGAAAGTCGGATCAGCTCGCTGTGAGTGCCAGCGTTAAACGCTATTTCTTTGTCCTTGGCTAGGCTGCTGAAAACAATTGCGAGTCCCCTGGCGATGAGTGGTGATCAATGTGCGGCGCAAACATCGGTGATTTGCCGAGTCGAAAGACACAAAAGAGTCGAAAGCCTTTGAATCGGTGTGCAGACTGACGCATCCAGAGCGTGCAATATCGGCGGTCTCGATCTGATGAATTATCTGGAGCCTGTCAACGGTTACAACGTGATCATCGTTGGTACAAGCGAACGGTATTCAGACGCTCGAGTTCTACATCGTTGCACCCCGCGAGGTAGTCGATTTCGAGAACGTCTTGGCTCTCCGGTGAACTGCATCGCTTGCAGCGATATTGTTCTTCGCTGGTACTACGGGCAGATCAACAAAACTGGAGGCACTACTCGCGTGATAAATGCGCTGAACCACTTTTACGTAATCTTCTGGCCTGGCAAAGAAGATATTCGGCACGAACGTCTGGGGGTTTCGATCGTAGAGAGGGAACCAACTCGACTGGACTTGCACCATGACCCGGTGACCGGGCAGGAATACGTGATTCACGGTGGGCAGCATGAATTTGTAAGGCAGTGGGATGTTCGGCGTGATCGCACTGGGCACCGCAAAGCTCTCGCGATACCTTCCGCGGAAAATATCCATCGCGATCCCGAGTTGATAGCCACCCATTTCAGGCCGACTTGGTACCTCGTCTGGGTATACATCGATGAGTTTCACCACCCAGTCGCTGTCCGTCCCGCTTGTCGAGGCGACAAGATTCACCACGGGTGCACCACTGATTCGCAAGGGTTCGGCTAGAACCGGAGTTATGTAGGACAGCACATCGGGTCGGTCAGCAACAAAACGTTGATCGACGAGCAGCCAGCGCCTCCAGGCATCGCCATCTGCGAAAGCCATCGGACGCGGCGTGTAAGGCACAGGTCTGCTGGGATCGGACACGTATTCATCATAGCTTTCGGGGGCCTTGATATCGTGTCCGGTCGGAGGAGTGAACGACAGACCGAAACCAGACGTGAAAAAGAGCGGTCTGGACTTGGCAGCGCACCCAATCTGACACGCGAGCGGCCAAGACCTTAGGCGGTCCCAATGGTTCTCGCCAGTGTTATAGATCAATACGGGCGGAGTATCGGTTTTTGAAGCACCGTCTTTAAGGTACTGATCGAAGAACGGCTTGAGCACGTCCCGACGAAACTGTAAGGAAGTATCCCCATTCCATTGCAGTGGTCCCAGAGAAGAACCGTCGTAATTGACCCCACTGTGCCGCCACGGACCCATCACTAGAAAGTTCAGGTCATTACGAGTGTCCTTGGGCTCCATCGTCAAGTAGCAGTGGATCGCGCCCCACATATCTTCCTGGTCCCACAAACCCTGAATCCACATGGTAGGAACCTTCAGCGGTTGCTCGTTCATTTTCTTGTCAAGCGCTTGCTCTTGCCAGAATGCGTCGTAAGCGGGGTGTTCCGCTATTTTGTGCCACCACGGCAATTGGTCCAACCCGCCCGCCTTAGCGAAATCTCCTGCCGAGCCGGCCCGAAGAAAATTGTCGTAGTCTTCATATCCCTGACGGATGACAGGGTGACCCTCTCCTCGGGCTGTCGTCTGCTCGGTAAAGTAATCAAAATTGGTCTGTCGATACGCACCGAAATGAAACCAATCGTCTCCCATCCAACCATCGACCATCGGACTCATTGGTGCTGCGACCTTCAACGCCGGGTGTGGATTGATCAGAGCCATCACGACGGTGAAGCCCTCGTAGGAACTGCCGAGCATTCCCACTTTGCCGTTGCTCTCAGAAACATTCCTCACCAACCAGTCGATGGTGTCGTAGGCATCGGTGGAATGATCTGTGGCGCTCGAATTCAGCGGACCCCTCAAGGGGCGGGTCATTACGTAATCGCCTTCGGATCCGTATTTGCCACGAACATCCTGAAAGACGCGGATGTAGCCATCGGCCACAAATACTTCGTCACCCTGGGGTAGAGTCGCGAGCACGTGTGGAGACCGAAAGCGCTCCGCCCGTTTGGCTGCGTTGTAAGGAGTGCGAGTGAGGATCATGGGCGCTTTCTTGACGCCCTGAGGGATGACGATAACGGTAAAGAGCTTCACCCCATCCCTCATCGGGATCATCACCTCCCGTTTTACGTAGTCGTAGGACGCATTCGGCGCTTCATATTTGGCGGGAATGTCCGGCGTTAGGGGTGCGGTTTGGCCGTTGCCAGGGGGACAGATCATGGAAAAGAGCCGTCACGATCGGCAGCCATCTCCGGAGTGCGCATGGTAGGAACACTGAAGACATTCCGCTCATAAGAGAGTTACCTTGTTCCCGCTTTGCCCGCCGGGAAGAGTGGCAGAGCTAACTAACATCTGGCTCGCTCACTTATCGCGGGTCGTCCTGAACTGGTGTGCGCCCGACAAGGGCGTTCCAGAATCTGTCAAGGATGCTTTCTTACTCCAAACCTGTCGCATTCTGGTGGTCTGGCGCCAGTTGGTCTAGTAGATCGAAGTCCGCGAACAGCTCTTCGGCTTCTTCCAAGGACTGAAGATCTCCGACGGCCGAGCCCGGCGATGTTCCTGCGCCGAATTCCTGGACAGCAGAAGGGTTCACAAGCGAGCGCTTCGTTTGATGCAATGTGATCGCACCCACGAGCAAGAGAGCCGCAAGGCTCACTGCAACTACTGGCGGCCGCAAACGGAACCACCAGCGTGTCGTAGTCACGCTCTTTGTCTCAATCAATCTGTCACGCAGGAAGGCGTCAAATTGAGGCGATGGTTCCGGGACCGTCCATTCATCCAGCAGGTCGATGGTTCTGCAAAGCCCGTTGAATTGGTCGAAACATACTGGGCATGTCAAAAGATGACGCTCAAGGTCTGAAGTGTGCGGCCTCAGCCCCACTGCGGCATCCAACATGGTCCCGCGTAGATCTTTGCACTCCATTTCAGGAATCCTCTAAAGGCCATCCAACGTTCATCGGCAGAAGCTCATTCGCGCGAAGAAATTCAGAGCCTTTCTACATTGCGAGGAACACGGTTCCCGTTCGTCTTCAGTGGACACTCTTTTTCGACGGCTCGTACACTGCGCCCTATACCTGCACAGGGTCATCTACACCGCTTACTCCCGGCGTACTGCAGATGGCGGTCAATACGCTTTCGGCCTGTTTTTCTTCTGCAATGTTACGCTTATTCGTACCATCCCATGTCCTATCTTCAGGCGCATCGAATCGAGATGCAGCCGGCTGAGTTTCTCCCGCAGTTCAAGACGCAAAGAGACGTCGGGCACTTCCGGAGTGCGGACCACGATATGGTTGATCAGGCCATTCGGCGCACCTTTCTCGTATGCCTTCTTGACCAACTGCCTCGCATCTTCCAGCAGTGTCACCGTTCCTCTGAGATGGACGTAGCCATCGGAAAGTTCAATTCTTACATCCTGTAACCTCGGGTCGCTTGCCAACTCATCATTGAGACTGAAAACGACGCGTCGGGGGAGTTCGAAGTCTGGGCAGGTAGGGTTATCCCCACGGCCAAAATGCCAAGTACTGTGGATAGGGCTCTTGTGAGACATTCTCATACTGCGCTCGATCTCTCCAGGAACCCACAACGCACCATAACAATAAATCTCTATCAAAAAATAACATTACCATACCCAGTATGGTATGATCGCTCAAAAGATGAGCCACACAATACAACAGAAACAGAAATTGCTGCTCCGTGCCAAACGAATCCAAGGGCAAGTCGAAGCACTCGTCCGCACTCTGGCCGAAGAGCGCGACTGCTCTGAAGTTTTGCAGGTGATGAGCGCAGCCAGGGGAGCAATGAACAGCCTGATGGCCGAACTTCTGGAGGGCCATATCCGGAGCCACGTACTCAACGGAAAGCAGAAACCCACTTCAAAGCAAGTGACTGCGGCCGATGAGGTTATCGATATGGTGAAGTCGTACCTGAAGTGAGCGGTTGAATTTACAAAGAGTATCAAGAGTATCAAATGAGCGCATCCCCATTGCTCGATAAGACAAACGGCTCGCCGCTCCCCAAGGACAGCCGGCAACCCGAAGAGCACGATCCGGCGGTCGAACAGGATGAACATGAGCACGGGCTGGATTGGGTGGAGTTGGCTCGCATTGCTTTCGTGGCAATGGCTGCGGCGGCTGTCTGGTTTCGGATTTGGGAGCCATTTCCGAAGATCAGCGTAATTGGCATCGCGGCCACTCTCATTGGTGGCTATCCGATTTTCAAGGAGGCCTTCGAGAACATCGTCGAGCGCAAGATGACGATGGAACTCTCGATGACCATCGCTCTGCTCGCGGCGCTGGCCATCGGAGAGTTCTTCACTGCCCTGGTAATTACGGGGTTCGTCCTGGCTGCGGAAGTCTTAGAGGGACTCACAGTAGGAAGAGGCCGGCGGGCAATTCAGGCCTTGCTTGATTTTCTGCCCCGGACGATTACCGTTCGACGTGAGGGACAAGTCATTGAGATCCCTGCTGAACAGGCCAAAGTAGGCGATTCCGTTATCGTCAAGCCAGGTGGCCGTATTCCCGTTGACGGGATCGTGGTAGACGGACGTTCCTTTGTTGAGCAGGCCGCCATCACGGGAGAAGCCATGCCGGTTGAGAAGTTTCCCGGCGATGTGGTCTACGCGGGAACCATCAACCAGTCGGGAGCCCTGGAGATCGGCGCACAAAAATTGGGGCGCGATACAAGTTTCGGAAGGATCGTCGAAGCAGTTGAGCGAGCCGAGAAGTCCCGGGCTCCGATTCAGAAAACTGCGGATCGCCTGGCAGGCTACCTGGTGTATTTCGCGCTGGGTGCCGCGGTTCTGACCTTTCTCATCACCCGCAACGTGAGATCGACCATTTCCGTCGTAATCGTGGCTGGCGCATGCGGTATCGCGGCGGGAACTCCTCTGGCGATTTTAGGCGCGATCGGTCGCGCCGCACGTCAGGGCACGATTATCAAGGGTGGCCTCTACTTGGAGTCGCTGGCCGCGATTGACACCGTGGTGTTGGACAAGACGGGCACGCTCACCTTCGGCACACCGCAGATTCAAGAGGTCGTTTCCAGTGACGGTTTCGCGGTATATGACATTATTGCGTCCGCAAGCATCGCAGAGCACAGGTCTGAGCATCCTTTAGCGAAAGCGATCGTGGTACGGGCGACAGAACTCAAGGTGCCGGTCGCCGAGCCGGACACGTTCTCCTATACGCCGGGAAGGGGAGTTCGAGTGAGCTACCGAGAAGAGGAAATTCTGGTTGGCAGTCGCGCATTCCTGATGGATCGCGGCGTCAAAAGAGTCTTACCGGTCGACGGTTATGGTTCTGGTTCTGGAAGTTCCACGGAAGTATATGTCGCGCGCGGTGGACATGTGCTTGGAAGCATCCGAATTGCAGACGTTTTACGTCCGGAAGCGAAGAATGCAGTCGCAGCCATGCGACAGATGGGCCTGAAGACGGTTCTGTTGAGTGGAGACATACAAGCTGTCACCACTTCTGTGGGAAGGGAGCTTGGCGTAGACGAAGCAGTCGGGGAATTGCTCCCGGAAAAGAAAGCCAAGTGGGTAAGCGAGCTGCGGGGAAAGGGCCGCAAGGTCGCCATGGTTGGGGACGGCATCAACGACGCTCCGGCTCTGGTTGAGGCTAACGTCGGAATCGCCATGGGTTCCGGAACCGACGTGGCGCGCGAGAGCGCAGACGTGATCCTAATCGGAAGCGACCTCTCCAAGTTCGTTGAAACCTTGCGAGTTGCCCGGCGCTGCCGCGGCATCATCCTGCAGAACTTCGTGGGCACGCTGGTGGTGGACAGCATAGGAGTCGGCATGGCAGCTTTCGGCTTCCTCAATCCACTCCTGGCCGCCTTCATTCACGTGGCATCGGAACTGGCGTTCATTCTGAATTCCACGAGATTGCTGCCGGGCAGAGCGAGCTCGGGCGGCCACTCATAAATCGTACTAGGCCGATAGCTCCCGCTGAGGGTATCTATGTTTCTAGCTCAGCTGATACACGCACGAAGCGGCCGCCTAGTGGTATTCGCGGTAGCTGTGATCGCTCTTGGAGTTTGCTTCTCGGCAATGGCCATCCAGTCTCAGGACTGGCAAGAAGCACTTGATCAACTGTACGGATTCTTGGACTAGAGAGGAGGGCACTTGGCGGATTGGACCAATAGCGTCGGCGCGCAAACGGATTGTCCACTCAAGACCAAACGCCTGGTGGTTGGTCAGGTCACGATCTGCCGTGGCTGTTGTTGTGGTAATACGGAGCGTGGGTTGCCGGAAGTTCCGGTTGAATGGCTGAAGGGTGAGTGGCGGAAGCGGGGCCTGCTGAAGCGCGTGCAGCTAACCATCAGCGGTTGTGTCGGACCGTGCGATGTGCCGAATGTAGTGGTCGTCACAAGCTGCTCGGGCACGGAATGGCTGGGAAACATCGACCGCTTTGAGCAATACCGGAGCCTGCTCGAATGGGCCGTACGGTGTAAAGATGCAGATGAGATGTTAGCTTTGCCGCGGGAGTTTCACGGATGTAGAACCAGCCCCTTTGTCAGGTGACGCTCTTAGAAACCAGCCGAGACCATCTGGCAGAGTCGTAAACGAAGGGGGGTGCTTTATGAAAAGAGCCTTTTGTGGTCCGAAACCCACACTCGCGCTGCTGGCGGCTGTTCCCCTTCTTTCCTTGATGGCCGCTTCTCAACAGACGAAGCTGGTCCGGTACGCTGTGGGACCCAAACCGCTCATCTGTATCACGAACGACTACGGGGCCATTACGGTGCGGCCATCGGGGAACAATCAGATTGTGGTCTCGACCGTATCCTATTCTGATGCGATCCGCTTTGTGAACGAGCAGCACGGTGATCGCATAGAGCTTCGGGCCGAGTCCGATCTGCGTGGAACGAGCCTCGCGGAATATACCGTGCTGGTGCCGAACGATTCAATCGTCACCTTGCGATCGCTCGACGGAAGTTTACGCGCCGAAGGATTGCGAGGGGATGTGATTTTGGAAGCTGCTACCGCACGCGTGGAAGCGACAAAGATGAATGATGCGCACGTCCACATTAAGACGTTCAGCGGACCGGTCGCGCTCACCGACATTCGCGATAGCCACCTGGATGTGCATTCCGTGAGTGGCAGTATCGACCTCCACAATGTGTCCGGGGCATTCGTCGCAGTGAGCTCGGGCAGCGGTCGAATCACCTATGACGGAGATCCTGGCTTAGCGGGATATTACAGGCTCACCAGTCACACAGGAGATCTGGAGGTTTCGATTCCTGCCAGCGCTTCCGTCGAGATCCAGGCACACTCACTGAAGGGTGAGTCCGATCAGCCGGCCTCAAATGTCGATAGTGTACCGCCTACGGATCAGAAGAAATCGTTCATGAAACCTGGGATGATTGGTGCATCCCGGATTGTTTTGCGCTCATTCAAGGGCAAGATTCGCCTCAAGCGACCGTGAGGGTGCGCCCTTCACTGTCTTTTCCCTTCTGCTTATGGACCGCTTTGAAAGTAATGTGACGGCTCATGGTTCTAGCGAAAACTCACCGACTCTATGGCCAGCACATTCTTCTGTACGTGTCCACATCGCACCAAACACGAGCCGTCAGCGATCTAACCAAGACTTCTCGCTGCAACAACTGCAGCGCATAGCCTCGCAGCGTGGTGGGGAGTGCCTCGCAAGCCGGTATCTGAAGACGATGTCTCCGCTCCGATGGCGATGCGCATTCGGTCATCAGTGGCAGGCCAGCCTTGCTTCGATCATTAGGGGAAACACTTGGTGTCCGGTGTGCGCCGGAAATCGGAAGCTTGAACTCAAAGACCTGTGCAAGCTTGCACGCGAGCGTGGTGGCAAGTGCCTGTCTCGCGAGTACTTGAACGGGCGCACGCCGCTTACCTGGGAGTGCAGACATGGGCATAAGTGGAGGGCGGCGGCGGAACAGGTCAAGGGCGGTTTATTCAGAAAGGGAACCTGGTGCCCCAGATGCTACGACCGCCGGCGAACTTTTCGCCCTGCAGGCACGATCGAGCAGATGAGGAGTCTGGCGAGCAGTCGCGGCGGAACGTGTATGTCCCCGAACTATCTGGGCTCTCGCGCAAAACTCTTGTGGAGATGTGGGCAGGGACACCGGTGGTTCGCAGTGCCGGGAAATATCAAACGAGGGAACTGGTGTCCAGTCTGTGCGGGAAATCGAAGACTGAAGCTGAAAGATTACCGGGCCTTGGCTGCCAAGCACGGTGGTAAATGCTTGTCGCGCAGATACAAGAATAATGACATCAAGCTTAGGTGGCGATGCGCAAAAGACCACGAATGGTCGGCTACGGGTTCAAGTGTCGTGCGCGGGAGTTGGTGCGCAAGATGCGCGCACAATCGGAGGATGGGCGCATTGAGACGCAAACCTGGGCATCTATAGTCGCAATTCTCGCTTCTGACCATGGCCCCCGAGGTGAATTGTTGCTAAATAGCGAACACAAGACAGACTCGCCACTCCAACAACACAGCGGTCGCCTGTTTAGGAGAAATGACTGTGTGCGTATGGCTGTTCAGGTGAGGAGTGGGGATGTCGATGGTTACTAGTGGACGCGAACCTTCGTCAGGTCCCAGCGTCGCGGGGCAATGTACTCTCATTGCTTTGGCTGCCTGTTTTGGTATAGATTCAAACAACGCAAAGTGGGGTAGCCGTTATGCGGTCAATCTCGAAAAGGATTGCGTTTGTATGCGTGTTGCTGACAATCTGGTCAGCGATAGCGTTCATTACGCATCAACATTCGAGTGCGACCGAGGCGGCAAAGTGTACGGTTTGCGTCGCTGCCCATTCGGCTTCTCCCAAAGCCACTTCTAATCTACTGAAGGCGACCTTCGTTGCGGTATCTGCCTTTCAGCCACAACCAGTCTCTGCCAAGCAGCGCCTGATAGTCTTCGCGCTCAATGTCCGCCCACCTCCTGGCGTCTAAGGATCATCGTTACAGTCGACTCTAGGCCCGGTTCGTATCCCGCCAACCGAGTCTTTGATCTTTTAGACAAATCCTTCCGGAGGAATCATGCTGGCTTTCTACAAAAAGTCGCTGTTGGCGGCTCTTGCCGTTGTTTTCTGTTTGGTGCTGGGTCTTAGTGCATACGCGCAATCGGGCGGAAATTCGACTTCAGTCACGGGAACGGTCTCGGACCCCTCGGGCGCGGTGGTTGCAAACGCCACCGTTGAGATTCGCAACCCGGTCAGTGCGTTCTCCCGCAGTACTACTACGGATAGTTCAGGCAAGTTCAGCATTCCGAATGTTCCCTTTAACCCCTACCACGTTACCGTCACGGCGGAGGGCTTTAACCCGTATTCCCAGGACATCGACGTTCGATCGTCTGTTCCCGTAAACCTTGGTATCGGATTAAAGGTGGGGACTTCGAGGGAGAGCGTGACGGTCGAAGCGACCGGTGGAGACCTGATTGAAAACGATCCGACATTTCACACGGACATCGACCGAGACTTGTTCGACAAGATTCCTCTGGAAAGTGTCTCCTCATCGGTGAGTTCCCTGGTGACACTATCCTCTCCGGGAATAGCTGCCGATTCCAATGGCCTTTTCCACGGCCTGGGTGATCATGCCGAAAACTCCTTCTCGGTTGATGGCCAGCCTATTACCGACCAGCAAAGCAAGGTGTTTTCGAATCAGATCCCTCTCGACTCCATCCAGTCGATGGAAGTGATTTCGGGAGCGCCGCCGGCGGAATATGGCGAGAAGGCCAGCGTAGTGATCAACGTTACGACCCGATCAGGACAGGGCGTTACGACCCCCCATGGTTCGGTCACCGCATCTTACGGAAGTTTCGGCACGTCCAGTGCAGGATTTGATCTCGCCTATGGAGGCGCAAACTGGGGAAATTTTATCTCGGCGAATGGACTGAACAGTGGCCGCTTCCTCGACCCGCCCGAATTCACTGTGATTCATGCCAAAGGCAATGAAGAAAACATCTTTGATCGGGTGGATTTTCAGTTGTCCAAAGCGGATGCGATTCATTTGAATCTGGGCTTTACCCGTTCCTGGTTTCAGACACCTAACTCCTTTGACCAACAGGACGCGACCGCGTGGAAAGGCCTGGTTGTCGACAATGGCGGTCTTGGTCCTGATGGCTTACCCGTCGGCCCTACCGACCAACGCTCGCAGATCAAGACCTTCAACATCGCTCCTTCGTGGACGCGCCTAATCAATACCAACACAGTGTTCACGCTGGGTGCCTTCGTGCGGCGCGATCAGTTCAATTACTACCCGAGCCCCAATCCGTTCGCTGATCTCGCACCGGGGCTCCAACAGGAAACCTTGAGCCAGGACCGAACCCTCACCAACGCGGGATTACGCTCAGATATTTCGTATGTTAAGGGTATCCACAACGTGAAAGCGGGTGCCACCTACCAGCAGACCTTTCTGGACGAGAGAAATCGGTTCGGTATCGTTGATCCGACCTTCCTGTCTTCCCTGACAGATGAGAACGGAAATTCCTGTGTTGATGGCAACGGAAATCCAATTGCGGCTCCTTGTACAACCTTGGCGCCCTACGATTTAACCCGAGGCGGAGGAACACTGTTTCCTTTCAACGGGCATACGGATGTCAAGCTATTGTCCCTGTTCGTTCAGGACGCGATTTCGAAAGGGAACTGGTCTATCAACCTAGGGTTGCGCGGCGATTTCTACAACGGGCTGACGTCCCACAAAGAGGCGGAGCCGCGCATCGGTATCGCTTACAACGTGAAGAAGACCAACACAGTGCTTAGAGTCTCGTATGCGCGAATTCTCGAGACTCCCTTCAATGAGAACCTGGTACTTTCAAGCAACGGGTGCGCCGACCCGGTATTGAATCCGCTGCTGGTCTGCTCCACAAATTTGCCCACTCCCTTCAGCCCAGGCTGGCGCAATGAATTCCACGCGGGCCTGCAACAGGCGTTCGGTCGATATTTGGTGTTCTCCGGCGAATACATCTGGAAATACACCCGGAACGCCTATGATTTCGGGGTCTTTGGGGCAACCCCACTCACCTTTCCGATCGAGTGGCACAATTCCAAAATCCCCGCCTTTGCTGGACGCGTGAGCGTTCCGAACATCCACGGCTTCAGCGCCCTTTTCGTGTTCTCGAGTGTTTCGTCGCGGTTCTTCAATCCGCAGTTGGGTGGTGCGGGCGCGGTGCCACCGGGAAGTGGCGGAAGCGATATCACGCCGTTCCGTATCGACCACGACGAGAAGTTCAATCAAACTACTCACGTGCAATACCAGCCTTGGAAGAATGGCCCGTGGTTTGGAATGAACTGGCGGTACGACAGCGGCCTTGTGGCCGGAGCGGTCCCGTGCATTGCCTTAACGGGTACTTGCGGCAGCACAGACCTGACACAGGTGGATGTGTCCGGACTGACGCCCGATCAGCAATTCCAGTCGGGCTTATTCTGCGGTTCTGTCCACGCCCTGCCACCTAGCGCAGCCAACCCTGTTGGCGTTCCGATTAGCCCCACCAATACCTGTCCTGCCGGGCAGTACGGATCGACTCTGGTCAAGATTCCAGCACCCGGAACGCAGGACGATGACAAAAATCCACAGCGGATCGCTCCCCGTCATCTATTTGATGTGACTGTCGGTGACGACAACCTGCTCCGTGGCGACAAGTACAAATGGAGTCTTCAATTCACCGCAGTGAACATCACCAACAAGGTTGCACTCTATAACTTCCTGTCAACCTTTACCGGTACGCACTACGTGACGCCGCGCACCTACACGGCGGAACTCGGTCTTCACTTCTAATCCAGCGTGCTGGGTGGGCTTCGGAGGATATGCGATCCGTGGCCCTCTCCAGCTGGACGCAAATGATCGCGACCCGAAAGGCCGAGCCGGATTTAGTGTGCGTCGATCTGGTTTCTCGTCCCTTAGTTTGTCGGAGCGCAGGCGATGAGGAACTCTTCGCCGGGAAGAGGCAGGAAGAAGGCTGTCCAGAGGTTCACCACCCGCAAAGGACTCTGGATGGTTGGCATCATCGCAGCGGCGCTGATCGGAATGATCTTGTTGTGGCTGCTGGGAATTCTGAATTTCGACGTGGATTGACTTGAGGGTCGCCACAACTCCATTACCTGCTCAGCCGGACGGTTGGGCGAACATCGGCCCCGGTCGCAGGATGAGGCACAGCGAATGAATTCAAGAGCGGGAGATCTGGCCCAAATGACGGTGGCCAGAAGATCAGTTGCTGGAGGCGAGGTAGCCCTTTCGCGCTCGAACGATCAGGAGAGAACGCAGTGGAAAAGTTGGTCCGTCGAGTGCTGCAATCAACACTCTATCAACTCCGCGCTCGCGAAGAGTCAGAAGCCCGATGAAACCGAGCAGCAGCCCGGCGACCCGCAACACAGCTGCCGCCGCCGACTCCGATTCTTCAGCTCACGTAAAGAGCGCAACCAAAATTGGAGCGTCTGCCAAGGACTGCGCCAGTCCAGATGGTCGGCAATCGAGAATTCTCGACCCGGGGGATTGGTATCGACAAAGACAGGTTGGGGGAAGAAGAAGTATGAGCTACATCCTCTAAGCCTGTAGGTTATGACCAATTTGCGGTTGCGGCTCTACAGTCGGGGCTCTAGTGGATGGTGCCGAATGCACGTCCTCCGTGGTTCGAGCCATGACATCTGGAAATCCGTGCTGAACCTGCCGGCGATCGGAAAAGATTCCGTCAGCGATCCTACGACCTGTGGACGCGTGGATTTTGTTTGAGCCTGCGGTCCCAACCGCGTCCAACCAGGAACGATAGCTGTGACGGAGTGAATGCGTGCCCAGCTTGCCGATCCCAGATTTGGCAGCTGCCTTCTGGAACGCCAGCCAAACCCAGGGATACGAGACCGGAAGACGGCCAAGTTGAACGGGGCTTGCAAAGATCCAGTCTTCCTCACTAGCGAACTGGGTTCTCTGCTTCCAGCCCTTGAGCACTTCAAGCATTCCTGCATCGATCGCCTTCAGGCGTCCCAAGTAGATGGTCTTTACATCATCCACTCGCTGCCGCACGATCGCTCGCTCAATAGCAAGTTTGCTGCTCAGCCAGTTCACGTCTCGCCATTTGAGAGCAAGACACTCACTGATACGCAGACCAAAACAAACATAAACCACGGTATTCTACTGGGGAAAAACACCGTTAGAAGGCTGACTATGAGGATTCCAGCTAGGTTCGGGGCCTCGGCTTTCTGGGAGCGGTGAACACGCTGCTGCACTGTCCGTGAATTGATCGGGTCTTAACGTGCAGAACTTGCGGGGCTAGAAGCCTTGGTTGTAGAAACCGCCAGTAAACGGCATACTCGGGACAACGTACCCACCTTGGCCACTGCTGCCGATAATGGACGGAGCGTAGAAACCTGAATCATCCATCTCGCGATCTGCCTGCGAGACGGAAGCCTCAAGACTCTTCAGCCAAAGCGCCCACTCTTGCGGAAACTTTGCGCGGACCTTCGGGTCTGGATGACGCCTGTAGCATTGGGCTTGAAATCCGTCATAGAAATATTGTGAGTAGTCTTCAGGAATTGGATCGAGCGTCTGTGTCAATGCGGTGAACCGTTGGAATCGTGCCTGTCCAATAGGGTTGATCTGCCAGACTTGTCCCTGCTGCGGCGGGATGGGACTCAACCGCAGAGCTTGGCCATTTGGATTAATAGCGGTCCACGTCACACTGCCATCGCTGACGGTACTGGCAACCGCAGTAGGATTCTGCAAGGTCGGATACGTCGGACTAGCGGTCCACGAAGGTTGTGTATTCCCGCATACACCGTATTGTGTGACGACCCAAAGATTCCCATTCGGATCGGTCACTTGTGTAATGGGATTGAGCGGCATTGTCGGTTGACCTGCGGGGTCCGTAATCGTGACTCCTGGTCCGGGGTTGTTCTGT
>Ga0210406_10003867_pt1 | contig 16245 bp, 10 predicted proteins | sample IncBWC30MmetaG_FD_155454 | JGI IMG/M metagenome (GOLD analysis project Ga0210406, IMG submission 155454) | Forest soil microbial communities from Barre Woods Harvard Forest LTER site, Petersham, Massachusetts, United States - Inc-BW-C-30-M | ecosystem: Environmental > Terrestrial > Soil >... | reverse complement strand
CGGGGTATCGCGCTGGGATTGCTCGTTTTGCGTCTCGTGCTCGTCGTTCCAGCGGTTTACGCAGGCGAAGATACCATCAAAATCGGTATTCTGCATTCTCTGTCCGGCACCATGGCAATCAGCGAGGCGGTTCTCAAGGACACGGTTCTCATGCTGATAGCAGACCAAAACAAGAAGGGTGGGCTGCTCGGACGGAAACTGGAGCCGATCGTCGTCGATCCGGCGTCCGACTGGGATGTCTTTGCCCAAAAAGCCCGGGAGCTGCTCACCACCGAAAAAGTCGCGGTCGTGTTCGGATGCTGGACTTCCGCCTCCCGTAAATCCGTTCTGCCGATCTTCGAGGAGCTGAACGGCCTGCTCTTCTACCCGGTGCAATACGAGGGCGAGGAAAGCTCGCGCAACATTTTCTACACGGGGGCAGCGCCGAATCAGCAGGCAATTCCGGCCATTCGATATCTGATGAGCAAGGAAGGAGGGGAAGTTCGCAGATGGGTTCTGCTCGGTACTGACTACGTCTATCCGCGCACGACCAACAGGATCTTGAACGCGTATCTGACCGCGCAAGGGGTGCCGCCAGACGACATTATGACGATTTATACGCCATTTGGCCATTCCGAATGGAAGGAGATCGTCGGGAAGATAAAAGCCTTCGGCTCGGAGGGAAAAAAGACGGCGGTGATATCAACCATAAACGGAGATGCGAATACGTACTTTTATAAGGAACTCGTCGCTCAGGATGTGGAGGCGAGCGCGATTCCAGTCATGGCTTTCTCGGTTGGCGAGCGCGAATTGTTCGGCGTGAACATCACGCATCTCATCGGGCACATGGCGGCCTGGAATTACTTCCATTCGATCAAGTCGCCAGAAAACGAAGCGTTCGTGAAAATGTGGGCGGACTTCACCGAGCAACGAGACAAAACGACAAATGACCCGATGGAAGCCACCTTCATTGGCTTCAGGATGTGGGCGCAGGCCGTTGCCCAAGCGGGCACCACCGACGTAAATGCAGTCCGGCAGGCCATGTATGGTCAAAGGATCAAGGCGCCGAGCGGCTTTGAGGTTGTGATGAACACTAATCATCATCTTTCCAAGCCGGTCATGATAGGCAAAATCAATTCTTCCGGGACCTTTGACGTCATTTGGCAGTCAATCAATCCGGTCAGGGCGGATGCGTGGAGCAGGTACATCCCCGATAGTGCCAAGCGCACGGCCGATTGGACCTTTCCTTGGGTCTGCGGGGGGTGCATCGAGCCGACATTCAAGGATTGGTGACGGTCTCAGCGTTTTCAACAAGCGCAAGCTCTGGTACATGCAGACGCGGGAAGGGATTGTCGCAGTGGACGAGAAGATGGTCGAAGCAATTGCGCGGCGCGCGGGTCTTGAAAGAGCGCTTGAGGCGTTCCACGACGATGTGGTCGCTGCGGCGATCTCAGCGGCGAAGGTAACAGAAAGGATCCGCCAATCGAGCGGCACGCCGCCGGAGCCATTTTCGGAACCTTGGCCGCCGATGGTGGTGGTTCGCAGATGAGCGAACTGCATTGGATGACCGCGAATGCGGCGGCCGCGGCGATCGCTAATGGCGAGATGTCCCCCGTGGAGCTCGTCAAGGCGCTCCTCGATCGGATCGAGCGGCTGGACCCGCGCCTCAACGCGTTCGTTCGTGTCGACGCGGAAGCGGCACTGAAAGAAGCGCGCGCCACCGAGGCCGAGGCGGCGCAAGGGCGATTGCGCGGGGCGCTGCACGGGGTTCCGGTCGGGATCAAGGACATCATCGACGTTTCCGGCCTGCCGACCACGTGCCATTCGAAGATCTTCGAGAATAATGTCGCCGCCAGGAACGATGCCGAATGCGTCGCGAGATTGCGGGCGGCGGGCGCGATCATCTTGGGAAAGCTGTCCACGCACGAGTTCGCTATTGGAGGACCGAGCTTCGATCTGCCCTGGCCGCCGGCACGAAATCCCTGGAACCGCGATCATCATCCCGGTGGATCGTCCTCGGGGTCCGGCTGCGGTCTCGCGGCCGGCTTCTTTCCGATGGCGCTCGGAACGGACACCGGGGGTAGCGTGCGCAATCCCGCGAGCGCGTGTGCGATCGTGGGCACCAAACCGACATACGGGCTCGTCTCGCGACGCGGCGTCTTTCCGCTTGCATTTACCCTGGATCACGTGGGTCCTATGACCAGGACCGTTGCAGACAATGCCCTGATGCTCGGCGCCATGGTCGGCCACGATCCGCTCGACCCGGCGAGCGTCCTGTTGCCGCAGAGCTACGACTATATGAAAACACTCGAGGACGGCGTGCGTGGCTTACGCATTGGCTTTGTGCGACATTTTCACGAGGCGGACATGCCGGCCGATCCGGAGGTTGTCGCTGGTCTTGATCGGGTCGCTCTTACCCTGCGATCTGAAGGTGCGAGTGTTGTCGACGTCAGGTTGCCTGCGCTCCAGGAGTTTGCTGCCGTGAATCGCGTGCTTCTACAGAGCGAGGCATGGTCGATCCATTCCGAATGGTTGAGGAATCGTCCGGGCGACTATGGATGTTTGGCCCGACGTCGTTTGATGTCCGGTGCTTTCATGGACGCGGGCGACTACGTTCTGGCCGGCCGCCAGCGATCAGACATGATCGGCGAGGTCGAGGCAGCGCTGCGGGAGGCTGACATCTTGCTTTGCGCGAGTTCGATGGATCCTGCCTGCCGGATTGACGAGCCGGAAGCGATCGAGCGTACCTACATGCGACAGGCGCGGACTCCGTTCAACGTCACCGGTCATCCCGCACTCGCCATGCCGACGGGCCTGTCGAGTGATGGCCTGCCTCTGTCGGTTCAGTTCGTAGGTCGATATTTCGACGAAGCGCACCTGTTCCGGGTCGCGCGTGCGTGGGAACGGGCGGCATGCACAGATGCCCTGCATCCATCCTTCGCCGGATGAGCCTTGGTTTCCCGCTGCTCCGAAAGCAGGACCGCGTCAGTTGCATGCCGACTAAGCCGCCGGAAATGTGGTCTCCGGCAATCCCGCGCAATGGTCGTAGATCGCGGATGGCCGGGTGAACCACACCTTTTCCTTTTCTGGATGGCTTACGATGTGCTGCAAGGCCTCGCGGAGCATGCGTAGCCTGTAGGGCTGACCTACGATCATCGTGTGCAACGCTATGCCGCATACGAGCGGCTGCTTTGCCGACTGACGCAGCAGCTCTTCAAATTGACCGATGATGAAGTCACGGAATTGCTCCGGCGAATGATGTCTCACCAGGATCTGAGGGCTATCGTTGATCTCGAGCGGGTACGGTACGCTCATAATTCGACCCGAGCGCGTCTTCATCCAGAGGGGTTGATCGTCGGCCGGCCAATCCATCAGGAAATCGAATCCAACCTCCTTCAGGAGGTCGGGCGTTCGGTGCGTCGCGGCCATCCATGGAGCCATCCAACCTCTCGGAGGTCTCCCGGTTCGGCGTTCGATTACATCGCGAACCTCCTGCAGGAAGCGCTTCTCGTCAGATTCCCACATGTAGCTGTGGCGCTCCGCGTTTGTGCGGCCATGCCCGATGAACTCATCGCCGCGCGCTTTTAGCGCGTCGACGATACTGGGCGCATAATCGAAGACTGTCGTGTTTATGAGGTGAGCGGCCGGGAGGTTGAGTTCATCAAATAGCTCGAGGCAGCGCCAAACCCCGACCCTGTTGCCATAGTCCCGCCAGGCAAACGTCCGAGCGTCTGGAGCAACTCCCGGTACAGTCAGCAGATGACCTTCGCCCGCGCCGAACGCGAAGTGTTCGATGTTGAGGCCGAGATAAACCGCCAGCCGCTTGCCGTCCGGCCAGGAATAGTCCGGGCGGTCAATGATCGGCGAGTAAGGATAACGATCGTGATAGGGGAGCTGCATATAAGTGTTCCCGCGAAGCGAGGTCTGTAACTGGGCAGCGGCCTAAGGTCTTCCGTTGCCAAGCCCCGGCGAAGCTTTCGCCAGCCAAATCCTACGTGAGATCAGCCAGCGTTGGCCGCCCCAGGCGCATCCAGTACGGTTCGTTTGGTGTTCGGTCCGACGCGGAAAAGGGTTGCTCACCGAGCCGCGGACTGCGGGGCGAGATCCCTTTTGTCCTTCGGATTGCTTCGGGCGAGGCTTTCGATTGCTCTCGATGATGAACCAGATCTGTTGCCGGTCGCGTTTGCCGCGTTGGCACGATGTGTTCGCGACGCATGCGCCCCGGCTGGGCGTTTGAAAGACGGGGCCGAGCGACGCTGCTCACTCTGCGGCTTCTCTCGACTGGCTTGCCAGGCAATAAACTCGCGATAGAGTTCAGAATCCTTCTCCTCTGTCACGGCGACTGGCGACGAGGATGCGTTACCGCTAGTCGCAGCGAGCGTGCCTTCATTTGTGGTCGGGGACGCATTTTCATCTTTCCGAGAGGAGCCGCCCTGGCCATGATCCGACGTCGCTGCGGCGGGCTGCGCCAGATCGGCTGGCTGGACCGGTTCGGCACTTGACGATGTCGTTTGCGACGACGGCGGATGATCAGGAATGACTGCTGCTTCGGTGGTTGGGGCCTGCGAGGAGAGCGGTGAAGGCTCGGCTTGTGCGGTCGTGTCGTTCAGAACAGCCTGCGTTTCGTCATTCTTCACTGCGTTTGGCGAAGCGCCGGTTAGTTGCGTAAGCCAACGAGCCATCGGCAAGTCGGCCAAAGTGACTTGCTCCATGTCCGCAGCGGCAATCGTGACGCCGATCAACGCGCCGCCGAGGATGGCGATCATCGCCCCGAAGACAAAAAGCCTCGGCTTGGAGGAACGTTGCATCGATGCCGGATATCGGTGAATTGGCACCGCTGCGAGCACATCATGGCCGGTCCGTTGGACGAGAGCTGGCCTGGAATAAGGTGCTCCCGCCTTGGGACTCATTCTAAGCTCCAGAGGCGCGATTGCTCTTAACAGCTCTTCTTTGAAGCGTTCCAACTCGTCCGCATCCTGAAAGCCATCGGTCTGGCGTCGCGCGCCCGCACGCTGCCGATCCAACTCATGCTGATTGAAATCCATATCTGTTCCTCTCGACTAAGTCGGATATGCAGCCAACGCGCGTCCTCGCCTTTGGCGAGGCGCTCATGTGCAGGAAAGCAATTTAGCTCAAGTGACTGCGCGCTCAAGTCACGCCGTGCAAATCCACTACAACCATCTTCTGCATGAGCAGCGCGGCAATTCGCGCAAATTTCACCAATATGTCGCCGTACTACTCTCACGCCGAAGGCGATCAATTTCGTCAGGCTTTGCGCTTATCGGTGCGAATAACTCTGATTCGCGTCGAAATCTTTGACCCTAATATTATGGCCGAAAGGCTCCAGTGTGTTCTTTTCCGGGCAATGAAACTTCTATGAGACTGTAGGCACCTTACAAATTCTCGCTGAACGCGAGATGCACTAACAATCCTACCTTGATGGGTGCCTCTTCAAACCCGCGGACGCGCACGGCGCGAGTCCGGATAGACAAATGTCCGAGCTGATCGCCACACAAAGCGCTTTGGCTGCGGCAGGTGAACTCCGCCACGAAAGCGCCGGCCACACCTCGCGTAACAGGTCAGCTTTGCTGACTAAATGTCCCTTGCTGCAAATTCCTAATCAATCACGTGTTGGTCAAAACGCAGGGCGGTGGAGAGTATCGAGCATCCTGCCAGCTAGCCGTGAGCATTACGGCTCGTGATCCCACTTTGACCTCCGGGGCTTCCGCTTGGGCTCTTTGGGACACGGCCTGGGTCGCGCGAATTGCATGCGCCTCGGAACGGCACTTTCCCGACGCAACGTCATGCCCTAAGTTAGACACGACGGAAAGTCGGCCGCTACCTTCGGATGACATTGGACGGAAAAGGAAACGCCAATGAACTCCACGCCCGCTCCGAAAGCAATCGGACCCGATGACGCCCTGATCGCACGCGCCGATGAACGGCTCGCGCACGCATACGAGCAGATCGCGCGCGCGGATGAACAGCTTGCGCGTGTGACCGAACAGCTTGCAAAGATGGAGCGCGAAGCCGCGCGCCCTCCTTCGGCGGGGCCTGAGACTCAATCACGGCCCAGAAGGCCTTGGCTCCGGGCCCTCGTCGGCTTGCCACTGGCGGCATGCATCGCCGTCGCTGTCCTCATTTTGCAGTCGTCCTATGGCGGCGGGGCCAGGCTGCTCGTCGCGCGTTGGATGCCGCAGCTCGTTTCAACTTCATCGCCGCCGCCGGAAAGCCCGCCGTTTCCAACGCAGCTCGCTTCATCTACCGTTCAAGTCACCGCGGCCGAGGCAGCACCACCGCAAGCAGCGCCCTCGGCACGGACCGCACCGCAAGACCCCGCGCCGACAGCTACCGCGCCGTTTCCCGACCACACACAGTTGCTGCAAACGATGGCACGCGATCTCGCGAATGTGGAGCGAGACATCGAACAGCTCAAGGCGAACCAGCAGCAAATGAGCAGTGACACTTCAAAAGCCATTGAGCAGCTCAAGGTGAGCCAGGAAGAGATGAACCACGCGCTCGCGAGGGTTTCCGAGCAGAACCTGCCCAAGACGTCGCTGCCTCCGATCCAGCCGACTTCTACCTTGCGCAAGCCCGCGCAGACGCTTCAATTGCGGCACGCGAGAGCGCGGCCTCGAATGCCACGGGAATGGATCTACGACGATTGGTAGCCGTGGCAGCGGGCTAGGGCCAGTGATCTGTGTCGAAACGCGGCAGATGCGGGCGGTGCTGAAGGCGCGCGCAGAGAGTTTCTTGAGGCGTTCGGATCCACCGTCTGAGCTTCATCGCGTCGCAAGGATCGATGTGGTTTGGCAGCGCCTTAACGCAAATCGCTTGGCTGATCCGCACGTACCGCGCGGCGCGCTTTCGTTTGCGGGCGGTTGCTTGCGTCGAGAAAAGAGATTGTAATCGAGCCAATCAGACGCAGCGCAAAGTTCCGGAGCGGAAAATGCTGGGAGAGGCCAAAACCCATTATGAGGTTATTGTCGTCGGCGCCGGTGTGGCGGGCATTTACCAGATCAAGCGGCTGATCGATCTCGGCATCGACGCCACCGTACTCGAGTCGGCCGCCGATCTCGGCGGAACCTGGTACTGGAACCGGTATCCTGGCTGTCGTTTTGATTCCGAGAGCTACACCTATGGCTTCTCGTTTTCACGCGAGCTGCTCGACGAGTGGCACTGGAAAGAGCGCTTTTCCGGTCAGCCTGAGAATTTGCGCTACCTCAATTACGTGGCCGACAAGTTCGATTTGCGCAAGCATATACAGTTCAACTGCAAGATCGAGGCGATGCACTTCGATGAAACGCGCGATCTATGGCAAGTGAAGAGCGAGGACGGCCGCAAGCTGACGTGCCGTTTCGTGGTTCTCGCGATCGGCCTGCTCTCCGCGCCGACCATGCCGCGACTGGAAGGCATCGATGACTTCAAGGGCCGCTCGTTCCACACCTATTACTGGCCGCATGAGCCGGTCGACCTCGTTGATAAGAAAGTGGCCGTGATTGGTACCGGCGCCACAGGCATTCAGCTGATAGGCGAGATCGCCGACAAGGTCGGCGACCTCACCGTATTCCAGCGCCGGCCAAACTGGAGTGCGCCGCTCAACAACAGCGCGATCTCTGAGGAGGAAATGGCCGACATTCGCTCGCGCTATGATGAGATCTTTGCCGCCTGCGCCCTCACGCCGGGCGGCTTTCTGCATGGACCTGACCGCCGCGGCTTCTACGAAGTCACACGCGAGGAACGGGTGGAACTGTGGGACAAGCTCTATGATGAGCCTGGCTTCGGCATCTGGCTCGCGAATTTTCGCGAGATCTTCATGAACGAAGCCGCGAATGCCGAGCTGTCAGAATATATCGCCGATCGCATCCGTCGCCGTGTCAAAGATCCCAAGGTGGCCGAAAAGCTGATCCCCAGGGATCACGGCTTTGGCGTGCAACGTTTGCCGCTCGAGACGGAGTATTTTGAGGCCTATAACCGCGACAATGTGCATCTGGTTGATATCAGCGAGACACCGCTCCTTCGCGTAACCGAGCAGGGCCTGCGTACCACCGAGCGCGACTATGAATTCGACATCATCGTCTACGCCACCGGGTTCGATGCGATCACCGGAGCCTATGATCTGATCGATATCCAAGGCATCGGCGGCGAAACGCTGGCTGGAAAATGGAAGCACGCGCCATCGACCTTCCTCGGCATGCTCGTCCATGGCTTTCCGAATCTCTTGATGCCGACCGGACCTCAAAGCGCGTCCGCTTCGACAAATTTCCCGCGTGGCATCGAGAACGGCGTCAACTGGTGCATGGACTTGCTGCAATATATTTGGGCCCATGGCTACACCCGCGCCGAGGCCACGCGCGAGGCGCAAGATCGCTGGACCGCGCATGTGGTCAAGATGTACGAGATCATGCTGATGCGCAAAGCCAAGTCGTGGTTCACCGGCTACAACTCCAACGTCGCCGGCCACGAAGAGGGCACGGTCCGCTACTTCGTCTATAACGGCGGCACGCCAAAATTCGTCGGGATCATCAATGACGTAGCGGCGAAGGGTTATCAGGAGATCAAGTTTAGGTCGGGCTCGCATGCCAATGTACAAGCGGCGGCCGCTAGCGCGCCAGCCTAGACCTTCGCCTAATGCGAAGTCTCGCGTTGCAATTCAATCCGTTGACATTGATCGACGTTTCTTCGCTAGCGAGACGGTCACCGATCAATGGTACAATCAGACCCTATGCAAGGTGAATACCATCGGGACAACCACGATAATGACGACTAGTTCTTCTTCGTCCTCGGCGGCCGTTTCATAATCGATCTTGAGGGACACTCAATCGAGTTGCTGCCCAATTAGGGTTTCACCGTGCCGAAGGGAGTGTTGCATTGCACGCGCGCGCCCGAACGGAGCGTGATCTTGATGGTCGAGACCGCCGCAATCGTGTCCACTGGTGATGCGTGATCGAACCGCTCAAGGACAGTCGCTGCTGCGCCTGCCCTAGACCCAGAGCTGGCACAGCTTCGAGTTCCGCGGTGCCGAAGGTGGTGTATCATCGGCTCGTGATCCTACAAGCCAGAGAGCGACGGTTGAAATGTCCGATCCTTCTGCTCCCTCGGAATTGGAGAAGCGATCAACCGAGACGGCAGCTTCTACGCCTCTCAAATTCTCGGTGTTGCGACTTTCACTCGCCTTCGTCATCGCTGCTGTATCCGATGTCATTGGTGCTTTTGCGAGCTTGGCGCCGCCCATCGGATGGGCGGTCGATGTCGTGACCGCCGCGCTGTTGTTCGTCGCGCTGGGCTGGCAATGGCTGCTTTTGCCGGGGCTAGTCCTGGAGGCGATACCTGGCGTCGGGGTACTACCATTCTGGCTGCTGGTGGTTGGAGCAATTGCTGCCTTAGGCACGCCTCGGCCGAAGATTGGACAGCGCTAGCAAAAGGAGTGGCCAGAAAGAAAACCCCGCCGCCCCGAGGATCTATGCAGCGGGGCAGAGTCGTCGTAGTGGCCATGATCCATGACCGAGCGTCACGCAAGGTCACGGAGCAAGGCCTTCCTAGCATCCAACGCTGAGCGTCTCTGTACACTAGTGAACCCTCGTGGGAAGGAAGGCCCGCGAAGAAAAAAGCCCCGCCCGATGGGGAAAAGGGCGGGGACTTGAGTGGGGATAGAAGCGCGTGCCGATGAAGCACGCTGGACGAGCCTGCATGAGTCGGCTTACACGCGCCTTACGAGGCGGGATCTAAACACCGCTCGTTTGTTCTCGCGGTGCAAATTCTGCACCGCTTATCCACAGGCTGGCGGCAACAGATCAGCTACGAAGCATGAACGTGACACGCGACTAACGGTCCCGTGTCGCGCTCCCGCGCGTCAGACGATCCGGAGAGAACTGTCAAATGGCCAAGAAGCGTTGGATGAACGAAGCCTTCGCCAACAGCCACGGGGTGCCTTCTGTCTAGCCGTGACGTCTTCAAAGCGACCAGATTAGGTCGCCACAATTGCACGTATTCTAATCATTGGGGTGGACATCCCATGTCTGCCGAGCACCAAAGGGAGTGAATCAGATGTTCATGTCTCGAGCTCTTCAGGTACCGATTGCAGCTGCAACAGTTCTTATTGGTGTGCTGCTTTCCGCGCCGGCCTTCGCGCAGGCGCATATCCGCGGCACGCTGACCGCCGCGAAGGACGGAACGATCAGCGTCCAGACCGCCAAGGGCGGAACGGAATCGATCAATCTCGCCAGCGACACAGGCCTTTTCCTGGTCACCACGGCCGACATGAGCGCCATCAAGGCCGGCAAGTTCGTCGGCATTACGTCTGTCGAGCAGGACGGCAAGCGCGTCGCACGCGAGGTTCATGTGTTTGATGAATCGCTGCGCGGCCTGGCCGAGGGGCATTATCCGTGGGATCTTGAATCCATGCCGAACATGATGACCAACGCCAATATCGCCAAGATCGAGGAAGTCGGGACGGACCGTGTGGTCAGGCTGAATTACTCCCGCGGTGAACAGACAATCACCATCCCGACAAGCGCGACGGTCGTCGCCTTTGACAAGGCGCCGGCCGATCAACTGGCTGTTGGGCGCAAGGTCTTCGTCGTTATGAAGAAGGACAGCTCGGAAGCCGCCGCGGTCGTGATCGGTGCTGAGGGCGTGAAGCCGCCGATGTGAAGACGATTCTCGGCGAGGCGCTTACCAAAGCCGCCAGGCCGTTATTGCACTTTTCCGAAATGCCCACCGGCTTCGAACTTGTCTGCTTCCCGGGGGGCAATCGGAAGTGATCCGCTTTGACCCGAACCGAAGTGGGTAGGAAGGTCAAGTTGCATGCATGCAGTCTCTCGACTTGATGATGAACTAAGCACAATCACCTCGGCAAGGTTACAACCCCATTGGTGCCGGAGAGGAGGTGACAGCGCGATGGCGAGAACCTACCGCGAAATTGCGATCTAGTAGCCTTGCGCCAGTCCAGTGCCACCACGTGGATCGTTTGCACCATAGAACCTGTTCCGGCCGATCGCCTTTCCTCCAAGGCTGGGCGCACCGACAATGATCGCGGCGACGTGGTTAGTGGGCTCCGAATCTTCGAACTGATACCCCATGCTCTCCAGCACTTTGCGGGTGTCAGGCGAAAGAGCATACGGCTCTGCTTTTGTCATATCCGGCAGCCACTGATGATGGATGCGAGGCGCATCGACGGCCTCCTGAATGTTCATCTGGAAGTCCACGACGTTCAGGATTGTTTGTAGAACAGTCGTGATAATGCGACTTCCGCCTGGCGTGCCGAGAATGAGAACAGGCTTGCCGTCCTTTGTGATGATCGTCGGGCTCATCGAACTGAGGGGCGTCTTGCCTGGCGCGATGGCATTCGCGTCTTTCTGTAGAAGGCCGTAACTGTTGACCAAACCTGGGTTTGGCGTGAAATCGTCCATTTCGTCGTTCATCAGCACACCGGTGCCTGACGCAACGACCCGCGCTCCAAACCAGTCATCAAGCGTGTACGTCATTGAAACCGTGTTGCCGGCAGTGTCGATGATCGAAAAGTGCGTCGTGTTGCTACCCTCGTGAGGCGCAACACTCTGGCTGAAGTCGCCAGAGAGTCCGGCCTTATCCGAAGTTATGACATTCCGGATTTTTGCAGCGTAGCTCTTGTCGACAAGCTCCCGGACCGGAATGCTGACAAAATCCGGATCGCCAAAAAGAGCGCTTCTATCGACATAGGCGTGGCGCATCGCCTCGATTTCGTAATGCAGTGCCTGCGCAGATCCCCAACCCAGCTCCCGAAGTGGATATCCCTCCAAAATGTTCAACATCTCACAGATGGCAACACCGCCTGAGCTGGGTGGAGGCGCCGAGATCACATGATAGGAACGGTAATCGCACTCAACCGGCGGAAGCTCTCGGGTGTTGTATCGCTCGAGGTCTTCCTGATCGATGAGTCCTCCACCCGTGGTGCTTGCCTTGACGATCGCCGCCGCGGTCTTGCCCTTGTAGAAACCGTCAACGCCGTGCTCTTCGATCAAACGTAAGGTATCTGCAAGGTCACGCTGGACCAGCCTTTGACCCACCCCAAAAGGCTGTCCCTGGTTGAGAAAAATTTCGCCGGTCGCTGGAAATCTTTTGAAATCCTCGGTTGCAGAAGCAAGCATGTCGACGTCGCCTTGCTCCAGGGTGAATCCATCCTTGGCCAGTTCGACCGCCGGCTCGATCAACGCTGTCCGCGTCATCGTTCCGTACTTTGTCCGCGCATACTCCAAACCCGACACAGTGCCAGGGACGCCAACGGCCAGCCAGCCGATCGTGCTCAGGCTTTTGACGACGTGTCCGTCCTTGTCCAGGAACATGTCCCGGCTCGCTGCACGAGGCGCCTTCTCTCGAAAATCGAGGAAGGTCTTTCGCCCATCGGCAAACAAGATCGTCATAAAGCCGCCGCCGCCGAGATTGCCGGCGGCCGGATAGACCACCGCCAGAGCGTATCCCACCGCGACAGCGGCATCTATCGCATTACCGCCGCGCTTGAGAATGTCCACTCCGACCTGGGTCGCTAGATGCTGCGCACTGACCACCATGCCCTTTTCAGCGGCCACGGGTCTCCCAGAGGCAGCATTGGCCGCTGAAACAACAACCAGTGACCAAAGGCAGCCGACCAGTATGTAGGCCGCCGTCAACGTTCCAAAGATGATGTCACTTCGACCTGACCGAATTTTCGATTCGCCGCTCGAAACCCGCAAAGACATTAAGATCTTCTCTCCTTGTCGGCGTCGAATGCACGGCGTCATATTGTGCCATAATTCCGCTCGTCCAGCCCGGTAGAGCCAATCCATCGAATATTCTTTTCTGACCGGTAAAGAAGCCTTGGCCTCGGCCAGCGTGTCAAAATTGGCTTCAGTTCCACTGCCTTGTGCCTTCTGATCTGGTATCTTGCAATCAGGGTCAAATGCAGGTTCGGGGATACGTTAGCAAGGTCATATCCAAATGTTTTCTGGGCGCCGCTTTGCTGCCGCTGCGACGGCATTTTTGCTGACCGCGGGCGGATTTTTCCTGTTGCTTCTCTCAACGGCGGAATCCCCGGCCGCAGCGGCCTCCAATGGATGCGCGAACGCGACCGAGGTTACCGTGCTGCCGTCGCCGCAGACGCCTTGGACCGGCGCACCGCTGCGCGTCATGGCGGTCGTTGCCGAGAAGCCGGTCGATGGTCAGCTGTTGCTGATCGCGCCCGATGGAAGCGTCGCGGTCAAATCGTCCGACCGGCATGGCGGGCCCCCTTATTCCTGGTTCGCCGAGGTCGCCAGGCCGGCCGCGGGCACCTGGCACGCGAGGCTCGAGCGCGAGAGCACGTCGGCGGATTGTAGTCCAGTCACTCGCGACATTATCGTCAGCGCGCGGAAGCCGGAGCCCTTGCGCACGCCGGCGGGAAGCATCTGGCAGGTACATCATAGCTGGGACAGCATGAACGAAGCCCTGTTCTCGGCATGGATCGAGAAGCTATTCGACGCGCCGCCCGAGCAGGATCTGAACTGGAAGGTCTGGTACGAAGTGCTGCGCGACCAATCTCGCAATTTCCTGTTCAATTATCTAGGACGCAACGAGGACATCACGCAAACTGGCTCGCGTCCCGACTGCGCTGACTTCGTCTACTTCCTGCGCGCCTATTTCGCGTTCAAGATGGGGCTGCCGTTCGGCTATTCAAATTGCTCCCGTGGTTTCGGCGGCAAGCCGCCGAAATGCTACCAGTGGTTCGACATCGAGCATCCCGAGGTCACGCGTCCGCCTCCGCCGCCCGAACAGGACGTCGCGTCGGCAGCCGCGGTTCCACCACCCGCGTCAGCTCCGGGCATGCTAGGATTCTTTGTGCGATCGCAGCCGCCGGTCGAACCGCTCGCAATTCCGCCCGTGAATCCGATTCCGCCGAAGCCGAAGCGCCCGACGACATTTGCCGAATATTTGCGCGACGTCGGCGATGTGGTCCAAACCGGAGCCGTGCGCGCAGGCGACGACAATGCCGATTTTTACACTGTGCCGCTGACGCAAAAGGCGCTCCGTCCAGGCACGGTATATGGCGACCCCTATGGCCACGTGCTGATGCTGGTGCGTCGAGTGCCCGAATTGAACGGCACGCCGGGCGTGTTCCTGGCCGTCGACGCTGAGCCCGACGGATCGATCACGCGCAAGCGTTTCTGGCGCGGCAATTTCCTTTTTGTGCACGAACCCTCGCTCGGCAGCCCCGGGTTCAAGCATTTTCGTCCGATCATGCGCGAAAAGAACGGACCGTTGCGGCGGCTGACCAACGCCGAAATCAGCAACAACCCCGAATACGGCGATTTTTCGTCGGAGCAGTCGCGTATGACGGCCGAGGATTTCTACGATCGCATGGACGACACCATGTCGCCCGAGCCGCTCGATCCGTTACGCGCGATGACAGACGCCATCACGAGCCTGACTGAGCAAATCAAGACGCGCGTCACGGCAGTGGAAAACGGACGAAAATGGCAGGCCAAGCAAACCGGCGATGCAACCATGCCGGACGGCGCAGCGATCTTTGAGACCACCGGCGCCTGGGAGGATTTTTCGACCCCGGCGCGTGATTTTCGTTTGTTAATCGCGATCGATGTTGTGCGGGGGGTCCCCGATCGCTTCACGCGCCGGTCGGATCGGTACGCAATACCAGCCGGCAAAAGTGTTGCGGATATGAAGAAAGAATTAAAAGGCGTGCTGGATTCGGAGCTTGCCTCTCGCAAAGTATCGTATATCCGCAGCGACGGCTCGCAGTGGACGCTGTCGGTCAAGGATGTAGTCGATCGGGCAGTGGATTTCGAGATGGCCTACAACCCCAACGACTGTGTGGAGCTCCGGTGGGGGGCGCCTGAGAACAGCGAAGAGACTTCAACATGCAAGCGCCATGCACCACAGGCGCAGCGTGCGAAGATGTCGGATTACCGCGCCTGGTTTCGCGAGCGGCACTGGCCAACGCACACCTAGAGCTTGATGTGATCAGGCGGCCTCGCCATCATGCTCTAGCTTTTTGTTTGAGCATGATCCCTCGGGTCAAGCCCGAGGGCATGCTTTTCGGAAAACCGGTTTCCACCCCGCATCAAGTGAGGGGCGGGCCTTTTCCGAATCGTGCTCTAAGGACCCGCGCTTGCCGATAGACTCCGCCCTATAGCGCTGAACTTCGATATCCAAATTTGATTCATATCGAGGAAAACATCGACGGTTGCGCAGATCGTCGCCTCCTTCGGCCAGGACGCCTCGCGGCCAGTCTTGGACCAAACTGATCGATGGTAGCGCTACGGGTAGTTTTGGATGCCGCCGTAGAGTGGATAGGCGAACCGAACCTGCCGAGAATCCGGCGCAATCACCAGTCGATCCCCCTTCGAGGCGTCGAAATCGATCGCGCCGACCAAGGTGAAGCTGTCGAAGACGAAAGGCAGGCTTCGTCCGGCGATAGCGTCCGGTTTGTCAATAAGACCCAAATGGAGGTGGGGGCCTTCGGAGGGGCCGGTGTTCCCTAGTTTCGCGATGGGCGCCCCAGCCTTCACCACGTCGCCGACCTTCACCGTGAGGCTGCCCTGGCGCAAATGCGCGTACCAGGCGAAGACATTCGGAGCGATTTCGAGAATCACGTTATTGCCGCCATAGTCTGACTTCGACTTGGGGACCATAAAGACGAACGGCATCTGATCGGCCATGCCGTCGTGGATCGAGACCACGGTGCCGTCGGCGACTGCGAGGACGTCCTCGCCGAAGCCGTAGTACTGCTCGACCGTCTTGCCGTCGCCGTCGAAGAGTCTGTCGTTCTTGACCTTGGCCCAGTCGACGGCGAAGGTTTCCCCCGTCTCGATGCGGACGCCGTCTATCGCGATACGTTCGTCCCTGTGGACGTTGGGCTTGCAACAAGCGGTAGTCGCGAGCCAGCCATCCCCCTTAAGCGGCGGCCTGATCACGATGGCTGGCTGGCGGTTGATGGCAACTTCTGGTGCGTCAACCTCCAGGCTCCCGACCATCAAAGCAAGCTCCGAGTCCGCCTTGAGAGTGTAAGCGACCCGATGCGTGACCCGTTCCGGCGCGGTGTCCGGCGGCAGCATCAGATCGACGTCAACCGAGACGGCGGCCGATGCGGGAATGACGGGCGTCGCTGTCTTCGCGAAGAGGGTCTGGGTCGCGGCCGCAAGGGTGCTCCCTTCGATCCGCATGAGTTCCTTTCCGGTGGGATCGAGGACAGCAACGCTCGACAGCGTCACCGGTTCGGAGAACACATTGACGACGAGAAGTTCGTATTCCACGTGG
>Ga0210406_10003864_pt1 | contig 16251 bp, 15 predicted proteins | sample IncBWC30MmetaG_FD_155454 | JGI IMG/M metagenome (GOLD analysis project Ga0210406, IMG submission 155454) | Forest soil microbial communities from Barre Woods Harvard Forest LTER site, Petersham, Massachusetts, United States - Inc-BW-C-30-M | ecosystem: Environmental > Terrestrial > Soil >... | reverse complement strand
TCCGGCCAGGGACACGCGGGCATGCGGCCGCCCTGGTCCGCGTCGATCTCGTTTTGGGTGGTCACCGCGCGCACGTTCACGCCCGCGGCCGCGTACGCCTCCACGAATTTCTGAAAGTAATGCGCATAGGCGGGGATATTTTCCGGGCGAATGTTTCCGCCCAACATGGAGTTGCTGTACTTCATCCATCCAGGAGGGCTCCACGGTGAGGCGAACAAAAACAGATCGGGATTGGCAGTGAGCGCCGCGCGCAGAGTGGGCAAAATGTAATCGCGGTCGTGGTCGATGCTGAAACGCTTCAGCTCCGGGTCGGCGGCACCGTCGTCGTAGCTGTATGCCGCGGTGCTGTAATCGCTGGCGCCAATCGGAATGCGCCCCATGCCCAGGGCATGCTGATCCTGCCCGAACATCGAATGCAGGAGGGCCGCGCGATCGCTATCGCTCAGGCGCGAGAGCGTGAAGCACGCAGCATCCGTAAACGCCGCGCCGAATCCCAAGATCGTCTGCGCCGGTTTCGTGGGGTCCACCGTGATGTCTGCTGGTGCAACCTTTTTCGCAATCTTCGTCCACGCAACCTCGGCCCCGGCGGCCAGCCGCTTCCCGCTCTTGTCGGTGACTTCTGTTTGCGAGGGCTTCGTCGGCGCGTGCTCGTCATTCGTATCGATTTTGGGCGCTTCGACTTTAGCGTTTGCCGTCACTCCCAACACGGAAGCCGCCGCCGCACCCGCTCCCAGTCCCGCATACTTTAATACTTCTCGACGTGTGGTCACGATCGGCTCCCGGTTATCCCTGAATCATTCACGCGGCCGCTAGACAAGGCGGTTTGCTGCGGCGGACAGCATACTGCAAAACTTATTATCTGGACACGCCGCAAGTCCGGGTCGACTTACGTGTGGGCTGAAGAGTGCCGCATCTACGGCGCTTCGGAGGAAGAGGCAATGAGGTGGCGCGACGGGCGAGCGATGGTTGCGGAGGCGAAAACCTTCGCGATGTTCGTGGTGGTTTCGGTCCGTCTTGGAGCAGGGTTGCCCACGCGTGCGGGGTCGTAGGAGCACAGCCAGATTGGCTGTGCCACAAACTGCGGGGTCGCCAGAAAGGGCGGTGCCACAGGGCCAGCAACTAGATTTTAGCGGAACTGCGAGTTGTAGTAGCGGTTGAGATCGTGGCGGAACTCCTGGGCTTTATTGGAGTCGAGGGTGGTATCGATCATGGTTTTGAGGATGGGCTCGAGGAAGCGGGCGTATTTGGCGAGCGTGGCGCGATCGTGTTGCGCGAAGGCGTTCGCGACGGCGCTTGCGGTTGCCGGGGTGACCAGCTCGAGGCGGCCTACGAAGACGCGCGTGGTTTGCGTCGGAGCGGGCTTGATGGTCAGCGGCAGCACCGTGTTCACGAATTCGGGAGGAACGATGTAGAGGAGGCGGCTGCCTTCCTCAAACCAGGTGTCGCGCCAGGTTTGCACCATGGCTTGCGCCTCGTTTTGATAGAGGCCCTGGGTAACCAGAATTCCTTCGAGGTCGTGAGCGAGAGAATCGACAGTGGCGGTGAGGTCGGGCGGGTCGAGGGTCGCTTCCGTCTGCAGCGCATTGGCGATGCGATAGCCGACTTTTTCGCCGCGGCGCTCGAAGAGAATGACGGAAGGGAAAGCGTCGTTGCCGCGGTTTTGCGCGTGCACCTGGCCTGCGGGTGTGATAGTGGCGGAAATAGGAACAGCGAAGGCGGAAACGCCGCGATAGAAGAGGAATTTTTCGTGCTGCTCGCCGTCGGGCGATTGCACGCGAAGGGGCGTGGAAGTGGTGGCTCGCGCGGCGTAGTAGCGATCGCTGCGGGCTTCTTGCGGAAAATCGGCGGCGAGCGACGGCGAAAGCGTGACGGAGTCCCAGGCGATGCTGCCGTCGGGCTGATTTCCGTAGTACAACGTATTGTCGTGCAGCGCTTCGCGCGGTTCGACGCTTGAGGCGTGGGGATACCATTCCGTGATCACGCCCTTGGAAAAACTTATTTCGACGGAGACGGTTTCTTCGGAAGGCGCGTAGAAATAGAGGACGGGCGTTTCCATACGCACCGTGCCGCGCAGGCCGTGCTTGTAGCCACCTTCTTGAAATTGTTCCACGAAGCCGGGGAGGTCTGTCGAGCCGGTGAGCGGCAACCACTCGACGGCTTGGCCGCCGGGTCCGGCTACGGATGTAAAGGTGCCCCATTCGTGGGCGGTAAGGCCGGAGTACACGGGACGGGCGCTGGCTCCCAATAAACAAATGGAAGCGATGAAGCAAAGGGTGAGAAGTGCACGGCACGACAGGCGCAGTGTTCTTGGCGGCATGGCGTATCTCCAGATCGGCGTTGCTTACCGATAAAGGAGACGCGGCCCGGAAGGAAGTGTTAACTGAACGTGGCCTGCGGCGGTGGGACGCGCTAAAGCGCGCCCCTACAACTGCTAGGTGGACGCTCGAAGCACGGGGCTGCCCTGCGAGGGTGCGGATAAACAAGATGCCGGCGCTGAGTTACAAGCAGCGGTTGGCGGCGTTGGACCACTCCAGCTGGATTGTGTAGGCGCCGAGAGTGCGCGTTTGCCAGGCGCAGATGTCGCCTATTTCGCCGTTGTTGTCGTCGTACCAGCCCTGGCCGGGAATGGGATCGGTGATCGCTTCGCAGAGCTCGTGAGACGTGGTGGAGGTGAGCGCGTCGAAGGCGGCAGCGCCGCCGAGACAGCCGGCGCAGCCCGGGTACGGCATCACGGCGTAGAAGACGCTGTTGTTGATGGCGTCGTGATAGCCGCAGAAAACTTTGCAGGAGGCGCTGCCGCCCTGGGTGACCGTGACGCCGGGGGGAAGGAAAACGAAATAGAGGGAGTTGGCAGTGGAGGCGGGCAGCGTGCCGGCGGAGATTTGCTGCTGCAAAAACTTTTGGATGGCGGAGTCGTCGACCGTTTTCCCCGGAGCGGGAGTCGTGAGCGTGATGGTGCCGGTGCGCGAACCGCGGCCGATTTTCAGGCTGGCGGTGCTGTATTCGCCGAGTTGGTCGAGAAGCTGGCTGGCGAGAATGAAGTCGAAGAATTGATTGACCTTGGGGAGCAGAGCATCCTGCGGAGCCTGGTTCCAGGCGGCGCCCCAAAAGATGGTGAAGACTTGCACGGCGGTGAGCAGCGGTCCATTGCGATAGGTGAGTTTGGGAGCGACTTGCGGAGCGGCTGCTTTCGCTGTGCCGGGATGCAGGGGAACGATGCGGATGGGGTGGTAGAGCTCGGAGGGACCGGCTTTTTCAGCTTTTTTGGCTTTTTTAGTTTTTGGACGTTTTGAAGTTTTTCGACGCGGCTTGGATGGCATGGCGGCTCCTCGGTGCGAGAGGGGCTGAGAAGAGAAACGTTAACGAAGGGCGGAAGAAAAGTAAATGGGACTGGCGGCGAATCGATTTGCCACGCGCAGAAGGCGTGGAGGAGGGTTAGAGTGCGCATGCCGGGCTAGACGGAGGGAGCGGAAGGAGGTGGTTGCCAAAGAGGTTGGGGAGCGGGCAAAAGAGGCAAACCTGTACGTCGGCTAAATTCGGGAGGGAGGTTGAACCCTTGAAAGCGGCGGCAAGACCGCCGCACTCCATATTAGAGCTCTATTGAGAAATGGGCTTGTCGTCGTAGGTAACAGATTTCACGGCACTTACGGTGCTTGGCAGAAGACTTGGCGCTGATAGACTGCCTTGGGAAAAGGTGGCTATTGCGATACTGGCCGAAGGTTATGCTGCACTTCTGACCAGTAGTTTTTTGGGGGCGGCCACGGGTAGTCTGAAGGGGACGACAGAGCCCCATTTCCAGCACTCTGGGAGAGCGAAATTGTTCTGCGATCGATGTGGCCTAAACTTTCTGCCGAAGCAATCGGTGTGCACGCGCTGCAATACCGCGGCGACGCGGCACTGGTTTCAGTTCATGAGTTTGATGACGCTGCTGTTGGCGGTGGCTTGCAACGCCGTGGTGGGGTTTTTGCTGCTGCCGCGCCTGGCGGACGGGCGGTATTCGCAGTTCTTCCAGGGATGGATATGGTTTGACCACAAAGCCGCGATGTACGGCTGGGTGCCGATTGCGGCGGGACTGCTGGCCTGGGACTACCTGGTGTGGAAGGAAGCGCGACCCAAGGTTCGGGGATGGTTCACGCGCAAGCTGCTGACGTTGTCGCTGGCCGCCGGTATTGCTCCGATCCTGCCGTGGTGGATTCCGGCAGGAGCCCCTCCGGGGCAATTCTTGTCGATGATCAGCAGATACCCGGGACTTCCGGTGCTGCTGGCCTGGGGAGTGGTGTTGGTGGTGTTGGTGCTGCTGTGCGTGGACGCGGAGTCGCGGGATTATTTGCTGGGGCACGGAAAAGTGCTGAGCGTGGTCAGCATGGGCTTGCTGCTGCTGGTGCTGACGATGACGATGGTAGGCTGGGCGGTTACCTCCTAGAAGCGGTTCTCTCACATCAAGTGAAAAGTGAACCTAGCTCATCTGCGCCGAGCGTCGTGCTGGCGTGAAGGCCGCGGTACTGCAAACTCACCGAACTTCTATGTGCAGTGCGCTTTGTCAGCGGGACGGGCGCCTGGCGTCTGCGGATGAGGCGGCGGCTGCGGCGGCTTTTTGCGGCGCCTTATCCCCTTGCGGGGCTGTGGCGGCGTGGCCGTTGGCGCCTGAGGATGCGGTGCTGGAATTGCCGGGCTGCGCAATTTCGAGCTTCTTGCGCAGGGCGGTTTCGAGCTTGTCGCGGATGTCTCTGTTTTCCTTCAGGAAGACGCGGGCGTTTTCGCGGCCCTGGCCCATGCGCTCCCCGCCAAAGCTGATCCACGTACCGCTCTTCTCGAGCAGGCCTTTGTCGACGCCGAGGTCGATCAGGTCGCCTTCACGGGAGATACCTTCGCCGTAGAGAATGTCGAACTCGGCTTCGCGGAAGGGCGCGGCGACTTTATTCTTCACCACTTTGCCGCGGGTGCGCGAACCGATGACGCGGTCGCCTTCCTTGATGGCTTGGATGCGGCGAATGTCCAGGCGAATGGAAGCGTAAAACTTCAGGGCGCGGCCGCCGGTGGTCGTTTCCGGGTTGCCGAACATCACGCCGATTTTTTCGCGGATCTGGTTGATGAAGATGAGGCAGGTGCGCGACTTGGAGACGATGGCGGTGAGCTTGCGCAGCGCTTGCGACATGAGGCGGGCTTGCAGACCCATTTGCGGGTCGCCCATTTCGCCTTCGAGCTCGGCTTTGGGGACGAGAGCGGCGACGGAGTCCACCACGACGACGTCGACGCCGCCGGAACGGATCAGCGTCTCGGCGATTTCGAGGGCCTGTTCGCCGTTGTCGGGCTGCGAGACGAGCAGATTGTCGACATCCACGCCGAGTTTGCGGGCGTAGACGGGATCTAGCGCGTGTTCGGCGTCGATGAACGCCGCGGTGCCGCCGAGTTTTTGTGCTTCGGCGATGACGTGCAGCGTCATGGTGGTCTTGCCACCGGATTCCGGGCCGTAGACCTCGACGACGCGGCCGCGCGGGAAGCCGCCGACGCCCAGGGCGGCGTCGAGCGAGAGACAGCCCGTCGGGATCACGCTTACGGGCACGAGCACATCGCGGCTGCCCAGGCGCATGATGGCGCCCTTGCCGTGCGACTTCTCGATTTGCGCTATCGCTGCTTCGAGCATCTTTGCTTTGTCATCTGCCATTTCACACCTCGGTGGAGGAAAGTAGGAAAATTTTGCTGCACGACCGACCGCCAGGGCTTTGCGCCGGAAAAGGCGCGCGACCCTGTTCACGCACATAACAGAATGGGGAGCTTACCATTTGGTTCATGATTGCGCTATGGCGTTTTTTCGGCCGCGGGCCTGCGGCCAGCCGGAAGGCCGCCGTCACGTTTTCCTGCCTCTTACTGCACGTCAGCGGCTTACGCTGAGATCCTTCGGACTTCCCCATCCCGCCAACTTCCGTCGTGACAAGTCGAATGTCCTCAGGATGACAGGTTTCGGTTTGGGGGCAAGGGGTCACGCCAAGCACCTGTTGAAAACGCGAGGAGCAAAGTAACACGAGGGCGAAGAAAAAGCAAATACTATTTGAGAGTTCGTTTGAGCCCCAAGCGGGCGGCGTTAGGCGCCATAAGTGTAGAAGCCGCGGCCGGATTTGCGGCCGAGCCAGCCGGCGGCTACGTATTTCTTCAGCAGGGGGCAGGCGCGGTATTTGGGGTCGCCCAGTCCTTCGTGGAGGACGTGCATGACGTCGACGCATACGTCGAGACCGATGAAGTCGGCCAGTTCCAGCGGGCCCATGGGGTGGTTCATGCCAAGTTTCATCACCGCGTCGACCGCTTCCGGCGTGGCCACGCCTTCCATTACGCAGTAGGCGGCTTCGTTGATGAGCGGCATGAGCACGCGGTTGGAGACGAAGCCGGGCGCGTCGTTGACGGCGACCGGTTTCTTGCCGAGGCGCTCGGCGAGTTGCATGGTGGTGGCGAAGGTGGCGTCGCTGGTTTGCAGCGCGCGGATAACCTCGACCAGCGCCATCACCGGCACGGGATTCATGAAATGCATGCCCACGAAGCGGTCGGGACGCTTGGTGAGCGCGGCCAGGGTGGTAATGGCGATGGACGAAGTATTGCTGGCGATGATGACATCGTCGCGAAGGAGATGGTCGGCCTCGGTGAGCACGTGGCGCTTGAGTTCAAGCTTTTCGGGGACGGCTTCTACGACGAAGTCGGCGTTGGCGATGGTGGACATGCCCGTGACGGGAACAAGACGAGCGAGCACCGTTTCCTTCTCTGCGGGCTCGAGCTTGCCCTTCTTGATTTCGCGATCGAGATTATTCGCGATGGTGTCGACGGCGCGGTCGAGAAAGCGCTGCTCGACGTCGCGCAGCAACACCTTGTAGCCCGCGCGCGCGAAGACGTGCGCGATGCCGTTGCCCATGGTGCCCGCGCCTAGCACCGCGACAGTTTTGATCGAATCAATGGACACGGAGGTCTCCAAAGGCACTCGACAGTCGAAAGTTTACAGTTGATAGCACAAGAAAGAAAACGATAACGCAGAGGCGCCAAGAAAACTGAGATTCGCAGAGGATAGAGACGGAAAGCGTTTGTGAGGCCGCCCCTATTCAGGAGGTGTGGCATCGACGACTTCGCGGACGATTTCGCGGGCGCGGGCTTCGTCAGTAGCGGAGACAAAGATGGCAGTCAGATCGCCGGCCGTTTCCAGATGGATGGTAATTTCATTTTCCTTTAGCGCGGCGGTCAGAAACTGCGCGATGCGCTCGTCCACGCCTGCCCAAATTTCGCAGGTGGGCTTCTCCTCAGCGCTCGCGGGCGGCTGGGACGCAGCTTCGGCAGAATCATTCTGCTCGGGCAGCTCCATATCTTGCGGCTTTTCATCCAATAAGGTTTCGAGGATTTCTTCCGCTTGAGCGAGATTGGACGAGAGTACCGCTACCTGATATCCGAAACGGGTCATCGGCTGTATCGGATAAGGATCCCAACGCCGTGCGCCTGCAAAAATGCCCAGAGGTTTGCTGAAGTATTGGATTCCAGCCTCATCGAGAGCTTCGATCAGCGAAGTGTGTAGCGCGAGATCTTCGCCTTCCCAAAGCGGCACGAGCGGGCCGGCAGACATGGTGTCGACGTGAGATTGCTGGGCGTCTGGCAGGGACGCAACTAGCGGTACCTGACAATCCGCGCACTCCGCAATCCCTTGACGGTATTCGGCTCTGCATTGGGGGCAGAACATGCGCTGTGAAGTTTACTATAGGCAGGTTGGCATGACGTACGAGCGCGCCACGTAGATACATGCGAACGAATCTATGCCGGCGGGGTTCCTTCGGTGACTTCGCGGACGATTTCGCGGGCGCGCGCTTCGTTGGCGGCGGAAACAAGAACTGTAGTCACATCGCCAGCGGGTTCCAGATGGATGGGAATTTCGTTTTCTTGCATAGCGGCGGTCAGGAATTGTGCGATGCGATCATCGGTGCCCGACCAAACTTCAACAGTCGGATGGATCTCGGTGACCGAGACCAGAGGCGGCTCCGCGGACGGCGCTTCGTCTTGTGCGGGAATCTCCAAGTCCGCAGGCTCTTCGTCTAGCAGCGTTTCCAGTATGGCCCGCGCGGCGGCAAAATCAGCGGAGTGCACAGCGACTTCAAAGCCGAAGCGAGGCTTCCAATCGATGGGCAGAGGATCGGCGGTCGGCGCGACCTCATCATCACCCAAAACCTTGTCGGAGTACCGAATTCCGGCCGATTCGAGCTGTTCCAAGAGAGTGGTGTGCAAAGCGGGGTCTTCACCGGCCCACACCAGGACGACGGAACCTTGGTCCTCCGGAATCGGATAAGCTGAAGCCATTGTGAGCCCCTTTCCGCTGCAAGGCGTCCGCTGAGATGGCATCGAGTAGTGTGGGCCAGGAACGGCAGCAGGAAAGCCAAGTCTACTATGACTTTGCCCCGCGCGCTGCGGCGTATGCGTCTTTTTGACTCGGTGGCCCGTATACAGTTTAGAATGAGCGCGACATCTATGTGTGCGGCCCTGAACGGGTCATTCCGGCAGGCGGCCCTTGCCGGGCCGGCTTCCTTGCTGTTTTCGACATTCATGGCCGACGACAAAAAGTCCCTGGCCCTTGGGCTGAGGCGCCGCGACCCGGAAGTGCTCGACGCGCTGATCGAGCAATATCAATACCGGCTGTTCCGCTATTTGGTGTACATCACCGGGAATCGCGAGCGCGCCGAGGATTTTTTTCAGGAAACGTGGATCCGCGTGCTGGAGCGCGGGCATCAGTACGACGGCAAGTCCAAGTTCGAGGCGTGGCTTTTCTCCATCGCGCGGCACCTGGTGATTGACTGGCAGCGGCAAAAGAAAGCGCAAAGCCTGGATGCGCTGACCAATCCCGAGGAAGGAGCGCCGATGGAGTTCGCAGACGACGATCCGTCGCCGCTGCATCTCGCCTTGGCGCGCGAATCCGAGGAGACGGTGCAGGCTTCGCTTGAGAAATTGCCGGCGATTTATCGCGAGGTGCTGTTGCTGCGCTTTCAAGAAGAATTGGGCCTGGTAGAGATCGCCACGGTGCTGAGCGCGCCGCTCTCCACCGTGAAATCGCGGCTGTATCGCGGGCTTGGCGATTTGCGCACTTTGCTTGCGGGAGAACCGGCATGAGCCAGGAATTGCACGCGCGAGCGGAACAGTTGATTACGCAGGAGCGCATCGAAGGAATCTCGACGGCCGATCAGCTCTGGCTCCAGCAGCATCTGGCGGAATGCGAGAGCTGCTCGGCGCGCGCCGGCGCAACCGCGCAGGCGATTCGCTCGCTGCGCGGCCTCAGCGTGGTGTTGCCGACGGCGCTGTCCAGCCGCACACAATTTCGCGTGCGACTGCGCGCGCAGCAGTTGCGCGGCGAACCGCGTTGGCGCCTGGTATGGGCCGCTTGCGGAATGTCCTGGGCCTTTGGCGCGGCCACCGCCCCTTACGTCTGGCGCGGGCTCGAATGGGCCGGCCACCGCACGGGCGTGCCGAATTTCATCTGGGAGCTCGGCTTCGGACTTTGGTGGGCGCTGCCCGCGGCAGTGGTCGCAGTGATTCTGCTGATGCAAAACGCGGGACGCAGCAGCGAGACGGACTGGAAGCGGCAAGAGAACTAAGCGGGCGCGTCAATCCAGCATGTGAATGAGGAAATCGATGAGCGAAGATCCACAAGGCATAAAGAGTTCGTTTAGCGAAAAAATGCGGCTGATTCGTTTTCGCCGCAAGAAGGAGCGGCTGCGCTTCTGGCAAGAGTTCAAACTCGTGCCGCGCTGGTTGATCTGGACCGTAGTGGTGCTCTTCGTGTTCGCACAAATCATCGGACAGATGGTCCTTCATTTCCAACTGGCGAACCATCAGGAGGTTTTTGGCCCGGAACTGGACAGTGACCGAGGAGCGGCGGGAGCAGCACTATTCCTCATTATCACCGGTGCGTCATTAGTTTGCGCCATCATGATTTTCATGGTCGGCTACGTCAACAAAGACGCCAAGCGCCGCGGCATGCACTCCGCGCTCTGGACCTTCCTGGTTCTCGTGCTGATGCCCGGCTATCTGGTCCTCGGTTTCATCATCTATCTGTTGATGCGCGAGCCGCTGCCCTACGACTGTCCGCAATGTGGCACAAAGGTGGACGCACGATTCAACTTCTGCCCCAACTGCAAGTGCAACCTGCACCCGGCGTGCTCGCAGTGCAAGCGCGAAGTGGCGGAAACGGACAAGTTCTGCGCTTATTGCGGATATGACCTGGAACCGGTGAAACCCTCCGAACCTAAAGAACTGTCTGGCGCGACAGGCTGAGCCAGGCGCCGAGCGCGGCGAACTTTTCGTCCTGGCTCCACGGTGGACCCAGCGATTTACCGAACGCCGCGATGCGGCGCTTGAGAATCGCGGGTTGTATGCCGAAAGTCTTCGACGCGGTCTCGAAGAGTTCCTTCTCCCGAATGCCTTGCACCGGCAAGTGGAGTTGAGCGCATGCGGCACGCAAACTGTCGCGAAAGAGTTCGCCGTCGGCGGTGTGAATCAGCGCGTGCGAGGCGAGGATCTGTTCCAGCGCGGGAACCGCGCGGCCGGAAGCCAGAAGTAGGGCACTATGCACAATTTTGAAGTCCCCCTCCGCTAGATCCGTCTGCAAAGAACGCAGAGAAGATAACGCTAGTCGCTTTGCTTCGGATTGAACACCTCGAATGAACTTTGTTGCGTCTTGGCGCGGCATTCTTTCCGCCGTGTGGTAGGGCTGGCGGAACGTATAGGTAAATGTCTTGACGAGCTGAATTTTTCTGCGGTCGACCACCACAGGCGCGTCCAGAGGTCCGCACATCACAACAGCAGCCGCCCAGCCGGAATGCACGCGAAAGCCAAGCGCAGCGGTCTGCACGGAACACTCCGAGCCAGCATTGTGAAGGAGAAAAACGCTTTTGAGAAGAACCGGGAATGAAAGGTGATGCCGAAGCCATCAGACAGGGGGAGAGGCCTCGCGTACTTCGCGGACAATTTCGCGCCCTGCCGCCTCGTCAGACGGCATCACGCGAAGATGAATGATCCCTGGCGGCTTTCCCTCACAGCGCACGCCGATGCCGTTCTCCCGCAAGCAGTCCTGAAGCAACTGGGCGAGCGCAGCGTCTTCTCCGCCCCAGATTTCCAGCGTCGCCGCGGCCGGCTTCCATTCGTGTTTGTGAGACGGCTCCTGATCGAGCGGCTCTTCCGCAAGGGCCAACGCGGAAGCTTCCATCGAAACAAACGGAGAAGCCTCGCGGATGTCGGCGAGGAGTTCTTTTGCCCGGGCCGCGTCCGAAGCAAATGTGCGGACGACATATTTCGGCCGCGGCATTCCCAACTCGAATACGAAGTGGTCATTGGTGGGTTGCACGTGGTGACGAATCCCGCCTTCCCGCAAAGTATGGACCACCTCGCTGACTGCCGATGGATCGCCGCCGCGCCAGACCAGCTCGATGCGCTCCTTGCGCTGGCGTTCATCAAGCGGTCGGCCGCGTAATTTTTCCGGCACTAACTCGACGCCGCATACACTGCAGCCAGTGTGAGAGTCGGAGTATTCCGAGTCGCATAGCGGGCAATATTTCACGGTCTAGATACGCTCCACGGCGAGGGCTACGGCGTTGCCGCCGCCTAGGCAGAGGGCGGCGATGCCGCGCTTGAGGTTGCGGCGCTGCAGTTCGTATAGCAGCGTGACGAGGATGCGCGCGCCGCTGGCGCCGATGGGATGGCCTAGGGCGACCGCGCCGCCGTTTACGTTTACCTTTTCGGGATTGACCTTCAGCTGGCGCGTCACCGCGATGGCCGCTACCGCAAACGCTTCGTTTAGCTCGACGAGATCGACGTCCTTGTCGCGGTCCCAGCCGGTCTTGGCCAGCAATTTTTCCACGGCGTCGACCGGCGCCATCATCACCCATTTCGGCTCCACGCCGCTGACCGCTTGCGCAACGATGCGCGCTATCGGTTGCTTGCCAAGGCGCAGCGCTTTACGCTCGCTGGTGACGATTAACGCGGCGGCCCCGTCGTTGGTGCCGGGCGCGTTGCCGGCAGTCACCGTACCGTCTTTCTTGAACGCCGGCTTCAGCTTGGCCAGCGCTTCCATCGAGGTATCTTCGCGCGGCGATTCGTCGTACTTGATCAACAATGGCTCGCCCTTTTTTTGGGGCACCTCGATGGGAAGAATCTGCGCCTCAAAGAAACACGACTTGCGCGCGCGCACCGCTTTCTGGTGGCTTTCGACGGAGAAGCGATCTTGCTCCTCGCGCGTGATGCCATATTTTTCGGCCACGAGCTCGCCGGTCATGCCCATGTGAAAATCTTCGTAAGCGTCCCAAAGCCCGTCGTGAATCATGGAATCCACGATCTTGCCGTCGCCCAAGCGGTAGCCGGTGCGCGCTTGCGGCAGCAGATACGGACAGTTGGACATGGATTCCATGCCGCCGGCCACGACGATTTCGGATTCGCCGAGCTGCACCGCTTGCGCGGCGAGCGCGACGGCTTTCAGTCCCGAGCCGCATACTTTGTTGATGGTCATCGCGGCAACGCGAGGGGCACAGCCGCCTTTGAGCGCGGCCTGGCGTGAGGGATTTTGGCCGAGGCCGGCTTGCACGACGTTGCCGAGAATGGCTTCGTCGATGAGTTTAGGCTCCAGGCCGGAGCGGCGGATGGCTTCGGCGACCGCTTTCGCGCCCAGTTCAACGGCGGAGAAACTGGAGAGGCCGCCTTGAAATTTTCCGATGGGTGTGCGGACGGCGGAGAGGATTACGGGCGTTTCCATGGAGAACCTCCGTGGCAAACAACAGTATATCGGATGCGGGAGACAGGCGCTTCGCTGCGGAAAAGCGACGGCTTGACACGAAGTGCACGGAGAAGATGAGGATAACGCAGAGGCGCAGAGCGCGCTGAGATAACGCAGAGAAAAGGCGTGAGCTGGTGGCGCCCTCCCTGTGCCTACTCTGCGTTTCCTCCGCGAACTCTGCGCCTCTGCGTTATCGGTTTCTTCTCAATAGTTAGTTCGTGGCGCCGGCTGCGGTCGCTTGGTTTTCGTCGGCGCTGGGACCATAAAGCCCAGGGACGGCGATATCCAGCAAGCGGAAATAGACACCGAGCTGCGCGCGATGGTGGATCAAGTGGTTCATCACCATGCCGCGAATGCAGGCTACGCGGGGCATGGTGAAGATTTCCTGACCGCCTGCAAGCAGCTTCCAGCCCTTGAGCATCTCCTGGTCGCTCACGCCAGCCAGCGCGGTGCGCGCTTCCGCCGCTTCTTTGTCGAAGACGGCGAGAACCTCCTTGCGATTATCGGTTTTCGGCGGTTGATACGAAGGGCCGTTCACCGGAGCATAGTCCAACTCTTCGGTGTTGATGGTCATCGTGATCCACCCGGGGAGCGTTGCAATATGACCCGCTAGCCAGCCCACCGTTCCGGACTTGTCATGCGGTTTCCAGTTCCACTTCTCGTCAGGAACGCGTTCGAGCGTCTTGCGGGTGCTTTGCATTTCTTGATCGAATTCACCGAGCATGGATTGGCCGATAGTCATGGTTGCCTCTCTGAGGGAGATTGGTCTTGCGGATTTGCAGCGCGGGAATCGTAGGCGAATAAAAGGCGAATGTCAAGTGAATTTGTGGGACAGCCATTTTTTGCTGTTCACCTCAACCCGCGAGTCGCCGATTGACTTCCCCGTCCGCACGCAGAGAATATCCCTATGGCGCACCAATTCACAACCTCGTACACCAAGGATGCGCGCGACCTGCTGCGCTACTACAAAAGGCTCGGCGACCGCGCCATCGAGCAATGCCCCGACGCCGATCTGTTCACCACGCTCGACCCTGAATCCAACTCCATCGCCATCATCGTCAAGCACATGGCCGGCAACATGCGCTCGCGCTGGACGGACTTCCTGACCACCGACGGCGAAAAGCCGGACCGCAACCGCGACACGGAATTTGAGACGCCGCCGCAGACGCGCGCGGGGCTGGTGGCGCTGTGGGAAGCCGGCTGGAAAATTTGTCTTGATGCGCTGGACGCGCTGAACGACGAAGACCTGGCGCGCACAATCACCATACGCACCGAACCGCACTCGGTGATGCAGGCCATCAATCGCCAGGTCGGGCACTACGCGCATCACGTCGGGCAGATTGTATTTCTCGCCAAGCATTTTGCCGGCGAAAAGTGGCAGACGCTGAGTATCCCGAAGAAAAAGTCCGCCGATTTCAACCGCCGGGTCGCCGCCGGCGAAGCGTCGCAACGTTAGTCAAACGAATCGACCAGAATTTCGCTTACTTGCCCGTGTCGCGGAGCAGCACGGCGTCGGACTCCAAGTGCCCGCGCTCGATCGCCAGTTTTGCCCCGTCCGGCGAAAACCGAAATCTCCCAATTTGCTCCGAAGTGAAGTGCGTAAGCTGCCGCGCAGGCGAACCATCGAGCGGCTGCTCCCACAGATTATCGATGTTTTTTTCACGAACGAGGTACACCACCGCTTTGGGATCCGGCGCAAACGCCAGGGGCGGGGAAGCTCTGGGATCTAAATCGCGGTAGTTCGTCTTTTTGTCTTCGACCGAATCGAATCGCAATACCAGCCGGTGATCCATCTCGCGCACTTCCGTGCTCACAATTGTTTTCCCATCCGGAGAAACGTTCCAGCCCCAGGTCGCTTCCCTGACCAATGTCTCCGGGTCTCCACCCTCGATGGAAACGCGTTTGATTGCTTTATCGTCTCCACGGTCCACGTAAAACACCCACTGGCCGTCACGCGCACACTCCGGCTCGCTCTCATTAGGGCCAAACGTAAGCTGCTTCAGATTCGTACCGTTGCTGTCCATCCTCCAAAGATTCTGCGCCACCTTTCCAAAGCGCCCCGCGGTGCGAAAGACAAAATACTTTCCCCCGCACGCGGTGACCTGATCGGTGATATGTTGCGCGTCCGAGAACAAAACCGTCTCGCCGCCTGTCGGATTCACCAGGCGAATGTCCGGAGTCTGCGGGATTACCAGGCGCCCATCCGCAGCCCAATCCCACCCCCAAATATCCCGGCGCGAAGCCAACGGCACCGGCTGGACCGCATCCGGGGTACTTGCAGGTGCCACCTCAATCTGAAACTGGCCATGCACCTGACTCGCAACGATGCTGCGCCCATCTGCCGAAACGCTCGGATGAAAATAGTCGTTCGTGTCGGTGGTGAGTTGCCGAAACTCCCCTCCCGGATAACTGACCAGCGTCAATTGACCATGCAGGCTGGTCAGCTGGCTCACTGTGGTCATCACCAGGCCGTTACCGTCCGGCAGCCATGCCCCGCCGAAGTACAGCCGGTCAACCGACAAAACGCCGTTCTGCTGCTTGCCACTGGCAACATCTACTTCCGACAGAGCAGAGAGGGTATCCGGCGTGGGCTGGCTCACCGGAATCACGATGGTTTTCCCGTCCGGCGACCATACCGGCTCGAAAGCCATACTAGCGAGCGATAGGTTGCTGAAGAGCGCGCGGTCCGGCGTCCCGTCGCTGTGCGCAACCAACAGGTCCCAGAAGGGGGTGGAGTGGCGCTCGCGCATATAGGCGAAACGCTGCCCATCGGGAGAAAAGGTGATGGGACTGTCGACATCCTTGATCAGCAGTTGCGGCGAACCGCCGAGGACGGGAGCGCGATAAAGCGAAGCCAAGGTATGCTCGGCCTCGTCTTGCCGGACGCAGTAGATGTAGCTGCCATCGGGAGAAAAAGTGAGTCCCGCATACCGCGTCGCCGCCGGAGGCACCACCTGTGTATCGCTCATCGTCGCGATGTGCCTCAACCACAGCGACTGCAAGCCGTTCTCTTCGCGTACATGCAACAGGTATTTGCCATCCGGTGCGAGGGCCGCGCGGTACACGTGGCCGTTGTTGGTCAGGTTTTCGATGGAAAAATGCTCGAACGGAATGTGCCGGTTGCGCTGCAAGAAAGAGTACACGCCGAAAGCGGCGGCGGCGATCACCAGAATCACCAGTGCGGCGGTGAGACCCGCGCTGAATTTATTTTCCCGCGCGGCCTCGATGATCACCGAGCCGCTGGATTTGACGCGGGGCGGGGTGGCTTCGGGTGGCGCTTCCTGGCTGCTTGGGGCAAGCGGCAGGGCAATCCAGAGGATCGGATATAGGAATACTCCAATACCGGTGAACAGAAATACGAACGAGGAAACGACGCGCACGAGGATCGGACTGACGTTGAAAAACTCGGCCAAGCCGCCGCAGACGCCGCCGATTTTTTTGTTCGTACGGGAACGCATTAGGCGTTTTTCGCCGCT
>Ga0210406_10003862_pt1 | contig 16254 bp, 8 predicted proteins | sample IncBWC30MmetaG_FD_155454 | JGI IMG/M metagenome (GOLD analysis project Ga0210406, IMG submission 155454) | Forest soil microbial communities from Barre Woods Harvard Forest LTER site, Petersham, Massachusetts, United States - Inc-BW-C-30-M | ecosystem: Environmental > Terrestrial > Soil >... | reverse complement strand
GGCCTTCGCATGCTAGCATCGAGGCGAAGATGTTCCAAAGGCTAACCCGCGGGCTTTGCATCCGCAGAGGCTGCAAGTTGCAAATTGAACGGTGCGAAGTGCGGGCCGCCAGAAAGTCGATCAGGGCTTTTCTACGGGCGCTGGCCCTGAAGATTCACGCAAAATCAGCTCAGCGGGAATCTGATATTCCCTACCCTGCGGATTTGCCGAACACGAGAGTTCATGTAAAGCGTCCGCGGCCATCTCGCCGAGCATGTCCCGGTGGATATCCACGGTCGTTAAAGAAGGATTGCTGTACTCAGCCAGGCGCGTGTTGTCGAAACCCGTGACGGAAATATCCTGCGGCACGCGGCAGCCGCCTTTTAGCAAGCCCTTGATCACGCCCACAGCGGTCAGGTCATTCACGGACATTACCGCGGTAGGCCGCGGCGACAGCTTAGCGATGTGCAAGCCCGCGGCCAATCCGCCCTCGAAACGCAAGTCTCCGTGAACGATCGGTCCGGGTTCCAGTCCCACATCGCGCATGCATTTTTCGTAAGCCTCCAGCCGCGCCAGGTTGGATTTCAGTTTTGGCCGGCCCGCAATGAACGCAATGCGCTGATGGCCGGATTTATGAAGGTATTCGACGATTTGCTTGATTCCGGAAAAGTAGTCGATGCGCAGCTTGCTGACATAGCCGCGAACGGGAGCGAGATCAAGAAAGGTGACGGCAATCCTTCTGCGCTCGAATTCCAAAATAAGCCGCGAACTGATTTCCGACGTCATGATCGCCACGCCGCGCACGTTGTGCTCCATCATGCGCTCCGCCGCCTCGCGCGTCCTCCGCGGATCATAATTCGTATCGCTGAGAATGGCGTCGTAACCCAGTTGCCGCGCGCGCGTTTCGAAACTCTTGATCACTTCGGGGAAGAAGGGGTTCACGATGTCGGACACAATAATTCCGAGAGTGCGGCTGTCCCGCGATGCCAGATGGCGCGCATGAGCGTTCGGAAAATATCCCAGGCGCTTAACGGTTAACAGCACCAGCCGATTTGTCTGCGGGCCCACTTTTCCGGTCTTGTTCAAAACGTTGGAGACCGTCGCGGTAGACACTCCTGCGGCCTTGGCCACATCGCGAATGGTTAACCCCATAGTGCCAGCATGAGCTGTCCTCGACCCATTTCTAAGCTACAGCATAATCTCGGCAACGAGAAATCCTGCACGTGCGCCGAGTATAAATCAAAAATAGTGCTTGACAACATGCAAATTACCGTGATATTTGCCAGGTTAAGCGGTTAAGTGCTTTGGGGTCGCTTAATTGGGGTTGTGTGCTTTTCGTCCATTCCGTGCAATGGCTTTCTCCAATTGATTGACCTCTGTTGTGGCGCGTGGCAACGGTTTTGATGGCCCGATTCGTTCGATCTTTGCGGCGAACCTCCGGCTAACCGTTGCAATCATTAGGGTTGTCGTCCAGGGGTTTGCCCCTGGAGGGTGGCCAGCGCCAGGGGTGACTCCGTGTGTTACGGCACCGTGCTCGTTCTTAGGAGGAAGTTCATGAAGCGATTGACAGGTTCAGCGTTGCTCGGGCGAACATTCTTGGGAATGACCGCCGTCTGTGTGCTCACGCTTCTGTGCGTGTCGCCGCTCCGGGCGCAAGTAGACGCCGGCTCCATCTTGGGGACCGTCACCGACGCCTCTGGTTCAGCCGTCCGCGGAGCCACGGTAACACTCCTCAACGAAGGCACCGCGGCCAGTCTCGCCGTTCCTACTGGGCCGGACGGAGGGTACAAATTTACCCCTGTCAGGGTCGGCTCCTACAAGATTACCGTCACATTCCAGGGTTTCGAGACCATCGTAAGGCCACACGTCAACGTCAACGTCGGTGAAAACGTAGTCGCCGACTTCTCCCTCAAGCCGGGCAATGTGACCACAACGGTCGAGGTCACTACTTCCGTTCCTGTGCTCCAAACTCAGGACGCTTCGGTAGGCCAAGTGGTCGACTCCCGCAGCGTAAATGACCTCCCGTTGAATGGCCGCAATTTCACATTTCTTGCCCAACTGGCTGCGGGCGTGAACACCCCTCAAGCCGACACGCGTGGCAACGCCGCAACCGGCGCTTTTGCGGCCAACGGTTCGCGCCCGGCCCAGAACAACTACCTTCTCGACGGCATTGACAACAATTCGGACACCGTGGACTTCCTGAATGGCACCAACTTCGTAGTGTTGCCCCCGGTCGACGCCATCGAGGAATTTAAGGTCCAGACTTCCGGCTTCAGTGCCGAATATGGCCGGTCTGGCGCGGCCGTTCTCAACGCCACCATCAAATCCGGCACCAACGAACTTCACGGTACCGCTTGGGAGTTCTTCCGAAACGACAAGCTCGACGCCGCCAACTTTTTTGAAAACGCGCAGAACATTCCCAAGGGAGAGCTTCGGCAGAATCAGTTTGGCGTGGCCGCTGGCGGCCCCATCATCAAGAACAAGATCTTCATCTTTGGTGACTACGAGGGGTTCCGCCGCGTACAGGGAACCGTGTTCAACGGTCAAGTGCCGACGGCACTCGAACGCAGCAGCGGTTATACCAACCTTACCGATTTGCTGACGCAAGGCGGAACCGAAACCGATGCGCTCGGGCGCACAGTTCCTAAAGGAACGATTTTTGATCCGGCAACTACAAGGGGAATTGGATGCGGTGTAAACGACCCGGTCAGTGGTCTTGCTGGTCCGGCGTGCACCGGCACTCAGACCGCGGGGACAATTGTAGCGTTCGCCCGCGATCCGTTCGGGACGTGTGCTCCTAGCACGATGAACTTTACACCGGCATGCGGCTTGAACATGCTGCCCGCAGGGCGCCTCGACGCCAACGCAATCAAGCTCCTGAATCTGTACCCCAGCCCGACCACGGCGGCACTTCACGGCAACAACTTTGGCGATTCCCCGAAGCTCTTTGAGCACCGCAACGCCTTCGACACCCGAATGGACCTTAACTTCAGTGAGAAGAACCAGTTGTTCTTCCGGTTTAGCTATGCCGATGATCCGCAATTCATCCCAGGCATCTTCAGCGGAATTGCGGATGGCGGCGGTTTCCAGGATGGCCCTCAGACGGCGAATGCGCAGCAAAGTGCCTTGGGCTACACACACACGTTTAGCCCGACGTTGATCAACGTGGCGCGTGCGGGCTTGAACTACCTCCATACCACCCGCGTATCGCCACCAGCCAATGATTTGAGCAACATACCGGGTACTGTTGGAATCTTGGGTATTCCCCAACAGAGCCTGAATGGCGGTCTGCCAGCCTTCGGTATTAAGGGATTGCAAACGCTGGGAAGCAATGCATTCTTGCCGTCGGACGAGATTAGCTCTACTTTCCAGGCTACCGACGACGTTACCAAGATCTACGGCAAGCATACGTTCAAGGCGGGCATTGAATGGCAGCACGTAAAATTCTCCACGTTGCAGCCGCCCTGGTCTCGTGGTGAGTTCGACTTCAATGGCAATTATACAGACGTCCCGGGCACCCAAAGCGGAAACACCGGAATTGCTCAGGTGGTCTTGACGCCATGCGCAGCGGGCACCGCCCCGTGTACCACTTCTGTCGCAGGCCCGACAGGGATCCCATACAATGGTGGCCCGGACAGCGTCTTTGTTTCCAACATCTCGCTCACCGACAACGGTAAAAACTACTACGGCACCTACCTCAATGATGACTTCAAGGTGAGCAGCAAGCTGACGCTAAACCTTGGTGTTCGTTGGGATTACTTCCAGCCCGTTTACGAACACCACGGCGCACAGGCCAATTTTATTCCTGGCGGCGCGCCGACGGGTGGTCCAGCGTATTTGATTCCATCGGGTAAGGCTGATCTTAGCTACCTGACTTCGGTGGATTGCACCAATCCGGCGAATAAGAACTTCCTGACCTGCTTGCTTGCCACAGACGGCATCGCCCTGTCGATCGGAAAATTCGGAAAGAGCCTCGCCACCGGACAGAAGACCAACTTTGCCCCGCGCTTCGGTTTTGCCTATCAGGCGACGCCGAAACTGGTCGTGCGGGGGGGCTTCGGTATCTTCTACAACGGTTTTGAAAACCGCGGCTTCTCGCCGAACCTAGGTGAGAATTATCCCTTCCAGTTCAACTTCTCCTTCTTTAATCCGAATAACGGTCATCCGATCAACAACTTTACAGGATGCGCGACGGCCACTCCGACCGGAGGCCCGACGTTCGAAACCGGCTTCAGTTGCACGCCGCTCGATCCTAAAATCGTCAACGCCAGTGGCTTGGGCTTGCGTGGCATCCAGTATAACTATTTGACTCCGTATTCAATGGGCGGGAACTTAACCTTACAGTATCAGCTGATGCCTAGCCTGTCGGTGCAGGTGGGTTATGTGACCACGCTTGCCCGGCATTTGGAAGTCTTCCCAAGCAATAACAACGTGACGTCCATTCAGTCCAAGAGCGTCGACGTAACTACGCTGGTGCCGTTCAAAGACTTCGGTCGAGGCAGCAGCCAGGCTGAGACGGAAGGGAGCAGCTACTATCATGGTCTCCAAACCAGGGTGGAAAAGCAGTTCAAGGACGGCTTGACCTTCCTGGCGACTTACACTTGGTCGAGGACCATGTCAGACGCGGGCGACCTGCTTAACGGCGGCAGCGACAATGTGGGCTATCGTGCTCCCAGTGTTCCCGGCTTTGGCATTCAGAAGGACTACAAGCTGGCGAACTTTGACATCCGGAACGTCTTCCACCTTAGCGGCGGATATGAACTGCCGTTTGGTAAGAACAAAAAGTATATGTCCAGCGCCAGCGGGCTTACCGACAAGGCGGTAGGCGGATGGAGCGTTCAGTGGATCACTACTCTGCAGGGTGGTCAGCCGATCACTTTAAGCTGCCCGACTTCCACAGCACAGGGTCTCGGATGCGGTGCGTTGTTCACCGGACAGCCACTGAAGCTCGGATTGCACACGGATGGGAACGGCAAAATCAGCTGGTTTGGCAATCCCCTTGCATTTACCGAGCCTGCCCCGTGCAACACTGCTGGCGGATGCCCCGCAAGCGTCTTGGGTGGTGTTACCCAGGTTCCGGGTCCCGGCTTCCACCGTTTGGACTTCTCCATCTTTAAGGACTTCCCGTTCGGCGAGAAGCGCAAGCTTCAGTTCCGCATGGAAATCTTTAATGTGACTAACCATCCGAATTTCAACGCGCCCGGCTTCGGCGGCAACGGCGTCGTGGCCATCGGGGGTTCCACCGACTTTACCAACACCTCGCCAACGACGAACTTCGGCGAAATCGGATCCACGCGCGACGACCCGTACGATCCGCGCCAAATCCAGTTTGCCTTGAAGCTGGTTTTCTAACCCAGCTTCACACCCCTCCCCGTAGAGCGCGCGTCGAGGGCGCTTTACGGGGAACCCTTTTTTTTGCGTAAACATTTGTCCTCTAATCGTCCAGTGATAACCTAAGACCGCCGTGGTCATCGGAAGCCATTCCATCAAAACTATTCTTCTCATTTTCTTGGCATGCGCGTCCGCTAGCGCGTCACGCCCCGGCCAGGACCAGCACCTCGACCAGGAATTCCAAGCCGCCGTCGCTCAATATGACTCCGGGCACTACGCCGAAGCCGCCGCAAAGCTGGAGGTCCTGCTGAAGCAGGTCCCGGAGAGCTTCGAAGTTCATGAACTCCTGGGCTTGGTCTATTCGGCGCAATCCCAGGACGCCAACGCCAATGCCCATTTGGAGAAGGCCGTCCGGCTGAACCCCAATTCTGCCCCTGCGAGGACCAATCTGGCGGCAAACCTTGTTCGCCTGGGAAAACTCGATCGTGCGGGCGAGCAATTCAAGAAAGCTGCCGAGCTTGCGCCACAGACCTTCGACACGAATCACAATCTGGCTGAGTTCTACGTGCAATCTAAAAAGATTGCCGACGCCGTGCCTTACCTCGAGCGCGCCCAGCGCATCGATCCGACTTCCTATGACAATGGATACGATTTATCTCTCGCCTATCTTCTGTCCGAGCGACTTCCCGAGGCTCGCCAGCAAATCCAGCTGCTCCTAAAACTTAAGGACACCGCCGAACTGCACAACCTGCTCGGGGAAGTGGAAGAAAAGGATGGGAAGTTCGTACAAGCTGCAAACGAGTATGAGCTTGCCGCCCACGCCGATCCGAGCGAAAGCAACTTGTTTGATTGGGGCAGCGAGCTCCTGATCCATCGGACGCTCGGACCGGCGATAGAAGTCTTCCAGGACGCCGTACAGCGCTATCCCGCGTCGCCCCGGCTGGCGATCGGGCTTGGGATGGCTCTTTACGCGCACGGCAACTATGACGACGCCGTCAAATCGTTGCTCCGGGCCGCGGACCTAAACCCTTCCGACCCAAGCTGTTACCTGTTTCTATCCAGGGCCTCCGACAGCTCACCGAGCCAGGCCGACGATGTCATCCAGCGGTTCCGTCGCTTCTCGGAACTCCAGCCGCGCAATGCGCGGGCCTTTTACTATTACGCGATGAGTTTGTGGAAAGGAAAACGGGCGCAAGATTCTAGCCTGGACCTTCGCCAGATCGAATCTCTTCTGAAGAAATCTCTCGATCTCGACCCAAAGCTCGCCGAAGCGCATTTGCAATTGGGCAATCTCTACTCCGATCAGAGTGAGTATGCCGCGGCTATCCCGGAGTACGTGCGAGCCCTGGAGCTGAGCCCCGATCTTGGCGACGCCCACTACCGCTTGGGGCAGGCTTATGTCCGCACCGGAAAGAAGGACGCTGCCCAGGAGCAGTTTCAGGTTTCCCGGAAGATCAACGAAGAGAAATTGGCCGAACTGGAAAAACAAAGGGCGGAGATTCGTCAATTTGTCTACGCGGCGAAGGACTCCCCGCTGGCCAAGCCTTGATCGGTGCCCGACCCGGGGTACGGAGCTAAAAAGTGCCTCCTATTTAACCAACAGGTTAAATACAAGGCCTAACCAGGCGAGCCAGATCCTATCGAAAAGAGCGTCTGGCGCGCGTCGATTTTCCATTTGTGGCCATGCTTGACATCCAGAGAGGCGCAGCGTAGTTTACGCTAAGCATTGCGTTTACAATGACCTGCCAATCATCACCGCGGTTGCAAGTGGCGCAGAATTCGGCCCGTGTGTCGCCAAACAGGTTAAACGATTCAGCTTTTAGCCCCCTGGAAATGGCCCGGCGGCTGGCCTTCACGCGCCGGGAATTTCTGCGCAACGCGGCCGGAGTCACCCTGGGCGGCACACTACTTGGCTCCGGAATGCTGGCCAGAGGGGGCGTTCCCCAAAAGAAAAGGAAAGTGGTCGTCATCACCTTCGGAGGAGGTGCGCGCGACCAGGAAACTTTCGCGCCGGAAGGTCAGGAGAATATTCCTCACCTGATGAAGGAACTGATTCCGCAGTCCACGTTCTTCACGCAGGTTATAAACCGCGGAATACTTGGCCACTATGTGGCCACCGCCAGCCTCGCCACTGGAGTCTACGAAACGATCAACAACTTTGCGTCCCTGCCACCGGAGCATCCGACGGCGTTCGAATACTTTCGCAAGGATCTAAAGCGCCCGTCGTCCGATGCATGGGTCGTCGCGCCGAGCAACGGCTTCAATCGTATCGGCGAAAGCAATCACCGCTCGTACGGCGCGGGCTTAGGCGCGCGCGTGATTTTGCCGAAACACCTTTTGACTGCGGCAACTTCAGGCGGCGCAGATTACGAACATCTTTTGCGCGACAACTATGAGACACCTTTTTATGCTCCGGAGCTGAGTGGAGGCGAATTCGAATTGCAGCAGTTGGAGATGCTGTTGAAGCTCTCCGTGGACGACTTCAAGAAACATGCGCTCACTCTTTCCAGTCCCGATGAGCTCTCTGTGTACATCACGCGCCAGTTGATGCGGCAACTCGCGCCGAGTCTATTGTGGATCACGCTGCACGATATCGACATTGCACACGCGGGGGCATATTCGCTTTACATCGACGGGATTCGACGCACCGACCGGCTTTGCGCTGAGCTTTGGAAAACCATTCAGAACGAGCCGGAGTACGCGGGCAACACCACACTTTTTATTTTGCCGGATTTTGGCCGAGACTCGGACGAAGATTCCGGAGGCAACGGGTTTCAGCATCACCGAACTGGTGATGCGCTCTCGCGAACCACTTGGATGATGGCGATGGGCGCAGGCGTGCGAGAAGGCATCGTCATTGACCGACCGCTGGATTCCACCGATCTTGTGCCATCTCTTGGCTCGATCCTTGGATTTTCCGCAGCGCTGGCGCAAGGCAAGCCCATCGCTGAGCTTGCGTGACTCTGTATGCCTCTCATTGAGCTCAAGCCCGAGCAATTCAACAGCTACTCGCCGGAAGCAAAAAAGCTGGTTACGAAGAATCTCGCCGCTCTTCAGCGCCTGCCGCTGAGTTTCCTTCCGAGCCTGTTGCGAGAGGTGATCGACTACGATTTCAAGTTCCCGGCGGAGCGCAAAGCTCTAGAAAAGGAATTGGCCAACCTTAGCGTGCTTTCCGCGGAACAGACGAAGGAATGGTTTCAAGGGTTTGCGCAGATACGACTTTCCGAGCAACTGGAACAATTCGATTGGATAAATGCGCCGGCGCAGTTTGTGGAGCAGCTTTCGTCTTACCTTTGGACGACGCACCAACTGGATGCATTTCGCGGCGCGGCGCTCGTTTACGCGGAACGTTTGCGAGCGGCCGTGCCTCCAGAACCTCCGGGGATGCCCAGGCTGGGAATTGCCGTCATCGGCCAAGGTGTGACAACGCCGGACGAACCGCTGTTTCGCAAGCTCAGGCCACACGGCGTGTACTTCAGCCGAGTGCAGCCGACAAATGGACTAAGGCAGCTTTTAGATGCGGTGGCTCTTCGCGCGAAGGCCCATCCTGTGCCGCACGCCCACTGGTATATAGACGGCGGTCAAGAAGCGGCTTACGATGGCGCACTGACATGCGTTTCTTATTATGCCTTAGAATCGGCGCGGTCGGCCTTGTCGAACAAAATACGCGTGGAGATCGAGCGCCCGGGCATGGGACCGGAGACACTTCGAACGCTGCTGGCGCAAATACGACCAGCGGATCTTGGTGTGGGGCAGGCGGCGGCTCGAGACTCGAACGGCAGCGCGAGCAAGACGGGGCACGAGGTTTTGGAGCGCTTTCAGGTAAAGCTGCTGACCGAGGGTTCCGGCACGCAAGTTTTCAGCACCACGTTTGCGCAGTGGGCGGCACGAGAGGCGCTGCGGCGGGCCCAGCCGCTTACGTTGCTGGTGCGTTTCGCACCGCGGCAGCGTCAGAAGCCCATGAACGAGATGCTGGTTGGAACGGATAAGAGTGCGGAGCTCGATCCAATGGGATCGTTAGTCGACGCGGACATGGGAGCGTATTACAACTGGCTGAATCAGCAGCGGCTGCCGGGGTCAGAGCAAAGTTCGTTCCTGGCATGGTTTGAGAACCACAACGAGGCTGTGGCCATCGGGCCCTCCATGCCGCGCGGCACCGAGTCAACTGCGGCAACCGATCTTCAGACTTTGCTTTCCAGGTTGGCCTGAAGACTCTCAAGACACAATTCGGAGGGGAGAAGAATTTTCCATGACTAAACTATCGCGGCGCGCGGTGCTGAAGACTGCAATTACGGGAGCGACTATGGCCTCAATGCCTTCGATGTCCTGGCCGCAGCAAAACACTCCGATCAAGCGCAAAGGGCAAATCAAGCAATCGGTTTCCCGCTGGTGTTACCAGAAGATTCCTCTCGACGACCTTTGTGTTTACGCCGCGCAGATTGGTTTGAAGGGCGTCGACCTTTTGGGCCCGGAAGAGTATGAAGTGCCTGGCCGGCATGGCTTGGTTTGCAGCATGGGCTACGCAGGCGGGGGTGAGATTCCCACCGCGTTGAACCGCGTCGAAAACCATCAGAGAATTGAAGATGGCTTTCGCAAAAATATCCCGCTGGCGGCCAAAGCCGGAGTGCCGAACGTGATCACTTTCTCCGGAAACCGCGCGGGCATGTCCGACGAGGAGGGTGCGAAGAACACCATCGCTGGCCTCAATCGCCTGAAGAAAATTGCGGAAGACAACGGCGTAACGATCTGCCTCGAACTGCTCAACAGTAAGGTGGACCACAAGGATTACATGTGCGACCACACGGCGTGGGGAGTGCAAGTGGTGCAGACTGTGAATTCGCCGCGCGTCAAACTGCTCTACGACATTTACCACATGCAGATTATGGAGGGAGACCTGGTTCGAACTATCCAGCAAAACATCCAGTGGCTCGGCCATTTCCACACCGGCGGCGTTCCAGGCAGGCATGAGCTGGACGGTACTCAGGAAGTGCAGTGGGACGGCGTGATGCGCGGAATCGTGGCGGCCAATTTTCAAGGCTACGTAGCGCACGAATTCGTGCCAGCGCGCGACCCGCTGACTTCGCTGAGGCAAGCCGCGGATTTGTGCGATGTGTAAGACGGATGCGTGTGAATTCGGCGGCTGAGATCCATTCTCACCGCGGCGTGCCAGGCGAATCAAGTCTCGCTTGAACAGGGCGCGGTGGATTTTGCTACAATCTTAGAAGATAGCCAAACCGTTCCCCGGTAGCTCAATGGTAGAGCATTCGGCTGTTAACCGAAGGGTTGCTAGTTCGAATCTAGCCCGGGGAGCCAAATCTTCTTCGTTGGCTTCATTCACGCCTAATTGACGACACTGCCAAAAAGAACGCGGGGCCGGATGGTCAGCCATCCGGCCCCACGTCGCTTTACCTTGGAATTCTCCTAGTGGTCGCCACCGTGATTGCGATCAAAGTTGAACAAGTCAAACAGGTCTCCGATGGCCGGCATGTTGCGCGGCACGTAGGAGTCGTCGTCCTGGCGAGGATTAGCCAGGTTGTCGCGGCTGCGGTCGCTCAACTTTGTGTCGAGCATCCAGTTGCGTTCGACGAATTTAACGAACGAGGAATGCTCCGCATAGACGTGGCTGATATGGCCGCCAGTAGAGAAAGGCGAAACAGCAATCATCGGAATCCGCGGGCCTGTCCCGAAGAAATCGACCGGTTGGATGAAGCCGGAGTCGTAGAAGCCGCCGCCTTCGTCCACAGTAACGAAGATCGCCGTCTCGGCCCATTGCTTCGGGTTGCTTTGCGCAAGTTGGATGATGTTTTGCGCGAAGGCCTCGAAGAGTCCCCACTTCGACGAAGCGGGGTGTCCGTCCATCACCCCGTCCGGCTTCACATAGGAGACTGCCGGGAGCGTGCCATTCACGAGGTCGCCGAAGAGATCGGTGACGTCCCGCATGTGATCCGCAACCATGCTCGGATAAACCGACTCATACTCGAACGGGTTGCAGATGTTGCAATAGAGCCCGTCGAGTGGGCCGCCTGTTCCGCTGGCATCGTAAGCGCCGCCATAATATTTCCACGAAATATTGTTCGCGCTCAGCACGTCGCCAATGCTCTGCTGCGTGGTCTGTGGAACGACTAGCCCTGACTGCGGCGTTCCCTTGGGCGTGAAGGCGGGGTTGACGTTAACGGCCTGCCAAAACTGGCCAGGGCCGCATTTCGTATCCACGGCATAGGGCAGCGCATTCAGATAATTCGTGATCGCTGCGATGCCCGGCTGCGTGACGTCGTTGCAGTTGAACCATTGCGCCCGCTGCGTATAAAGGTTGAGCGTCCCTGCGACTGGATCGGGGTTATAAATGTTCTTCGGCGCCGGCGTTGTGGGATTCCCCTTACCATCGCTGAAGAAAACCTGATCGGCAAAGCCCAGCGGTTGGCTGTCTGGGCCGGTACCGCCCAGCACCGGCTGGTGATAGTTGTCGCTCATCGTGTAGTTGTCGGCGAGTGATTTGAAGAGAGGCGCGTCGCCGTTCTGCATGTTGAAGAATTCCATCGTTTGCCCGGTGTCGTGCGGCGTGCCAGTCAGAGGTGTGCTGTAGGTGGTGTCGATCGCCGACTGGAGATCATGCAGGCAACCCGTCGGGTTATCCTTCGAAACGTGCTCCGCGTCGATGGCGCAATCCACTTGCTGGACCATTTGGAAATACTGATGGACCGTGTCGCCCGCGTAGGCATCGAACTGCAGGTTCGGGCCTGTCAACTGGAAGGGACCCGGCGGGAGGCTGCTCACGTTGGGAATACGCGTATCGGATCCCTCGCTGACGGGCAGACCGGTGCCCCCGGTTCCCATCAGGAATTGATCCTGCGGAGCCAAGCCCGGATCGCCGCCCAAGGTCAGGAGTATGGCCGCCGGAGGATTTTGCACGCCGTTCAGATCGGGCGCCGGCAGCGTTGCATACAGTTGCTTGTTCGCCAGATCCGCGCTGCTGAAGAATTTCCCGCCATTGGGGGCGGACACGATTTGGAATTGATGCGCCTTGGCGAAATTCGGGCCAGGCGTGCCGTCGGCATTGATAATCCCTTCGGACAAGAGATTCAACACCCGCTCATGCTTGTGTTTCGGAACGTAGGTGGCATAGAGATGATCGAAGCTGCGATTTTCGCCCACGATAATGATGACGTGCTTGATCGGGCTCGCGGTTTTGATCGAGTGGCTATCTTTGTCCCCATTCTGCTCGTCATCTGCTCGGATTGGGGAGCTAAACCCGAAAGACGTTATGGCGAACATGAGTAAGAGCGCAGCGGCCTTCTCTCCCCATTTTCTTGTTTCAAATTGACGCATTGTTTCCTCCATGTGTTGCCGGCTGAGTTCGGCCTCGTGGAGGTTGACCAGATATTGTCAAACGGGCATTAACGCGGCGTCTCTATTTGGCGAAAGTTTTACGTTGCTGCACTGCCAAACCGGCCTCTCTGCTGCCTCGCCCATGATTTGGTCTTGCTCCGGTGCTGCGTTCGTGACGGGCGGTAACTCCGGGATTCGAAATCGGCGGCGCTTGACTATGGAATGCAGCGAATCAGGATTGATCTACCGCCAACTCCGGCTTTTATGGATGACTCGAGGTCACGGCGCTTATGCGATCGAGCATGGGTTTGATCTCCGGGTTGGACATAAACAATTTCCAGATTAAACCGGTGCGTTGATTTTCGATCATGACGGTAATGGGTGCTTGATTCAGGCCCATAAAGATCGGCGAGACCCAATTTTGATCGGGATTGATTGCGTCACGCGGGCCGTAGACGCCCCAAATCTCAGCGCCAAGGTCGCGGTAATAATGTTTGAAGGCGGCCATCGAGGCGTCAGGTGTGTAAGGAAATGAGGAAAGCGCGCCGGTGGGTGTGATGTTGCCCTTATCGTCCTTTAGCTCTGGGGCCTGCGGAACATAGTCTTGAGGGCCGTCGCTGGCGGTCAAACCCCACGCGTCTGCGCCGTACCCCTTGTGATGGCCGGGGTTCTCGGTCGAATAGGCGAGATTAATACGAGCAATATTGCGATTGTTCTCGAAATAGTTGGTGTAGCTGTCCGTGAGCGAGTGGGGATCGAATCCCATGTAGGAGTAATGCGTAAAAAAGAGCGGCCCCCCGCGGCCGACGCCTACATCCAGTTTAATTCCGTAATACGTATGGCCGTTGGAGTAGTGATCGCCATCGGTCGTGCCGCCCCACCCTCTTCGGTAGTTTATGGCGACGTCGGATTGTCCAGCCCATCCCGAATAATAGAGATCGGCAGGAACAGGATGCGTGGGCGAGGCGATGGCGAGCAAATAGACGATCATCACTTCGTTGAAGCCTGTCAGTCGATGGTTGATGTGCGCTGCCCAATTCGAAGACCAGTGCCAGAAAAGAGCGTCCATGTCTGGATCGCGGCGATACCAATCCCATTCCACGGTCTCCCAAAGATGAGTGATCCTCTTATACAGACTTCGCTCGCTTTCTATTGATCCGTGAAAGTACTGGCGCGCGGCCAGCAATCCTTGGATGAGGAAAGCGGTTTCGACGAGGTCTCCGCCATCGTCGAAAACGCCGAAGACGGGCATGCTCTCCGCGGTACTTCCGTTCATGAAATGGGACCACACGCCGTGGTAGCGAGGCGCCCGTTCGAGAAACGTGACGATTTTCGTAAGGCGCTGCAGGCCTTGTTCGCGCGTGATGAACCCGCGGTCGACGCCGGTGATGAGAGCCATGATGCCGAAGCCGCTGGCGCCGGTGGCAACGATGCGGTCATCCCCCGGAATGCTCTCTAACGCCATTCCGGCGTCAGGATGCGCGCCCTCCCAGTAATAGCGAAAGCAGGTTTCTTGGAGCATGGTGAGCAGTTCGTCGTCGGCTAGCTGGCGAGTTGACGCACTGACTTCCGCGGACAGCGGAGATTCACGGTACGCGCGGTCCGAAGCCGAAACTTTGTAGAAGGCCTTCGCATCCTCTTTACCGAGGAAGTCCGCGTATCGCGTAATGCCTGCTTCCTGGATGCCGATGGGGCGAAAATCCTTTCCGTCCCATGAACGGTAGATGATGTAGCGCTCAAGAGCGTCACGGCGAACGGCTTCCCATGAAATATCGATGTGACGCTCGTATCCTTTTGCGGCGACATTTCGGGGCGTAGGTAACGTTTCATGGGCCCGTGGGCCGTCGTTCGCCGAATCGAAATCAATCTTAACCTCGTCAAGGATCAGCGTGTGCGGTTTGCCGTCGGCGGAGTTCTGGCTCAGTGTAATGCTTTTGAGTTGATGAGGGTCCAGTGTGTGAATCGAATAGGTTCGAAATTTGTCCAGCGGAATTTTTAGTTGTACCCACTTTTTGGCTGGAATATCGGAGGTGAATTTACCCAGCGGCAGCGCGCTTGAAAAATTCTCTCGAGCGTCGGACACCCACAGCAGCGGCAATTCGGCGGCGGAAATTGGTTCTGGAGAATAGACCCAGAAAAAGAGCGTATCGCCCAAGAAAACCGGATAGCGGTTTCTGAAGTCCACGACGCGGACGGTGGCTTCCCAGCCGCCGTTGGCATTAGATTGCCATTCGAAACGCAACGCGTTCGGAGGCGTAAAGAAAATGGCGTTCTCCACGGGCACTTTTCCATTTTCGAGCGCTAGCTTGCTGGGCGCCGAGACGTGACCCAAGCTGTAAAAGTAACTGTACGTGGTTAGGCTGGCATCGAAAATGATGTGCCGGTAATAGTCCGAATGGGCGCGCATCGCCGGGGAATAAACCAGCGCGATGACCAGGCCTAGAAAGAAATACCAGGACTTGGTGGGGAGGCGAAGATACGTTTGGCGCTGCCTGGATACGCGCGCGCTTGCCGCATTGACTCCGTTCATGTCCGCTCCTAGCTGTTTCCAGAAACCCCGAAAATTCTTATCGCTGCCGTTGAAAGCACGGGCCTGCCAGTGGCGCTTTAGGCCTAGCCGATTATGCGCCAGGAATGAAACAAACGTTTCCCCGCGCAAGCATCCAAATTAAGAATCGTTGACATTCAAAAACGCCATGATTATACTCCGCGAAACGACTACTTAACCGATTTAGCTCGGGGTGCACAGCAATTCGGGAATTGTTTGGGGGAGGAATCGCCATGAACGTGTTTAAGATTTCCCTGCGTGCGCTGGGAATGCTGGTCTGCTTGATTGTAGTTGTGTGCTCGGCACACGGGCAATACCGGGCTTCGATTCAGGGAGTGGTCACGGACCCGCAGGGTGAAGTGGTTTCCGGGTCCACTGTAACGCTAACCAATCACGAGACCGGCCAAGTACTCACAACAACAACCAATGACAACGGAATTTATAACTTCAACGGCCTTCCTCCGAGCCAGTACACGCTTACGGTAGAGAAGGCGGGCTTCAAGAAGAATGTCCAAGACAATGTTGGGGTAATCGCCGAGCAAGCGAACGCCGTTAACGTTCAACTGCAGGTAGGCGAGGTCACGCAGAGCGTCACCGTCAGCGGAGAATCCACTCCTTTAATCGACACGGAGACCTCAAACCTCTCGGGTACGGTGAATTCGCAGCAGATACAGTCGCTGCCCTCGTTCGGGCGCGATCCGTTCCAGCTTTTGCAGCTAGCGCCGGGCGCCTTTGGTGACGGCGCGCAAGGCGCGGGCGGCGGAACTTCAAACCTTCCGGGGACAACCGTCGGCGGCTCGGGCGGGACGGATGGAATCTTCAAGACCGAGAACGGCGGACAAATAACATCTGGCGGCGCGCGGACTGGCGAGAACAACTACACGATTGACGGCGTTGGGATGACCAGCGTTTCCTGGGGCGGAACCGCCGTGATCACGCCGTCTGAGGATTCCATCAAGGAAGTCAAGATCGTCACCGACAACTACGACGCCGAGTATGGGAGGTATCGCGGGGCGCAAGTCCAGATCATTTCTCAAAATGGCACGAACCAATACCATGGCAGCGCCTTT
>Ga0210406_10003861_pt1 | contig 16256 bp, 12 predicted proteins | sample IncBWC30MmetaG_FD_155454 | JGI IMG/M metagenome (GOLD analysis project Ga0210406, IMG submission 155454) | Forest soil microbial communities from Barre Woods Harvard Forest LTER site, Petersham, Massachusetts, United States - Inc-BW-C-30-M | ecosystem: Environmental > Terrestrial > Soil >... | reverse complement strand
ATCGAAGACCTGTGACGGTACCTGTAAACATGGAGGCGATCGGCTTTAATCCAGACCGCGGAGACCGTTGGAGCTCATCAGACTTGCACGTACATATGAATTATGGAGGTACCTACCGAAATGACCCGGAAAGACTGGCGAGAATGGCTGCGGCGGAGGGGATCGAGTTTTTCCATGAATTGACGGTGAATAAGGAGCAGCGATTTCCCGACATTGGGTTGTGGAAAGACATGCCTGGGTCCGATTGGAGTCAGGTCAATTCCGATGCCCGGATCGTGATGGGGCAGGAGTTTCACACCAGTTATTGGGGGCATCGGGGAATTTTGCGATTGAAGGATCATTTGTTGCTGCCCGGCTATGCAGGGTATCCAAACACGGCAGCGGCAAGCTTATATCCGATGAACGCGGATGTTTACGATATGGCGCACGCGCAGGGGGCGCTGGTGGGAGCGGTGCATCCGTTTGATGAGGTGCCAGACCCGTTTGCAAGACCGGCGCAGAGAATCACCGACGAATTGCCGGTGGATGTGGCGCTGGGAAAACTTGATTACATGGAGATTGTGGGATTTAGCGATCACCAATCCACGGCGGAGGTCTGGTATAAGCTGCTGAACCTGGGATTCAAATTGCCGGCGGGCGCCGGAACCGACGCGACGCCGGATTACGCCGCCCCCATCCGGGGTCAAATTGGGTTCGACCGCGTATACGTGTGGACTCCGGGATTGCCCTCCACGATCGACCTCTGGATGGATGAACTGAAGGTGGGACGGACGTTTGCGACCAATGGGCCATTGATCGAATTCAAGCTGGGCGGCGAGATGGTCGGAAGCGAATTGAAATTTGACGCCCCACAGACAGCAGTTCCCTTCACCGCAAGATTGCGCTCCATCGTCCCCGTGGACCATTTGGAAGTCGTCTGCAACGGAAAAGTGGTGAAGACTTTGCCGACTGACGCGACAAAGGAATCAGCCGACGTCAAAGGCTCACTGCCGCTACAGGAAAGCGGTTGGTGCGTCCTTCGCGCTTGGAGCGAAAGAGCGGAATATCCAGTGATGGACAACTACGCGTACGCGACGACGAGCCCCGTGTACGTAACCATCGCGGGAAAGCGCGCCCACTCCAAAAAGGACGCGGAATATTTTGAAGCGTGGATTGACCGCACAATCGAAGTCACCTCGCAATACCCCGATTGGAATTCCCCCGCGGAAAAAGAGCTGGTCCTGAAGAGGCTGCGCGAAGCGCGAACCGTCTATGAGAATTTGCACTAGCCGGCAGTTCGCGATGGGGTGTCGAGCTGTCGGCACATGCGTGTCCCAGGCCATGTGCCGCCTTGTCCCCGGCGTGACATTAGAGATAGAATTCCGCTGTCGTTGAGACACGGCACGTTTCGAATGGGGCGTGTCGAATACATTACAGCAGCCTTTCCCAGAACTGGGGCACTCGCTCCGCCCCCGATTCCGCAGAACATTCATAAGCAAGCGAAGCTGCAATTTACAGCCGGAGACGAGAGTGCGGATGCGCAGAAGACCGAGAATTAAAACGATATCCAGCCGCATACTATCAGCATCTATATCGAAGGCCTTCTGGAAGGAGGGCGCATGATCCTTGGTATACCGCGGGAAATCTACCCGAAAGAACGGCGCGTCGCGCTGGTTCCGGCCGTAATCCCCAACCTGAAAAAAGCTGGCCTCGAAGTGCTCGTGGAGGCCGGCGCCGGCCATGCCGCAGGCTATCCCGACAAGGAGTATCTGGAAAAAGGCGCGAAGCTCGCGGCCGATCGCGCCGAAGTCTTCCGCACCGCCGACATCATCGTGCAGTTCCTGTGCCACGGCGCGAACGACAAAAACGGAAACGTGGACCTTCCACTTTTCCGCAAGGGCCAGGTGCTGATGGGCTTCCTGCGTCCCTTGGGAACGGCGAAAACGTTGCAGGAAATTGCCGAGCGCGGCGTAACCTCGTTTGCCGTGGAGTTAATGCCGCGCATCACCCGCGCGCAAAGCATGGATGTGCTCTCCTCGATGGCCACGATCTGCGGATACAAAGCGGTCCTGCTGGCCGCGGACACGCTCCCGCGAATGTGCCCAATGCTCACGACCGCCGCGGGCACTATCGCTCCGGCGCGCGTGCTCATCATCGGTGCGGGCGTTGCGGGACTTCAAGCCATTGCGACAGCCCGCCGGTTGGGCGCCGTGGCTTCCGCTTACGACATGCGCCCAGCGTCCAAGGAACAGGTGCAGAGCCTTGGCGGCCGCTTCGTGGAACTTGCCGTCGAAGCTAAAGATGCGCAGGACGCCAGCGGCTATGCCAAGGCGCAGGACGAAAGCTTCTACCAGAAGCAGCGGGAATTGCTGGGGAATGTCATCGCCGAAAGCGACGTTGTGATTGCTGCCGCGGTCATACCTGGCAAGAAATCACCGGTGCTGGTGACGAAAGAGATGGTCGAGCGTATGGCGCCAGGATCGGTAATCGTCGATCTGGCGGCAGAGCGCGGCGGAAATTGCGAATTGACCAAACCGGATGAAGTGATCGTGGCTCATGACGTCACCATCATCGGCGAATTCAACCTCGCCGGAACCGTGCCGTATCACGCCAGCCAGATGTTCGCCAGAAATATTACCGCTTTCCTGCTGCACCTGGTGAAGGACGGCAAGCTGCAACTGAATTTACAGGACGAAATCATGCGAGAAACGCTGGTGACCCGCGACGGCGAAATAGTGAACGCGCGCGTGAGGGAATTTTTCTCGATGCCGGCGCTGCAGGCCGCGCCAGCCGGAGGAGGGGCCTGATGCAACTGGATTTGGTTACAAGTTTGTACGTATTCCTGCTGGCCGCGTTTATTGGCTTCGAAGTAATTCGCCGAGTCTCGCCACTATTGCACACGCCGCTGATGTCCCTCACAAATGCGTTGGACGCCATCGCCGTCGTCGGCGCAATCATCCTGGCCGGCGAAGGCAAAAGCAATTTCGCGAAAATCCTGGGAACCATCGCGATCATCGCCGCAACGAGCAACATCGTAGGCGGCTTCATGATTACCGACCGGATGCTGAAAATGTTCAAAGCCAGCGGCCCGAGGAAACCGTAACCATCATGTTCGCGAGTGAAAACATTCTTGAATTTACTTACCTGATTGCCACCGCCCTTTTCGTTCTTTCGTTGAAATGGCTGAGTTCTCCCGTCACCGCACGCCGCGGCGTCTGGGCGGGTGAAGTAGGCATGCTGCTGGCCGTTGCCGGAACGCTGCTGCACAAGGGCATCGTCGATTACCGATGGATCGCCGTTGGCCTGGTGCTGGGCACAATTATCGGTGTGCCACTAGGCCGCGTGGCCATGACTGCGGTGCCGCAACGGACCGCGCTCAGCCATGCATTTGGCGCACTGTGCGTCACGCTGGTGGGCACGGCGGAATTTTACATACGTGCCCCGCACGTTCCCCAGTTCATGATGGGAGTGCTTTCGCTTGAAGTGATTTTGGGAGCGCTCACCTTCACGGGCAGCTTGATGGCGGCCGGAAAGCTCCAGGAAGTGCTGCCGCAACGCCCAATCACGTACAAGGGCCAGAATTTTGTGAACCTGGGATTGCTGGCGATTGCCATCGGGATCGGCGTGACTCTCGTCTTGCATCCGGACAAAACCTTCCTGTTCCCCTTCATGATCGGCATTCCGCTGGCATTCGGCGTGATGATGATTGTTCCGATTGGTGGCGCGGATATGCCAACGGTTATTTCGCTGTTGAACTCCTACGCGGGACTTTCCGCGGCAGCGATGGGCTTTGTGCTCGGAAGCAAGTTGCTGATTGTGGCCGGGGCCCTGGACGGCGCTTCGGGCTTCATTCTTTCCGTGAACATGTCCAAGGCGATGAACCGCTCCTTCACGAACGTATTGTTCGGGGCGTTTGGTCAGGAGCAGGTCGCGGCAGCGGGTGCGAAAGAAGCCCGGCCAGTGCGGAGCGCTTCGCCGGAAGAAGCGGCCGGAATTCTGGCCGCAGCTAGCAAAGTGGTGATCGTTCCGGGTTACGGCATGGCCGTTGCCCAAGCCCAACACAAGGTGCGTGAACTCTATGACGCGCTCACCAAGCGAGGCGTGGACGTAAAGTTTGGCATCCACCCGGTTGCGGGAAGAATGCCGGGGCACATGAACGTGCTGCTGGCCGAAGCGGACATCCCGTATGACAAGCTTCTGGAAATGGACGATATCAACGGCGATTTTCCACAGACCGACGTGGCGCTGGTCATCGGCGCAAACGACGTAACAAATCCCGCGGCCCGCGAAGACCAGAGCAGCCCTATCTACGGCATGCCGATTCTTGACGTGGACAAGGCGCGCACCGTCATGGTCATCAAGCGCAGCATGGCCGCGGGCTTTGCAGGCATCGACAATCCGTTGTACTACCTGGATAAAACGCTGATGCTCTTCGGTGATGCCAAGAATTTCGTCGGCTCAATTGTGCGGGAACTATCCGGCGGCCACGGCTAAGAAATTCGCTAGCCCACGGTTATAAGCGAATGAGAACTGGCCTTATTAGTTACCAGACTAACGTCCTCGTTTGACTTTACCTGCTCTGAAACTCTTCCTCGTTATATACTTACGCCGTTGGACCCAGGCAGCCAAATGCCAAGCTGGCGATATGGGTGTGTTTGGGTCCTCAAAGTCTCATGGATAATTTGAAGCCCAAGCCAGGTCGCGGCCAGGACACCGGCGGCGGACTACGCGCGCCAGCCAAGGGCGAAAGCTCGTCCAGCGAAGTACCGTTGGATAACAGCGGCGCCACTTTTATAGAGCCTCCTCCGCGCCTGCCCCCTGCCGACCCGGGCGCCACGGTTATTCACCCAGACGCCTCTCGTGAAGGCGGCACCTCTGCCCACACCCCCAGCGGCCCGCGCTCCTACGTTACCTCCTATCAAAATGTGGTGTTGCAGGAGGGAGACGTACTTGGTGGGCGCTACGAAATTCTGGCGCTGCTCGGCGAAGGCGGAATGGGAGCGGTATATAAGGCGAAGGACCGCGAAGTGGAACGGGTGGTGGCGTTGAAGCTGATCCGCCCGGAAATGGCCAGCAATCCGGCGATACTGGCGCGATTCAAGCAAGAATTGATGACGGCGCACCAGGTGACGCACAAGAACGTGATCCGCATCTACGACCTTTCGGAAGCAGACGGGGTGAAGTTCATCACCATGGAGTTTGTCGAAGGAAGCGACCTTCGACAGTTGTACCGGGAAAAAGGAAAACTCCCGCCGGACGAGGCGGTGGATATTATTCGCCAGGTATGCATGGCGTTGGATGCCGCGCACTCCGCGGGAATCATACATCGAGACCTGAAGCCGCAAAACATCATGCGGGACAAAACCGGGCGCATCCTGGTGATGGATTTTGGCCTGGCGCGTTCCGTCCAGTCGGAGGGCATGACGCAGACCGGCGCGCTGCTGGGAACGATCGAATACATGTCGCCTGAGCAGGCCATGGGAAAAACCCTGGACCAGCGCTCCGACCTCTTTGCCGTGGGCCTGATTTTTTACGAACTCTTAAGCGGGAAGATGCCATTCAAGGCCGAGACGGCGATGGCCAGCCTGCTGATGCGCAATCAGGAGCGCGCCGTACCCCTCGCGGAGATTGACGCCACCGTTCCCGCCGGGCTGAGCGACATCGTAGCACGGTGCCTGGAGCGGGATCTGGATCGTCGTTACCCGAGCGCCACAGAAATCATCGCCGATCTGGATGCCTGGCACGGCAAGCGGCCGGTGATGGCCTCCATCATCATGCAGTCTCCAAAACCGGGAAGCAAGATTCCCTGGAAATGGGTTGCCCCAGCTGGGGCCGCGCTGCTGGCCGCCTTGATACTCCTGGCAATCCCCGGCACCAGGCAGATGATTTTCCGGCCACCGACGGCGGGCGCCGGGGCTTCCATTGTCAATCCGGGCTTCCCCGCACTGGCACAGGGGAAATTCGTTGCCGTAATGCCGTTCCGGGTGATTGGCGATGCGTCGAGCATCGGGTATATCGCGGATGGATTGGGAGAGGCGCTTTCGGCTAAGCTTTTTCAGTTGAAGGAAGTGCATGTGACTTCGGCGGACGCGGCAGGAAAAATAGATCCGCAGTTGCCGCTCCCTCAAATAGCAAAAAAATTGGGCGCAAACTTGGTCGTTCAGGGAACGGTGCAAGGCAGCGCGGACCAACTGCGTATTACGGTGAAGCTCGAAAATGTGCCGGAGAACAAGACGCTGTGGAATGAGGAGTTTTCCGGGGTGTCGGGAGACTTGTTGGCCATGGAAGATAGGATCTCCGGAAAGCTGGTAACGGCAATGGGGGTGAATGCTTCCGAACTGGGGGTAGCGGACGCTACCGCGCATCCTACCGACAATGTGGACGCGTATGACCTTTACCTGCGCGGGAAAAATGCCATGCGCGGGCAATTCGATCCAAAAAACTTTCAAACGGCCATCGATTACTTCAGCCAGTCTCTTAAGAAAGATCCGAATTTTGCTCTGGCTTACACGGGGTTGGCCGACGCCAGCTTGAGGATGTACTCCGTGAAGAAGGACCCTGCCTGGTCGGATAAGGCGCTTGTGGCAGCGCGCCGGGCGGCCGAGATAAATAACAAACTGCCCGAGGTGCATATGACCCTGGGGACGGTGTACCGGGCCACAGGGCAAAACAGCCAGGCAATCGCGGAACTGAAACGCGGGCTCGCCCTGGCCCCCAATTCGGATGAAGCTTACAGTGGGCTTGGCAATGCCTACGCAAGCATTGGCCAGAAGGATTTGGCAATCGAAGCATTGGAAAAGGCGGTTGAGATCAATCCCTATTTTTGGATGAACGCGAACTCCTTAGGACAGGCGTATCTCTCCTTTGGCGACAACGAGCGCGCCCTGAAAGCGTTTCAGCAAGTGGTGCAACTGGAACCCGACAACGCCAGCGGGTACAACAACGTCGGGGCCGCGTATTTCAATCTGGGGAGATATGAGGACAGCATTTCCCAGTTCAAAAAATCCTTGGAGCTGGCGCCTGACCCGCAGACGTATTCCAGTCTGGCTACGGCATTGTTTTATCTGAAGCGATACGCGGAGGCCGTGCCGATGTTCGAAAAAGCCGCGGAGATGAGCCCCTCCGACGAAGGCGTAATAGGTAACCTGGCGGACGGCTATCGCTGGGCGGGCCAGCAGGATAAGGCCAATCAAACCTACAAAAAGGCCATTGCGCTGTGCAACAAGGACCTGCAAGTGAATCCCCGGAACTCCAGCGTGCTAGGGCAGATGGCACTTTACTACGCGAAGTCGGGCGATCCGACCAAGGCACGCGATTTGTTGCTCCGTGCGAAGAGTATCTCCCCCGGGGCGTTTACTCTCAATTACGCGGGTGCGACGATGGAGACGATCGCGAACAAGCCTGCGGAAGCGGTAGCCGAACTCAAAACGGCCATGCAGAAGGGACAGCCTGCCTCAGAGGTGGAAACTGACCCGGAGTTTGCGCCCCTGCGAACTCGGGGCGACTATCAGGCGTTGATCAAAGAGTACGCGCGGAAGAAATAAGATTAAGATAAGGTTGGTCGAGAACACGGTAAGTTCGTAGAAGCCGCCGGAGCAGAACCTGTCCGCAGGGGGAGTTTCTCTTCGTGCAGACCAGAGAAATCCCAAAAAGCTGGGGGCAAGCCGAAGCCTGCCCCGAAGCGAAAACGTAAGGATCACTTAACTTTTGCGCTAGGCCAGGATGTTGCGAACGGACTTGAAGCCCACCAGCCCCGCCATAAGGCCGAACAAAAGAAGCACAGCCGAGGAGGGCTCCGGCGTGGTGGAGAAGGTCGATGTCACCCTCACGTTCTGAAGGAAAGGTTCGCCAGCAATACCTTGCAGGCCGATGATTACACCACACTCGTCGCCATCCGGGGTGAAGACACCCTCCACCAAGTCATCCGAATCAGAACAGAGGGACCCCCCTGTAAAAGCAAATACATTGTTGCCTAACGGGTTACACGCGAATAAGAATGAGCCCGTTTCGCCCGTTTCGCAAGAAAAACTGAGGGGAATATTATTGACGGAAACGGGCTGAAAGGCGAGGAAGAAACTGGTAACAGTCGCGCCCGACTCATTAATGACGTCCTCGATGGCGGAGCAAGTGTCTGTACCAGTGCCAGTACAGTTAAAGGTCTCAGAGACAGTGACCGTCGTCTCGCCCGGGGTAAGGAGGACAGTCCTGCACGCGGGTTGCCCCACCCCGCCACAACCTCTTGTGAAGACGACTGGATCCGTACCGTCGGCAAGTGCGACCGGGGCCGAAACGCTCAAGAATGCGACCACCAGCAATGCGGCCACGATGAAAATATGGATGAGTTTCACGATCAACCCCCGTTACCTATTCTAGGGACACAGCAATCAGAGAGAAGCGTGCAATTTTGCTACCACAGTACCAAGTCGTCCGTGATCCAAAGCACTTGTAACTGTTGGCTTTACAGAAGGACAAATCGCTTCTGACTTCCGGGTGTGCAATCTTTTTCTCAAATGAGCAGTGGACTTGCTTGAACTGTGCAACCCAAAAAAAGGACTGTTCGTCAGCTAGCATAGATGGCCCCGAGGGAACGGTGTTGCATTCTGCTCCAAGCGCTGCGATCTGCCCATCTCAAAGTAAGAATGGCAGGGACACGCATCTTTTTAGTTTTCCTCATCGAGTCCCAGGACTCTTAGAACTAGCTCCGCTTATTTCCAGCTTCGCGAACCTGCGCGCCTCAGGATTCGGGGCGAGCAGCTCCAACGTGATCCGGGCCGCCGGCACCAGAAAAAGTATCGTAATACAAGTCCACATGAGCGCCCCGGCACACTGCTGATCTTCCAGTGCCGACAACCCGAGCAGGCGTGGCGAACTGAGATACGCCGGGTAGACCACCCGGTCACAAAATGTCAGATAGGCCGAGAGAATATCGCAGGGCAAGGTGGCCGAAAAGAGGTAAAGAAGAATGGACCAGCGTGGCCAGACTGGCACACTTGGCCACGGCTGAATGACCGGCCACCAGAAAAGAAAGCCCGCGGCAAGAAAAGAGGAGTGCTCCACTACATGCAACCAGTCTGAACGCATGGCCAACTGGAACAGTGCGGGTATGTGCCATCCGATCAATGCCGCAGCGGCGGCAAGCCAGCAGAACGCGGGTTGCGAGAGCACCCGTCCAATTGACTGCACGGGCGTCCAACGGAAGGCCGGACCGATCACAGTTTGCACAAATCGCGGCGGCAAGCCGTGCAACACCGGCATCACTGGCGCACCCGCCAGAATCAATGCCGGGGCGATGGTCATCAGCAGGAGATGCTGCACCATGTGAACGGTCAGCAGGTCCTCGTCGAATAAGGTAAGAGGCGAGCCGATAGCCAGCCAAATCAAGAACACGCCCAGAAGAAAACTGGCGGCGCGCCAGGCGGGGATGGCGTTCGCAGCAGCCAAGCGAAGATGGCGCCAACCGCGCAAATAGATAATCGCACTGAGAATGGTCGCAACTGTAAGCGGAATCGGAATCGTCCACGAAGCGAACACATTTTGAACGGCTTCTGGCATGGCGCGCTATCTTTGTGGAACTGTAGCCGGCGTCTGGCTTTCCTCGAGCGCCGCGTTGCGCGCGGGCACTTGCCCCGGCGGATGCAGGGTCGCAAGAAATGAGACCAGGGCCGTCGTCTCCGCCGGGCTCAAGTTCTTTCCATACGCCGGCATGTTGCCGCCGCCCTGGATGACCTGGCGGATCAACTGGTCCGGTGTGAGCCGCACCGCCACGCTGTCAAGAGTCGGGCCTCGCTGCCCGCCCAATTCGCCCAGTGAATGGCAGTTCCGGCACTGTTTCACCTGAAAAACCAGCGCGCCTTGCCGCTCCAGTGCAGTCGTGCCTTTCAGAAAGCGCTCCGGCACCGGATCGCCGCTCCAGGCATTCATGTGCGGGCTCCACGGCGTGTAGCCCGAAAGATGCGTCAAAGTTCCGAGCGTCACCGCAATCAACAGGATGCTGATGACTGCGATGGGCCGCCGGCGCCAACTTTTTTCTCCCTCGCCAAACAAAAATGGCAGCAGTATCAGCGCGAATATGACGACGACCGGGCCGATGAGAAGAGCCGGCGTCTCGAGCGACGGCGGAAGCAAGGAGAGTAGCGCGTAAAGCCACAGGAAGAAATAATCAGGTCGTGGCGCGGTTTGAATGATCGTCGGGTCCGGACGTCCGCTTGGTCCGAACGGGCCGAAATAGACTGCGCAGGCCGCAACCGCAAGCAAAATAAATGCAGCAAAAAAAAGATCCTTCCACACCGCGTAGGGAACAAACGGCGCGCCATCTTTCTTTACGAGCTCTTCATACTCCTTTGTATAGGTGGCCCGTTTCACGATGCGCCCCGGCATCGGCCAATCGTTGATGCCAAGTTTCAGCACCATCAAAAGATGCAAACTCACCAGAGCAATCAGCAATCCCGGTATCACGAAAACATGCAGCGCGAAGAAGCGAGAAAGCGTGGCGCCCGCAATGATTGGCCCACCCAACATCAGCTTTACTGTCGCCGGGCCCATAATGGGTACCCGGCTGGCGATCGAAGCGCCGATACCAAGCCCCCAATAAGCGTCCTGGTCAAAGCGCAGAACCTGCCCGCTGAAGGCCATGCCCAAAGTCATCAGCAGAAGAAAAACGCCGATGATCCACGTCAGCTCCCGCGGAAATTTGTAGGCGCCAAAAAGAAAAACCTGCACCATGTGGATCAGAACGATCGCCACCATGAAGTTCGAGCCCCACCCGTGCAACGCGCGGATGAACCATCCCAAAGTGATGTCGTGATTCAACACCTGCAGGCTGTTCCACGCCTCGGCGGCGGAAGGAACGTAAATGATTGCAAGCAAAATTCCGGTGACGACTTGCAGCATAAAAACCACCAGGGCCGCGCTGCCGAATACGTAGAACCAACTGGCGGTGCTTCGCGGGACATGATGCTCCGCGGTTTCGCGAATCGCCCCGGCCAATTGCAGCCGCCGGTCGAACCACTCGCCGACCCGAGAGATCAAGCGCATGGAGGCCGCTCCGTCTCTAGTGCGGCGCTGGGCGAGCCGGGAGTGGGCAGTTCTCCCGCTTGGATAGTGATCAGGCCGTCTTTGACTTTATACGGATATTCGAAAAGTCCGCGCTCCGGCGGTCCGGATGCACGCGAGCCGTCGCGGTAGTATGCGCCGCCGTGGCATGGGCACATGAACAAACCTGATTGGGGAAACCAGCGCACCGGGCAGCCGAGATGCGCGCAGTTGATGGCAAAAACTTGGAACTGATCGCCTTCGATGCGCCGCACCCAGCATGCCGTGTCAACGGTCTTGCCGTCCGCCGGCATTACAACCGGATTTCTAAAAGTTGCCAGCCGTGTTTCGCCCTCGGGAAATTGGCTAACGCGCCCAAGCGAAACCCACTGTAGGTAGTCCTTCGCTTGGGCGCCCGAAATCGATGAAAGCACATAGCGCAAAATCGGAATGGCCAGCGCTGCTGCCACCAGGCCGTTGAACAATATTCCCAGCTTCATGAAAAGCCCGCGGCGAGTGAGCATGTTTTCGTTCGGCATCATCGGGCTCCTGGTGCTGGAGTGTCCTGTGCTGGGGCATGCGGTTGCCCGGGATTCTGCACCCGCCGCGACGCAAGCCACGCGACCACGTCGGTGACTTCCTGCTCCGACATCGGCTTGCCCGGCACGTTGCTGCGCCAGTCTGGCGCGTTCAATTCCGGGCGTCCGGTGATCACCACCGTGCGCAATCCCTGGTCGCTGATCAACGTGAGAAAAGCTCCATCGGTAATAGCGCTGCCTTTTTGCCCGCCGCGCCCTTCTGTGCCGTGGCAGGATTCGCAGTAAGCCTTGTACGCGAGTTCGCCGCGCGCTGCGTCGCCCGCGGATTTTGCCGCGTACGAGGGCGCCTCGACGCCAGCAAGAATTCCCGGGCGACCCCAGCTTGCCCGGATTTGCGTCGTGATTACATCAATCTGCTTATCGGTCAGCATGCCTCCGGAGCTCTGCGCGAACGCCGGCATCGACGTACCGCGCACTCCGTTGGCAATCACCTTGCGTATCGCCGCTTGATCGGCGATTGTCAAATACACCGGATCGGCAAGCGCGATGGCCGCTCCGCCTCGCCCTTCCGCGCCGTGGCAACCCGCGCAATTCTCCGCGTACAGAGTTTTAAAATCCAATATTTCATCCGGCGCCAGAGTTTCCGAACCTTTGCCCGGCTGGCCGTGTGATAAATCACAACCGGAGAGCAGCAGCGCTCCAAGCGCCAGGCACAAGCATGGCTGCAAAAATGCTCTCAAGGACGTTTCTCTCCGCTTTCCTTTTGGCGCATCATTCCCGGCGCTTCGATACCCGCGCGCACGGCGAATGGCAGATTCTCGCGAGTGGGCACGCGCGACTGGCGCATCACCACAAGCCCGGCAACAACACCAAAGGCTATCTGCGAAGCCATGAACCAGAACCAGTTTATGTGGCTCTCGAGCACTGGGTTCAACAGGCCGAGGATCGAGTACAGCAGTCCCGACCAAAGCACGGGTGCAATCAGCCCGCCGAGGATAATCGGTTGACGCGGAAACATCGGGAGCATCGCGCCGTAGAGCAACCCAACAAGCGTGGACACGAGCCCGTGTAAAATCAGGGCCACCACGAAAGGGCCCGCGTGAAATGCATTCAATTGCGCCGGTTCGAGATTCACGGATTGCGTGTAAATCCCGGCGGCAAGAAGATTGATGGGATACCAGATGCTGCCGGCCTTGAGAAGGCCGTAAACACAGGCCAAAACTGCCATCGCAATGCTGCCCGCCCAGCCGCCCTTCACTCCGGCGGAGATGGGGTAAGTCTCCAGCGGCAGCCACGCGCGCACGATCTCCTCGGCAACGTGAAGCCGCTCGACACGTTGGCGCTCCGTGGCAATCAAAGTATCCTCCGGCACAATTTCCACCGGTTCTTCGTGCTCGTGAGGGAGCACCTCGCGGAACCAGCCAACGCAACCCGCGAGCGACAGCACCGCGCCGAGGACACTCACCGATACACCAGTCAGAAGCCCCGCAAACAGCAGCGTGAATCCGAATGCCAGCACGATTGGCCACGCCGTCGGCGCCGGCAATTCGATCTCTGCGGGATTCCTTGTGTCATACCTCGGTTTGTCCGCAGTTAGCGGCGTTGACATCGCTCCTCCTCAGCGCCCCAAAATGTAAACCACAGTGAACACTACAACCCAAACGGCGTCCACAAAATGCCAGTACATGGAAAGCACTTCCACGCGCGCGGACTGTTCCGAGCCGACGCGCCCGGCCAGGCCAAAGAGAAAAACGATGCTCAGCATGATCAATCCCACGGTGACGTGAAAGGCGTGCAAGCCCACAAGCGAATAGTAGGTAGTTCCAAAAAGATTCGTCGAGATCGTTAGACCGTGTTCATAAATCAATCGGTGCCATTCCCGGCCGGTGCCAAAGAGAAATAAACCGCCGAGAAAAATTGTGAGGAACCAAAATCCCAGAAATGCACCGCGCCCGCCGCGTTCGAGAAATCTTGAAGCGAAGTGGATCGTCAGGCTGCTGGACAACAGGCAAATCGTGTAGAAGATGGGCGGGTCCAGCACTTCGCGCGGCGTCGGCCCGGTCAGGCTTTTTCCCGCATAGTAAAGGTAGGCAACCACGAAAATAGAGAAGATGGCCGATTCCGCGATAATCAGGCAAGCCATTCCGACCTTGCTCCTGTAAGGGAGCTTCCAGGCCCCAGGCGTCTGCGCAATGGGCGTGCTGATAGCGCTCATCGGTTGCTCCTGCTATTCATAGCGGCTGTCCGGATCTTCAGGATGCTTCCGATCCCACAGCGGGCGCCGGCTCTCGACCGTTGGAATCACTGCAAAGTTGTAGACCGGTGGCGGCGAACTCACCGACCACTCGAGCGTCCATGCATCCCAGGGATCGTTCCCCGCCTTCGGTCCCTTGAAATACGAAACAACAAGGTTTGCTAGAAACAGCAGCGTGGCGATGCCCTGGATAAACGCACCAATCGAAATGATCCAGTTCAAGGAATCCCAGCCGCGTCCGGGCTCAAACGTATAAATGCGCCGCGGCATCCCCAGCACGCCGGGAATGTGCATTAGGTCGAACGTCAGGTGAAATCCAATCACGAACAGCCAGAAATGCAACTTGCCCAGCCTCTCATCCAGCATTCTTCCGGTGATCTTTGGGTACCAGTAATAAATCGCACCAAACATACAAAACAGGATCGCCCCGACGATCACGTAGTGAAAATGAGCGACGACAAAATACGAACCGCTAAGCTGCCAGTTGAACGGCGCCGCTCCCAGCATGATGCCGGTGAGGCCCGCGATCAGGAACTGGAACAGGAACGCGATGCAGAACAGCATCGGCGTCTTGAACTGGAGCTTCCCTCCCCACATCGTGCCCAGCCAGTTGAAAATCTTGATGCCCGTCGGTACGGCGATGGCCATTGTCGTCAGCACAAAAAAGGTGTTGGCGGCGGAGTCCATGCCGATGGTGAACATGTGATGGGCCCACACACTCATGCTGATGAACCCGATGCACACGGTGGCCGCCACCATCACCGGGTAGCCGAAAATCGGTTTGCGCGAAAATACCGGAATGATCTCCGAGGCAAACGCAAACGCGGGAATCACCAGGATGTACACCTCCGGATGCCCGAAAATCCAGAAAAAATGCATCCAGAGCGTCGCGGACCCGCCAGCCTGCGTATCGAAGAAATGCCCGCCCAAATAGCGGTCCACGAGCAACATAATCTGCGCAGCCGAGAGCGGGCTGATCGAAATCAAAACCAGCCCGGACATCACCAAAGTCATCCACCCCATCAGCGGCATGCGGCTGAGCGTCATCCCCGGGCATCGCATCGAGAGGATTGTGGCAATGATATTGGTCGCTGTCCCGATGCTGCCGAAACCCGACACCAGCACGGCGATGGTCCAGTAGTCGGCGCTGTGGCCCGGCGAAAACGCGCGCGAAGTCAACGGAGCGTACGCCCACCATCCTACGTCGGGAGCAGTTCCCGCTCCATAGAGTCCGCTTCCCCCGAGGAAACTGAAATAGAGTAGAAACCCTCCAAACGCCGTCAGCCAGAAACTGAACGCATTCAGCCGCGGAAAAGCCATGTCCCGCGCGCCGATCATCAACGGAACCAGGTAGTTCGCAAAGCCAAACATGAAGGGCATGATCACGAAGAAAATCATGGTCGTGCCGTGCATCGTGAACATGCGATTGAAAACTTGCGGGGAAACAAAGTCGTTGTGCGCGTGCATCAACTGGATGCGGATGACGATCGCTTCGAGTCCGCCGATTAAGAGAAATAATAGAGCGAAGAGAATGTAAAGAATGCCCAGGCGCTTGTGATCGACCGTGGTAATCCAATCATGCAGGGTCTCCACCCATGGCCGGCCTTCGATTTCCACGGCTCCAATCGCCATTGCATCCGATGACATCGCTCTTCTCCCAAAATCTCCCACTATCGCAGTGTCTCCAAGTAGCGCACCAGCGAATCCAGTTCCGCGTCGCTCAATTTCATCGCTGGCATCAGCGAGCCGGGTTTGATCATGTCCGGATCTTGGATCCACATGCCAAGGTTCTCCGGCGTATTTTCGGCCGCACCGGATGCGATGGTGCTCCGTCTCATCATGTGGGTGAGGTCGGGCCCAAATCGTCCCGTCGCCGCGGTGCCGGTCACCGCGTGGCAATTGATGCAAGCAGTCGTTTCAAACACATGGCGGCCAGCGCTTACGCTCTCATCTTGTTTCGCCGTCTGTTTCTGCTCGTTGGCCCACGCCTCAAAATCTTCCCGGCTGTCCACTTTCACCTGCAGCAGCATCTTCGCGTGCTGCGTGCCGCAATACTGGGCACACTGGCCGAGGAAAATGCCGGTGCGGTGGGGGTCCATCCACATCGTGTTAACGCGGTTCGGGATCAAATCCGTCTTTCCCGCAAGTTGCGGCACCCAGAAACTGTGATCCGTGTCGGCGGAAAGCAATTTCAAATAAGTCGGTGTGGGATTCGCCGGATCGCTCACGGGAATATGCAGTTCGTTCGCCGTGACGATGCCAAGCGCCGGATACCGGAATTCCCACCAGAACTGGTGGCCGATGGCGATCACTTCCACCACATTGGCCGGTTTCGGCGCATCCTGGATAGCGTGGAGCACCCGTGTCGTAGCCAGGAACAGCACGACCACAATCAAAATTGGAATCACGGTCCAAGCCAGCTCAATCTGGGTGCTGCCATAAACCTGGGGCGG
>Ga0210406_10003860_pt1 | contig 16257 bp, 13 predicted proteins | sample IncBWC30MmetaG_FD_155454 | JGI IMG/M metagenome (GOLD analysis project Ga0210406, IMG submission 155454) | Forest soil microbial communities from Barre Woods Harvard Forest LTER site, Petersham, Massachusetts, United States - Inc-BW-C-30-M | ecosystem: Environmental > Terrestrial > Soil >... | reverse complement strand
CTAGAAGGTATCCGACCTTGTGCTGAATCCCCCCTCTGCCGCCTTTTTGTCCGTGAATCTAGAGAAACAATGAAATCAATCCCCGAGAGCGGCAGCAACCGCTTCGGCCGTCTCCGTGCCCGAGAAATTTTGCTGGCCGGTAATCAGATTTCCGTCTCGGATGGCGAAGCCCCGCCATAAGCCGGCTTGAATATAGTTGGCGCCGATCCTTTTCAGTTCGTCTTCGACTCGCCACGGCATGACGTGTTTGTCACGCGAAAGTAGATTCATGCTCCACACGGCGTTGTCCGCGTAGTCTTCTTCGATGTTGGCAAACCCCGTCACAGTCTTGCCTTTGGCCAGGTATTCACCGTTGCTCAGCTTCGCGTACCGGAGAACGGCGACACCGTGGCACATAGCGCAGGCAATCTTCCCCGCTTCATAAAACTCCACAAATTTCTTGTGTAATGCGGTTGCCTGGTCAAACGTGAACATCGGGCCCTGGCCACCAGCGATCAGAATGCCGTCGAATTTCCGTACGTCGATCTCCGATACTTTATTGGTGTTCTGGATCAGCGCCGCCAGCTTGGGAGTGGAGAGAAACCCCATGCTGATCAAGTCGTTCGAGGAATAGTCGCTGGGGTCGCGCGGGTCACTCATCGCGTCCGCTTCGCACTTTCCGCCGTTGGGGCTGAAGACCTCGATTTCATATCCCTTCTCGGTCAAGGCGAAATAGGGGTGCGCCAGTTCGCTCCACCAGAACCCGACCGGCCAGCCCGTCGTCGAAGAGACCGCGGGGTTCGAAAGTACGATGGCCACCCTTTTTCTGTTTTTTGGATTAACCACGTTCGGATCTTTGAGGCTCATTTTTTCTCCGAGTTCACGAAAACATTCTTCCCTTTCCCAGTGCTCATCACGCTTCTACGACAGGGGGACGCTCTCCACGCACTTACCTTCGAGAGCGTTACTTACCTGCAGGTAAGTCTTAGAAAAAATCTCTCAGACCAAAAATCTCTCAGACCTCTGACGCGCTACACGCTTCGTGTAAGACTGACTGCGGCAATCATTTATTCCACGATGAAGTGCGACTTGATCTTTTTTTCTAACGTCTCTGTGGGTCCAGCCTGATTCCGCCGCTCAAGAGATTTTGTCTCTGGGCGAAGGCCCGCGGAGAGGGGCGCAACCAGGCGCGGCGTGAATTCGATGCACGCAGGAAGAAATTCACCTTAGGGATGAGGTCATCGCTGCACTGACCGATGCAGGGTTCAAAGAATGGTCGCTGGTTAACTGAACCCGAGAATGATTTCTATCAGCCAATCGTTCTTGCAGCAGGCCAGCTAGATGGGTTGCGTCTAAGGGCGACTTTATCGCTAGAGCCTTCTGGGCTCTCTCTCGGAAGAACTGTGCACAATAACCCCGCGCTGGGCTCTCGGGACTTCAGTTCACTAATGAAGGCCGCTCAGTTTGGCAGGCCCATTCGGCGGAGCAGCTGCTGGAAGCGGGCGTCGCTTCGCAGTTGCATCAATACCGGGGCCACTCCTATGCTGACGATGAGCGGATCGTGCTCAGCGAACGCTTGCTCAAGCTCGGAGAGCGCGTGCTGCCTGTCGCCCAAATCAAGGTAAGCTCGGCGGGAACGTGGCTCTGATTACGGATTCCGAAAAACCGCCGCCAGCGAGAAGTTGGGGTGGTTTCTTAAATTCCCGAGTGCAGTCGAGAGGACCCTATCCTCCCTCATCCGCTGCCGGGCCCAATTCAAGCTTTTCCTGCAACTGCTTCCTATACCTCCTGCTTAGGTGCACTCTCGCATCGCCTTCGAGCACTGCGTCATATTCGCCATTCCTATTCAGTTCCAGCCCGCGGACTCGCTCTAGCCTCACGATCGCGGAGCGATGCGTCCGGCAGAAGATTGCCGGGTCAAGCTCCCGCTCCAATTCATTCAAGCTGCGGCGTAGAAGATACGATTTCCCGCCGACGTGCAGGCACGAGTAATAATCCGCCCCCTCGATCCAATCTATCTCGCCGATCTTCACGAATTGGACTTTCCCCGCACTCTTGATGACAAACTGCTCGAGCCGTCTCGGCGAGTCCGCACGATGGGCAACCCGCTCCTTCGCCCGGCCCAGCGCCTTCTCAAATCGGGCGCTATCGAACGGCTTCAGCAAATAATCGAGCGCACCGGCTTCAAAGGCACGCAGCGCGTATTGATCGTATGCGGTCACGAAGACCACAGCTGGCGGCAGCTCGTTGCCCAGCATCTCGAGCACGTCAAAGCCGTCGCATCCCGGCATCTGCACGTCCAGAAACACAAGATCAGGGCTGCTACGCCTTATCTCGCGGATCGCCTGCTCGCCCGAGCCACACTCGCCGAGGATCTCCACTTCGGCCTCACGGCGCAGCAACACAGAAATATTGCTGCGCGCTAGCGGCTCGTCATCCACGATCAGCACGCGCAGCTTGCCTCGCGCCTTCGCCATCATCTCGTCCGCAGCTTCCGTCTGTGGGAACACGCGACCACGCCTCCCTGAACGGCAGTGAGACCGAAACTTCCACGCCGCACGGCTCTTGATTGCGCACCTTTACTTCAAATCCCGTGCCATAGAGCGTTTCGAGTCGCATGCGCATGTTCACCAGCCCGATGCCCGCTCGCGTGTGCTCCCAGTCGGCGGGCAGCGCCGGGCCATCGTTGTAAACTCTTAGGCGTAGCGCGCCATTCTCACGCTCCGCCGAGATCCTTATCGCCCCGCCCTGCGCCCGTTTGCTGATGCCGTGCTTCACCGCGTTCTCTACGATCGGTTGCAGCAGCAGGCTGGGCACCCGCGCCCACGCCAGCTCTTTAGGGACCTCAACGCTCACCTGCAAGCGCTCAGCAAAACGTGTCTTCTGGATCTCGAGATACTTTTCCAGGAACTGCATTTCCTCGCCCAGCGGGACCTGCTGCGCATCCGACAGTTCCAGCGTGCGCCGCAGCAAGTCGCTCAGTCCGGCAATCATGCTCACGGCGTCGTCGTTGCGTTTCTCTCGCACTAGCCCGGCAATGGCGTTCAACGTGTTGAAAAGAAAGTGCGGCTCGATCTGTCTCCGGAGCGCTTCGAGCTGCGCCTTCGAGAGTTGCTCGTTGAGCCGCGCCGTTTCGGTCTGCTGCTGTGCCAGCCGCGCATGCGAATCGAGGACCGTGCTGATGGTGAGCACAAAGGTATAAAGCAGCAGCGCCTCCAGAACGTTGCTCTCCACTTTCATCCGAAAAAGCCGCGCGAACGGCCCCGCCTCGGAATCCGGCAGCATGGGATTCAACGTAACATCCAGCAGCGCCGTCCACGCCGACGTGACCACTGTCATGCCAGCGATCAAAGCGGCGTGCCCGACCCACCCTGGCGCCGTCCGCAACCTCAGCGGCGGATACCGGCGCCCCATCCGAACGATCAAAGGAGTCGCCAACGCCCAGGGCAGCCAGGTCAACATCACGGTAAAGAAGAGAGTTGTCCACTGGTGATGCCTCCCCTGCTCGCGCATGCTGGTGACTGTCCCCAGCGCATCCAACAGCGCGATTCCCAGCCAAATCAGCCCGGCTGGCACGCAGCGGCGTAGTCCCTGGCGATCCCATTCCATAGCCGAATCGTACCTCATTGCAACATCGTCCGCGCAAAATGCAGCCAGTCACCGGCTCTGTGCAGCCAACGGTCTGGCCAGGCTTGCCAGTCGCGGGCATACTTCCGCTCATCCTTCCCCACGATTGCCAGCTTGGACGATAGAACTGATCGGAGGAGAGAATCATGCAAGCTACGCGATTTGGAGGCACGCTTTTGACCATCATGATGTCAGTAGCTGGTGCTATCAGCGCACCCCCGGCGCCCCACCCCTCTGTCAAGCAGGACATGAAAGGCATCGAAAGACTGCATGAGCAAGATAAGGAAGCAACGCTGGCGGACAGTGCGGATCAACTGGCCAAACTGTGGGACAAAGACGCCGTTCGATTTCACATGACCCGTCCGGCGGAAATTGGCGCGGCGGTGATTGATGCAGACGACAAGCAGTGGGAGATGAGCAGCGGGAGGGAGCGCTCTCTGTGTGCCGACCTGGAAGTTCAGGACATTCAGATCACGGGAGATTGGGCATTCGAGTGGGGATATTTTTCGTACAAAATCGCAAAGGGCGACAAAGTGTCAGTTCAGTATGGCACGGTGATGAGAGTCATGAAAAGACAGTCCGACGGAACCTGGAGGTTCGCAAGAGTCATGAGCCTGCCTGCCTCATCGGCATCTGCTGTTGTGTTAAAGCATCCTTGTCAGTAGCGACCAGCCCTGGAGTGCTAAATCCCGCCCTCTTCGTCACCTCCGACGCTCCTCCCGATATTTGTGGTGGCGTGCGGATGATACGGAGGCGCATGCACCCACGTCAGCATCGCCAATCAGAAGCAGCTTGAAGCAAATTCTTTTGGAGGGAAGGTTGCTGCACACTTGCTGGACGCTACGCTGCAAATGGGGTGTTTCAGTGCAACTGAAGAAGAGCTAAATCAAACAAAATACTCGAAGATCGATGTGTACGAATCGGGCAGGTTGATTAGCAAACCGCCGCCTTTACGTCAGCCCTCTGCGAATTGCGCAGCACCGATTGCTAGAATTTGGAGTGAACCCTTGAAGTGGCACACAAAATTGGGCACAGTTTCCGGGAAAGGAAACACAGGTGGAGAGAAAGAGAGGATCCCCCATGAATCGCACACGGATTCCTGTACTTTGCCTGACGACTTTAACGTGGCTCGTTTACCCACTCAGCGGCAATGCGCAAGAAAAGAAGCCCGAAGCCGCGGCGCAAGAGCAAAAAGCTGCCACTCTCTCCTCCCGACCCACCGCCGCGGAAATCAGCAAGAAAGAAACAATCGCTTCTGCCCTGCTTCGCCAAATTGAATACCAGGTATACGAAGTCCGCTCCGCCGCTGAAGCCATGCCGGAGGAAAAGTACGCTTACCGGCCTTCCGTAAGCGATTTTGCGGGTGTGCACCCTTCCTACGGGTCGCCGGTACTCCGTACCTTTGCCGAACAGGTCAAGCACGTGGCCTGCTCGAATTTTGCGTTTGCGGCCGAGCTCGATGGGCAAAAGCCGCCTGACGCTTGCGACAAAGGCGGCCCCAGCCCAGCAAAAACGCGAACGGAGCTTCTCGTCTACCTGCGGGATTCCTTCTCGGCCGTGAAGAAATCGGTCGCAGAGGTGACTACCTGAAGCATGTTCGATCCCATCGAAGGCCCTTATGCGGGACCCAACACACGTCTCGGCCTGGCGGAAGTAGTCATTTGGCACGCCGCCGATCACTACGGCCAGATGGTGCTTTATTTGCGGCTTAACGGCATCGTCCCCCCCCGCCAGCCGCCCGAACCCGCCCGAGCTCCACGAAAAATACTGAGCTTTAAGTGGCGATTTACTCTCTATCGGGAAAACGGGGTTCTTGGAAATAACTCCTTTCTTGTCGCCTAGCATAGACCTATCCAGGGTCTTGGATTCAGTTGGTCGGATCACGGGGCAATTCGGATGTAATGCAAAGAGCGCAGCCGGCAGAATGCCAAAAGCCACCCGCTCGGATAGGACCCGCCTAATAGCTCGCGATGGCCACTCCCTCCACTTCGGCCTAAGCACGAGAATCTATCGGACGGAGCCGGGGACAGGTTCGTCAAACTCTCTCCAAATTGGCGTTGCATAACACGAGTACACGCGATTGCTACTCCCCTAGTCGAATACGGCAACTCCCCTGCCCCGGGGGCCGCTTGACAATGCTAACTCGCCCGACGACAATATGGACGCTACGTAGCGTAGCGTCGAATTTATGAAAACTGTTAAGCGCAAAATACACGGCGAGATCTCTCACAGGAACACGGGAACAGCGGGGCGTGCGCTCGCAACCGCCGCAGAGATTCTGCGTCGTGATGGCTATTCACGGCTGACCATCGAGCGGGTCGCGGCGGAAAGCGGCGTGGCCAAGACCACTATCTACCGACGCTGGCCGAGCAAGGCCGCGCTATGCATGGAACTGTATCTCGACGTGGCAGGCCGGGAATTGCACGATCCGGACACCGGCAATATCGCAAGCGACCTTCGGCACATCTGTAACATGGTGGTGCGCCTGCAGACGCGGACGGTAGCAGGCCCGGCATTCATCGGGCTAATCGCGGAGGCGCTCTCGAACCCCGAATCCAGCGCATCGTTCTTGGCGGAGTTCGCAAAGCGCCGCCGGGAATTAACACGCCGCGTGTTAAAGCGAGCCATTCATCGTGGGGAAATTCGTGGGGAGACGGACGTCGATCTGGTCATTGACACGCTTGGTGGCGCTACGACTTTCAGGTTGTTGCAGGGCCACGCTCCCCTCTCGCGAAAGTTTGCAGATGCCCTGGTCACGCTGGTGCTGTCAGGATGCAAGACGCCGCAAACGGGCCGTGTTCGGAAGGAGATGCGATGATCCGGCCTTGCCGCGAGGCAGAGGTTCCATTTATAGAAGCCATCATCAACGAAGCTGCACGCGCTTACCAAGGGGTCATTCCGGCCGATTGCTGGCACGAACCCTACATGCCGCGAGCTGAATTGCTGGGAGAGATCGCCGCCGGCGTTCAATTCTGGGGGTGGGACGATTCGGGAGCTCCGATCGGCGTCATGGGAATTCAGAAAGTACGTGATGCAACGCTGATTCGTCACGCGTATGTGCGGTCTGCGCATCAGAATCGCGGTATTGGAAGCGCATTGCTGGCTGCCCTCGTCAAGCAGTCGAGCGATCGGTTACTGGTCGGCACCTGGGCTGCCGCCGAGTGGGCCATTCGATTTTACCAGCGTCACGGCTTCCGCTTGGTTCCCACAGAAGAGAAGGATCGACTCCTCAGCACATACTGGAAGATTTCTCAGCGACAGCGGGAGACTTCGGTCGTCCTTGTATATGCCGACCAACAACGCGGTAAATAGCTGAGCCTGCGATGAAATAGAGGGTATGAAGTCTGGGCAGATGTGCCCTTGATTGGGAGGCAGGCTATGAGTGATGACTTCAGCTTACGCGACCGGGCCTTGCAGTCGCGAGACGCGGTCGAATTGCTATCTGACAAGTGGCGCATAACACTGTTGCACCTCCTTACGCCTGGACCGCAGCGAGCCAAGGCATTGCAGCAGGCTGTTCCGAGAATCTCGCCTAAAGTGCTTACGCAGACCCTGCGTGGGCTGGAGCGAGACGGACTGATTTCGAGGAGAATATACGCTAGCGTTCCGCCTCGAGTGGAGTACCAACTAACGGATATGGGGTCCAGCCTGATTCCGCCGCTTAAGACCCTTTGCCTCTGGGCGAAGGCCCACGAAGAGGGGCGCAACCAGGCTCGCCGCGAATTCGATGCACGTCAGCGAAAACCCCCATAAGTGTTATCACATCCTCCAAACAGAGCGGCTCATCCCCGCAAAGAGTTTGGAGTGGCAAAGACGTTAACCAGCTGTGTGTCTAGAGCCCTTATCCACGCCGTGTGAATGTGTTTGCCCGGAAAACTTCTTAGGGCAGACGTGGGAGGAGTTCAATAGTCGCGAACGGAGGACGCACCGAACGTCGGAAGGTTGGAGACATTCCAGCCGCCTCCCAGTGCCTTAATCAAAAGCACACTCGCATCCAACCGCCGCCGCAGGATATCAATGGCATTGCGCTCGTTGGCGAGCTCGATCGTCTGCGCGGTGATGACCTGTAGGTAGGTGTCCACCCCACCTTTGTAACGATTCGTAAAAAGTTGAAGAGATTCCTGGGATGACGCAACGGCCTGTTGTTGCTGTTGCGCTTCGTTCTCCAGGATGCGCAAGGCGGCGACGTTGTCTTCGACTTCCTGGAACGCCGTCAGTGAGGTCTGACGATACGTCGCGACCGCGGCATCATAGTTCGCACGCGCCGACTCGGAAGAGGCGCGACGGCGCCCCGCATCGAACAGGGTCTCGGCAAGGGCGGGACCGACGGCCCAGAAGCCGCTCGGCCAGCCGAACCAGTTGGAACCCTGCGAGCCGGAGAATCCCGCGATTCCGCCGAGGGTCACGGTCGGAAAATACGCCGCGCGAGCGATGCCGATCTGCTGGTTCGCCTCCGCAACTCTGCGTTCTGCGGCAGCTATGTCCGGGCGCCGCTGCAATAGTTCAGAAGGGAGGCCAATCGGAGTGCCGGGAGGTTGATAGTTAACCGGCGCTGCTGCGAGGCTGAACTCCGCAGGTGGCTTTCCGATCAGAATGGCAATGGCGTGTTCGAATTGCGCTCGTTGCACGGTGACGTCTGTGTCTTGTACGCGGGTGGTGTCCAACTGGGTTTGCGCCTGCGCAACGTCGGCCTTCGGTGCGACACCTCCTTTGAAGCGATTGACGGTGAGCTGCAGGTTGTCGGTATAGGCTTTTACCGTATCGTCAAGAAGCTGCTTCTGAGCGTCGGCGCTGCGCAGCTCGAAATAGTCCAGTGCGAGTTCCGCCTCCAGGCTGAGCTTGGCGGTCTCATAATCGGCAGCGGTCGCCTGCGTTTCTTCCCGCGCGGCAGCGACGCTACGCCGCACACGGCCCCAAAGGTCCAACTCGTAGGAAAGATCGAAGGGCAGTACGAAATCGCCCTTGCTGGCCTGTTGGATCTTAGATGGAAAGTTCGGTGAAAAGTCTGAATTCTTGACATAGCTAGCGCTCGGCGCACTGGTGATGGTCGGGAATTGCGAAGCCCGATTGAAACGAATCGCTGCGCGAGCTTGGCGGAAGCGCGCTTCCGCTACCTTCAGGTTCTGGTTGGAATCAGAAATCTGCTCTTCCAGCTTGTTGAGTTCCGCATCGCCGAAGATCTCCCACCAGTTTCCGCGGCTGGCCTGGTCGCCCGGCCGCGCGGGCTGCCACTGGTCTGACTCTTTGAATGAGTCTGGCACTTCTTCCTTATAGGCCGGTGTCGTCGGTACGGCGGGCTTGACGTATTTAGGACCTACGGTACAACCCGCGAGCAACAGAACGAGAAGTAGCGCAACGATGCCGGTGAGGATGAAACGCATGACGGCAAACAGGGGCCTCATCGCCCGGATCCTCCTGCTGGTTTGTTGCCGAGGCGCACTTCCATGCCTGCGACCAAAGAGTCGGATGGGTCGACAATTACGACGTCGGTTGGTTGCAAGCCTGAAACAATTTCTACGCTATTGCCGTAATCGCGGCCGATCTTGACCGCAACCAAGTCGGCTTTGCCGTCGCGAACCAGTCCGACCTGCAGGCCCTCCTTGCGGAAGATCAAGGTATTCGACGGAATGGTTACCGAACGGGTTTGGTCAGGCAGCTTGAGGTGCACAAAAACGTACGCGCCCGGCAGGAGTTGACCGGTCGGATTGTCGACATCGACTTCGACAAGCAGCGTACGCGAGGCGATGTCAATGGAGTTGGCATTGCGAACCAGCGTGCCATGGAACGTTTGGCCCGGGAATTCGTCGAGCGTTAAGGCAGCCGGCGCGCCAGAACGCGCCGCACGGGAATACACCTCGGGGACCGCAACGTACAGGCGAAGCTTACGAATGGCGGCGATGTGAAAGAGTTCCCGCGGTTGTGTGCTGGCCCCTGCGTCGATGAGGGCCCCGATGTCCGTATTGCGTCCGGTGATGATGCCGTCAAAAGGGGCATAGATCCTTTCGAACGATTGCAGCTGTTCGAGGCGCCGCATGTTGGCAGCGCTGGATTCGGCCGCCGCTTTCACCGCGCTGAGATTGCTGACCGCCTGGTCGGTTTCCTGCTGGGATACGGAGCCTGTGCTGACCAGATCTTGCCAGCGGCTGGCAGTGATCTTGGCAAGGTTCAGGTTGGCCTGCGCGGTGTCCAGGTCCGCTCGAGCTTGCTGCAGTTGCTGATCGACTTCAGGGGTTTCAATCTCCGCGAGCAATTGGCCTTTCTGCACATGCGCGCCAATGTCGAAATACCAACGCTTGAGATAGCCGCTGGTGCGCGCGTAGATCGGTGCGTCGCTGAAGGCCTGGGTATTGCCGGGCAGGACAATTTCCTGGGTGGGGGCACCTTCCCGTGGAAAAACCACGGCCACAGTAGGAATCGCGGCTTCTTCCGTTCGTTGTTTGAGCCGGGATTCGGCCGCTGCACGCGAATGGATGCCGGAATAAATGATGAGAAAGAGAGCCGCGACAGTGGCTGCCGCGACAAGGATTGCGGTTCGGCCCTGGGCTCCGGGACGAGCGTGAAATCCATCCGGACTCGGTTGCCTTGTTTGCACTTCGACCGTTCTTGGTTCGGGGGTGGTGGTCACATGTTCCTCGCTCGATGTCATTAGCTGTCCTTTAACTCATGCTGAAATTGGTTCAGCGTCGCCCTTGGAGTGTTCTTGGTCGACAGAGGGATCGCGGCGTTGGTGAAGCAAACTGAAGACCGCCGGGACGAAGATCAAGGTGGCCACGGTGGCGCACAACAGGCCGCCAATGACGGCGCGCCCGAGCGGCGCATTCTGCTCACCGCCTTCCCCCAGCCCGAGTGCCATGGGAATCATGCCGATGATCATGGCCAAAGCGGTCATGAGAACGGGGCGAAACCGGGTGAAGCCGGCTTCGATGGCCGCTTTGACGGGATCTCCGTGCTGCAGCAGCAGTTCTTTGGCAAAAGAAACCACGAGAATACTGTTCGCCGTTCCGACGCCCATGCACATAATGGCGCCCATCAAGGCGGGGACGCTGAGTGTTGTGTGCGTAAGAAACAAAAATCCGACGATGCCGGCAAGCGCAGCAGGAAGTGCCGTGATGATGATGAAGGGGTCGAGCCAAGACTGAAAGTTCACGACGATCAGGAGGTAGACGAGCACGATGGAAAAGACGAGTCCGCCCAGCAACCCGAGGTAAGAGCTGCGCATTGTTTGCAGTTGGCCCCGAACGGTGACGAAGCTGCCGCGCGGCAGGGACTTGCGGTTGGCATCTACAATGCGTGTGACCTCGCGGCCTACGGCACCCAAATCGCGGCCCTGCACGGCCGCATAAATATCGACCACGCGACGGATGTTGTAATGCGAGATTACTTCCATCTCGTTCGTTCGCTGGATGGAAGCAACATCCGCGAGAATTTCAGGGCGCGCGGCAGCAGCGGCATTGAGAGGAGTGTTCTGAAGGTCTTCCAGGGATTGTATCGAATATTGCGGAGTCTGAGTGACCAGGTTGTAGCTGACGCCGTTCTTGAAATTCAGGAAAAACATCGGGGTGATTTGGAAGCTGCCGCTGAGTGAGTTCAATAGGCTATTGGCTACATCGCGCTGCGTGTAACCGCCCTGGGCCGCCTTGGTACGATCCACGGCCACATCGAACTCCGGGTAGTCAAACGCTTGCTGAATCCGCGCATCGGCAATACCCGGAACCTGCTCGATTTCATGCAGCATGCGGGCCGCGACTTCGCGATTGCCTTCGATATCGCTTCCCTCGATTTGGACATCGATGGGTGCGGGCAACCCAAAGTTCAAAACTTGCGTGACGATGTCCGAGGGCAGGAAGTAAAATGTCGTGCCAGGGTATTCCCGGGGCAGCTTCTCTCGCAGGCGCTCAACATAGTCTGCCGTGGCGTGGTGATCTTCCTTGAGAGAGACGAGAATATCGGCGTCGCCTGCTCCGATGAGACCCGAAGTGCTATGCATGAAATTAATGGCGCTGTAGGGCAGGCCGATGTTGTCCAGAACGTTGTCCACCTCGCGTTCGGGGATCTCACGGCGTATTGTGCCCTCAACGAGATCGCAGAGCTTCGCAGTCTCTTCGATTCGCGTGCCGCTCTTGGCGCGGAGATGGAGGATGAATTGACCGCTGTCCGTGTTCGGAAAGAAGTCCTGGCCGAGCCAGGGCACCAGGAGAAATGCCGCAGCGCAGGTTAGAAGAAAGATGGGGACAAAAAGGACTCGCCGATGAACGAGCACTGCGAGCAGTCCCTGGTAGGCATTCCGAAGCCGTTCGAACCCGCGCTCGAACGCTCGCTGGAACAGCACGAGAGGATTCCGCGAATTAGGAGCATCACCACCCTGCCTCGCCTTCAGCAGGTACATCGCCAGCGTTGGGACAAGCGTGCGGGAGAGGAGGTACGATGCGAGCATGGCGAACACAACAGCTTCCGCGAGAGGAACAAAGAGGTAGCGGGCCACCCCGCCCAACAGGAACATCGGTAAGAACACGATACAGATGCAGAGCGTGGACACCAGAGCGGGAACGGCGATTTGCGCCGCACCTTCCAAGATGGCGTCGCGCTGGACATGCCCCTCTTCGAAATACCGCTCGATGTTTTCGATTGTAACCGTAGCGTCATCCACGAGAATGCCGACGGCCAGGGCCAATCCCCCGAGGGTCATGATGTTGATGGTTTCTCCGAGAAAACTGAGGATCATCACGGACGTCAAGATGGATAGTGGAATGGAGATAGCGATGATTAACGTGCTGCGCCAGCTTCCCAAGAACAACAAAATCATAAGTCCCGTAAGACACGCGGCGATGATGGCCTCGCGGATCACACCGTTCACGGAGCTTCGGACGAAGATGGACTGATCGGACAGAGGCAGAATCCTCAGTTCCGGGGGAAGCGTTTGCGCGACACGTGGAAGAAGGCGGCGAATGCCCTTCACCACGTCGAGTGTGGAAGCATTGCCGGCCTTGAGGACGGACACCAGGGCTCCGCGACGACCGTCCTGACGCACGATGTTGGTCTGCGGCGCAAAGGCGTCGCGCACATTCGCTACGTCACGAAGATAGATCGTGGAATTCCCGACGACCTTGACGGGGAGGTCGTTCAACTCAGGGACCGTTTTCGGACTGGCGTTCAATCGAACGTCGTATTCGAAGGCACCCATCTTGGCCGTCCCGGACGGCAAAATCAGATTTTGCTGCTGGACCGCGGTGAGAATGTCTTGGGGAGCAAGTCCTTTCGACTGCACCAAACCGGGATTCAAATCGATCATGACCTGACGTTGTTTACCGCCGTACAAGAAAGGAACGACGGCTCCAGGAACCGTAACCAGTTGGGGTCTCAGGAAATTCTGCCCCAGGTCGTTCAACTGCTGCTCAGAGAGGCCGCTTCCGGAAAGGCCCAACTGCAGAATGGGGACGCTCGAAGCGCTATAGTTGATGATTAGGGGAGGCAAAGTCCCTGGCGGCAATTGGCGAAGGATGGTTTGGGATCCGGCCGTTACCTGGGCATTGGCGGTATCCAAACTCGCACCGTGTTGCAAGTAAACCTTAACGATGGCTTGACCATTTACAGTCGTTGATTCGATATGTTCGATGTTGTCGACGAGCGTGGTAAGCACTCGTTCATACGTACTCGTGAGCCGGCCTTCTAATTCCTCCGGGTTCATGCCGGTGTACTGCCATGCAACGGCAATCACCGGGATATCGATGTTCGGGAAAATATCGGTCGGCGTGCGCAAAATCATTACCGGACTCAAAACCAAAATGAGCACGGCAAGGACGATGAAGGTATACGGCCGGTCGAGGGCGACTCGAACAATCCACATAAGCAGAACTCCTTACGCTCCAATCGCGACCTGATCGCGTGAAGGACAAGTATGAGATGAGACCGTATGGTCTCTTGCTACAACAAAGGTTCAGTCATGGTGCGGCCGGAAGGCTGTTTTCAGGACAACCACGCCAGTCGAATGGCCCATCCAGAAGGCCTGGAACAACCTTCATCGGGACATCAGGACCGGGAGGCCTGCCTCGTATAGGACCGTCCGCGTGACCCCACCGAACATCCACTCGCTCAGTTGGGAGTGGCCATACGCGCCCATGACCAGGAGATCCGCGCCGAAAGCGGCAGACTGCGACAACAGCAGCTGACCTACGTCTTTTCCGTCAGACGACAGGCGTCGCACCTCCACGTGCGCGCCGCGACGCGCCACGTGGCGCGCGATGTCCGCCCCCGGATCCTGGCCGTGGCCCTCCGGGCGGCGCGGATGGTCGACGACCAAGACTTCCACCGCCTCGGCCTTCACAAGCAGTGGCAGGGCGTCGGCCACGGCCCGGATGGACTCACGCGTGGCATTCCACGCCACGAGGACGCGGTGGACTTGGGATACCGTGCCGCGCGGCGGAAACACTATGATCGGCCGGCCGGAGCTCAAGACGAGGGACTCCGCGAGGCCAGGAGGACCGGCCTTCTGGCCGGCAGATTCCGGGCGGGCGATCACCACCAGGTCCGCGTAGTACGCATGCACGCCCACCTCGCTGCTGAAGTAGGGCAACGATCTCCACTCCGACCGGATTCCGTGACGACGGACGATGTCCTCGAACTGGCTCCGGTGGTCCGCCTCGATCCCCTCGATTTGCGCGTCGTGTGCTCCGATCACCTTCAGGATGCCCTCACCGCGGGCGAACATCTCCGCAGGAGTAGCTGCGGGCTGCGGCTGCACGAATACGCTGATTAGGCGCGCGCCGTGTTCCCGGGCGAGCGTGCCGGCGAACTCCAAGATACCTGGAGCCTTGGTGCCCCCGTCGATGAAGACCACGATTTCTCCCAGCTCAACGGTGCCTTTGCCAATGCTCAAAGGGCCAGGCTCAGGCAGAGAAAACGTCTCCTTGTTGGCCATAGCTATTCCTCCTTTTCGTCGTGCGTTCCCTTAACAGGCTGACCGAAGCTCGAGAATCGCCCGTGAGCGATCATTGTAGTGCTCTTTGTGTTCGTAACGCCCGCGCTCCGTAGGTCCGGGTGGACTCGACATAAAGCTTCAGCGTCTTGCGTAACTTCCGCCGCCCGTGGAATACTCGAGCCTTCACTGCTCCCACCGACAAACCCATGACTTGAGCAGTCTCTCCTGTGGATAGCTCGCCAAGCTCCCGCAGTTCGATGGCTTTCCGCATTCCCGGTGTTAACTCATTTACTGCCGCCGATAGAAATCGCGCCTGCTCTCGCTGCAGGCAACTATCCTCAGGGTTCGGGCCGGTGTCCGGTAAATCGAGCGGCAACGCAGTTTCGTCCTCCGTAGTTGAATCCCCGATCGGCACCTCACGCGATCCGCGCTTTCTGCGCAACAACATAAGTGCCTCGTTGATAGCGATCCGTGTTAACCAGGTAGAGAACAACGAGTCGCCCTGAAACTTCTTCAAATGCATGAACGCTTTCTGGAAGCTCTGCTGCACGACATCTTCGGCATCCTCCCGATTGCGTGTCATGCGCTGAGCCACTGAAAAAATCTTCCCCTCGTGCCTTTGGACCAGCAGCTCGAATGCAAGCGCGTCCCCGGTTTTCGCGCTATCCACCAGCACGGCATCTTCCTCTGCTACCAAACGATGGGCGGAAGAGCTCGTCGCATTCGCTTCACCGATCGCATCCACGAGTTCTACTGGCATAGCGTTCCTCCTTCTCTGCTCGCATTAATACCGCCTGCGCCTGACCGACTCTTCGGATTGGTTTAGGTTGATTCGCAACCCGGGAGTCCTCATTCCTTTTCGTCTAGCCGCGCACTGGGAGCTAGCTGCCAAGGGCGAAATGAACCGTGACTTCCATCTCGACGGCCACCGGCGTGCCATTGAGCAGCGTTGGCTCATACTTCCATTGCAAGACGGCGTTCAATGCCGCGGGTATCAGCAACGGGTGACCGCTCAAAGCACGCGCTCCCACGACGTTTCCGTGCTCATCGATCACCGCGTCGACGATCACAGTGCCCGAGAGATGCGTTTGCCTCGCGAGTGCCGGATATTGGGGTTGGACCGACAAAGTCTGCCGCGGTGCTTTGAGGTTGGAGCCAACGCGAACAATTCGCTTCGCTGCGGCTTGCTGCGGTGGTGGGACCGGTATGGAAGTCCCCGTGCCACCAATAACTCCACCGAGGGAACCGCCAAGTTGTCCCCCGGCCACGCCGCCAGGGACGCCTCCCTCGACGCCTCCCAAGTCCGGCGCAGCAGTTGTGTTATCCGGAGAGATCGTCTTCGGAATCGCCACTGGGGCAGTCAGTTTCCCTTGTGTGTAGGTGAGCTTCGGCCGCGTAGGTGTTATGTGCGGAGCCACCGCCCGCCCTATCGATGGCGGAGGCGGTGGCGGCGCCGCGGGAGGGGCCACCAAGAGAGTGTCTTCGTACTTGCTGAGTTGCATCGTCCCCGTGGTGTACAACGGCACGATGATCAGCGCCGCGACAATCACAATGTGCAAGCCAGTCGCGACCGCCCACTGGAGAGGGCTCCTTTGTACGGTCTTTGTCGTGGCAGTCTCGAGCAACGCGTTCAGAAAAACATCGTTCTGTGTTGTTGGAGACAGGCGAACCGGCCGTGCGGACTTCTCCACGAGACCTTTTACGGCTGGATCGAAAAGATGCATGGGATGGGTAGT
>Ga0210406_10003859_pt1 | contig 16257 bp, 19 predicted proteins | sample IncBWC30MmetaG_FD_155454 | JGI IMG/M metagenome (GOLD analysis project Ga0210406, IMG submission 155454) | Forest soil microbial communities from Barre Woods Harvard Forest LTER site, Petersham, Massachusetts, United States - Inc-BW-C-30-M | ecosystem: Environmental > Terrestrial > Soil >... | reverse complement strand
TCACCGCTCCCTCTAACAGCATCATGTGGCGGCTTTAGCGTCGACCACGGACAGAAGCATGAGCTCGGCGACGTGACGATCAAGGGGACGCTTGACATCAACGGGCCCATTACAGAAGGGCGTGTACTCATAAAGCCGACTGACAAGTAACCCGGTCGGGCGATAGCCAGTACCCGCTGTTGGAGGTAGAGCGGACCTCGAAGGCCGGGACTGGGCATGTCTGTTAAAATGACCCAAAGCGGTCCTCGGGCCGAGTTCAGGAAGACACGACCGTCGCTCAATCCCTCGCCTGCGTGACTAGGAGGATGGCGGTTTGGTCGGGCCGAGGCGTCGCTCGCACGAAACCCAGAGTTCCGACCTAATATTGCGACAGCGGATCGCCTCACAAAACCTCGAACACGCTGTAGACCGGCCCATCGGCATGGCGGTCGCCGACGCCGATGCAGAGGATGCGGTTGAGCCAGTCGTACTTTGGCGATGCCGTCTCGAACATCGGATTGATGCGGAAGTAGTAGCTCGCGGGATCGACGCGCTCACCGCGATCGATCCGTTGCAGCACATCGGAGGCGCCGTGGCGCAGGCCCCGATATGTCATACCGATCACGGCGCCGTCGGTGGTTTTCAACACCAAGCGGACGTCGAGCGTGAGCACGCTGTCAGGGCGCAGGATCTGCCAGTCACTGCCACATCCAGGACTTCGCCGGATAGCCGCCCACCTTCGAAGACCCCGCCGAACACCACACCGATGCGGCGAACGCCCACGGGCGTCTCGCCGACCACCTGCAGCGGACGTACGCTAAGTCTCATCGCGAACAGTGGCCGCGCCTTCACTGATCTCTGCACATCCGGAAGATTGTCATAGGCCAGCGTCGACATGGTCTTCTCCCCTTGTTAACCAGTTTATCGGTGGCAGTGACTTTTGGCGGCGGAATGGACGTCCGTAACCTCTGCCGACAATGGCTCCCGGACGAGGCGATGGCAACCAACGGCCATCAATCGCGAGTAGCCGACCACATCAAACGCCGCGATGGCAGCCAATTTGCGCTGTTCTTTAGTATATCCAGGTCTCCCGTAAGACAACTAAGGTGCAACATGGTTGAGACTCTAGCCGAGACTGGCGATGAGCCGCACCAATGTACCGACCCGGTTCGCGCCGGGCGCACCCGGGCCGCAACGTCACGGGCGTTTTCCTGATCGCGCCCGAACTTGAGGTCGAGCGCTTGTCCTTACTTCGTGAAGCGTTCCTTCGGTGCATCGAATTGCCATGCTATCCAATCACCGCAGGATTGTGGAAGCGGGCATGGGCTGCTGCTGAGGCTGGACTTGAGCTGGTCTCAGCATTCCTCCGTTTGTACGATGTTGCTCCCGGCTCTTTCAGCCGGTCAGGTCGCAAATTCGCGGTCGGGTATCAATCCGATACCGATCCGGCGCGCTGTCCAAGGACTGGAATCATTCTGACCAGAATGGTGTCCCGAAACACAAAATGGTGGAAAAGCGCCGCCATCACGTGGAGAGAAATCAGCGCTAGAAGCGACCAAACAAAGAAAACATGAACGTGGTACGTCATCGCGCCGACCGGATGGCCGATGGAAAAGCTGGAGCCGAGACGATCGATGTTCGGCAGCCTAGGAACGGCCGTGCATCTCACCTCTGAGGCGACGATCCAGCCGGTCAGTGGCGTCAGCAACATCAAGGCGTAGAGCGTCCAATGCATGGCCTCCGCGACGAGCCTAGAAATGCGAGTGCCGCCCTTCTCCTCCTCGGGCCATGGCAACAGCGTCCGCAGGAAGAGCCTGACAACCACAAGACCCAGCACGGTGAGGCCGGCGTAGGCGTGCGCGACGAATGCCTCCTGGCGCGGACCATTCCCATAGCCGAAATACAGCGCTAGGATCATTGCCAAGGCTGCGGCCCAATGGGCGATGACCGAGGCGATATTGGGCCGTTTCAGATGTCGGATCATCGGTATCAATGAGTGTTTGGGGAGTGAACTGTGCAGCGATGATCGCGTGCGATTTGACAAAAGCGGTTTGCCATCGATCGCGCTGCCCCGCCCCGACCGAGACCCGGCCACGACGGGTTAGTCCCGCACGCAGGCGGTCTTGCGGTCGAGATCGAACGGTTCTGGCGAATCAGCCGACGGGCCGTCGCCTCACACTAGGTTGCCTCTCTTCCTTCAACCTTCTGGGCGAGCCGTCGACAGTCAGCAATATATAGTGCGGCTTATCGATCGGACGTTGCTTGAATTTGCTTGAATTTGCGCAAAATTTGCATGATTGAACTTTTCATTGGTCGCGAGTTGATTAGGAGCCTCCCGACAGCGCAACGGAGGATTTCGGCCCGCCGACGTCATGCCAGGCGAATTCCTTCGATGCGCTCATCCTGATCCGCGTCGAGCACCTCGAATGGAGTGTAGGGACGAGGAGACCCCGTTGGAAGGGTCATTTGACGCCGAGCGTGCAATGTGCCGATTTGAAGAAGCTAACGAAGTTTCTACTTTGATCGCCTTGCCGACGATATGCTGACAACGCCGACGGACATAAAGCCAAGCACCACTGATGGAGACGGTCGAAGCTGTATTGATCGGTGACTTGCGTTTTGCCGTCATCTTATCTTTATGTCGTCATCAAATGGTCGCTGCGGCATCGGGCATAGTTCGTCCCTGGCGCCTCTCCAACTTGCTGGAATCGTTAAGTCGGCATTCTGCCTGCCCGCGCGTGAAATAGCCGACAGCGGGCAAAGAACGTCCTCTAAAGCTGAACCGCCGCCACGGATGGCGGTTTCGCTGGCGAGGCCGTTGGCCGGTTACGGCTGGGGGCCTGGGGAGCCGCCGAGATCGGCTTCCGCCAGGGTCTCGCCCGGCCGACTCCGTCTCGGGGGCGGCGGTTCGTGCTTAATGCAATCGACCACCAATTGAGTGAAGGGAACGATGTCGCGTTCGCTGCTCGCGGATTCGAGCGCGCGCATGTATTCGTTTCGCCGGTCGACAGGTATGGCTCCGACAACCCTCTGGAATCGTTAGTGCGAAATTTCGCGTTCTGACGTGCTACCTGCTGGATGCCGGGCAAAGTACGTCCTCTAAAGCTGACGGCCGGGCGAACATGCAAACCGGAAGTGAGCAGCCGACGCCCAAAGCCGCGTTTTTTACCCGGACAGACCTCGCCCAACGTCCCTCGGAGGACGCGCGTGTATTCTTGAGGCCCACTTGATAAGTGGATAGGACGGAGACATAATGAGTGACAAGAAACCCATGGTGAACGTCATCATATATTCTAGCGCCAAAGCACGAATGCGCGGCCCAGCCTCCAGAGAGGGACTGGGTTGACCTGACGCGTCCTGAGAATGCGTGCAGCGATCGGACCAGGCCCTCGTTTTCGGGGCCTTTTTTATTGCCGATTTCCCACTGCACAAATTCCAGGAGCACGACAATGACTGACATCAAGAAGACGCTGATCACCAGCGCACTTCCCTACATCAACGGCATCAAGCACCTCGGCAACCTGGCCGGATCGCTCTTGCCGGCCGACATTCATGCCCGTTACAGGCGCCAAACTCGCGACGACGTGCTGTTCATCTGCGCAACCGACGAGCATGGGACGCCCGCGGAGCTTGCAGCTGCCGAAGCCGGTCTCCCCATCGCCGTTTACTGCGCTCAACAGCACGGAATTCAGGCGGATATTTACCGTCGACTCGGGATTTCATTTGACCATTTCGGGCGCTCGTCGTCGCCGCAAAACCGGGCATTGACCCAGCACTTCTTCAAAAGCCTGGACGACCGTGGCTTCATTGAGGAGCGCACGCTGAAACAGGTCTATTCACTAGACGACGGGCGTTTCCTTCCGGACCGCTACATCGTCGGCACTTGTCCGCACTGCGAGTCCGACCGCGCCCGCGGCGACCAATGCGAGAACTGCTCGCGGCTGCTGGAGCCAACCGACTTGATCCGGCCACGGTCTGCGGTCTCGGGCGGCACGAACCTGGAAGTGCGTCCGACCAAGCATCTGTTTCTGCGTCAGCAGGCATTGGTCAGCGCTCTTGAGACGTGGCTCGCTTCGCGCAAAGGTTGGCCGCATTTGGTGACGTCGATAGCGCGCAAGTGGCTCGACGAGGGCATCCAAGACCGCTGCATCACGCGCGACCTCGCTTGGGGCGTCCCGGTGCCGAAAGAAGGCTTTGAAGGCAAGGTCTTCTACGTCTGGTTTGACGCTCCGATCGAATACATCGCGGCGACACAGGAATGGGCTGACGCTGATCCTGAGAACCGCGACTGGAAGAAGTGGTGGTGGCAGGCGGACGACATCGAATATCTGCAGTTCCTTGGCAAGGACAACGTGCCTTTTCATACGGTTTCGTTTCCATGCACGCTGTTAGGATCGGGCGAGCCCTGGAAGACCGTCGACGTGATCAAGGGCGTTTCATGGCTCACTTATGAGGGTCAGAAATTCTCCACGAGCCAGCACCGAGGCGTGTTTCTCGACCAGGCGCTCGATCTGCTGCCGGCGGACTACTGGCGCTGGTGGCTGGCGGCGAACGCACCCGAGGGTAGCGATGCGGCGTTTTCCTTCGAGCGGTTTGCTGCCGGCGTGAACAACGATCTCGCCGATACGTTTGGCAATCTCGTCAACCGGGTGCTGAAGTTTGTCATCGCGAAATACGACGGCGTCGTGCCGGCAGCGGGCAAAACGGGCGAACTTGAGCATTCTCTCGCCGCCGAACTGACGCAACACTTGGCAAATCTGAAATCGCACCAGGAGGAACGGTCGCTTCGCAAGGCAGCGGATGAGGTCCGAGCCATCTGGAGTGTCGCCAACGCCTATCTAGTCTCGGGTGCGCCATGGTCGCACGTCATCAAGGAACCCGACCGCGCTGCCATCGTCGTTCGCACCAGCGTGAACCTGGTGGCGTTGGCGGCGACGGTTGCATGGCCGTTCATACCGGCTACCGCTGAGCGCGTGTTGGAGGCATTGGGCAGCAATTCCGAACCGTCATGGCCGTCATCAGCAGCCGAGGCATTGGCCCTGATCGAAGGAGGACGAAGGATCGACGTTCCGCCTACTCGGCGGAATGGGTCGAAACCAACAGGGCGAAGTTTGCCGGAGTGGAACACCAGGAGGCTAGTATACTCGCGAATGAGTCCTCATAACCAAGCCCTTTCTATCGATCCACGACGCGCTGAAGTTGAATCAGAAGGGCTCGTAGCGGACTTTGAGTTCGCTGCGAGCCCTTCTTTTTTATTCGTGGCCCCCTACGAAAGTCGGGGACGTACTATTAGGGGACGCACTTTGGTCGGCGCTGCAGTCGCATCGAAACGTCATTCGCCTCCGCACGCAATTTCTGCGATAATGAGGGAGTTGAATGTTGAATCGTCAGACCATCGTAGCAATCGTCGTGGGCACGAGCTTGTTGACAACTGCTGGATTTGCTTTGGCCAAGAACGCCCATCACAACAACGGCCACAACCTTCTTGGAGAGAAAGTTCACAAGAACGGAAAGCATGAACTCGGTAAAATCGGCAAAGATTCCGTCGTTGCGGAAGTGAGCAATGACAAGGTAGTTGGAATGAGCGCCGGGAATCTTCCTGTTCAGAAAGTGAAGTCGACAAGAAGATGGCGGGCGGACACGACGCAGGTTGCTGCGAATGGTCCGATAAAGCTGGCGCAGGTAACGGATTACTATGGGTACTGCTTCGATACAGGCATTGACGTCGAGTGCTATTGGTATCCAGCGACAGACGTGATCGTAACTGACGTGTGGGCGCCTTATTCGTATTAAGTGCCGGCCAGGAAAGCCCGCGGGTTTGGGCGAGTTAGATCGCTGGCATCTAGCAATACAACCGACCCCAGCAGATCGCTGCTGGGGTAATTTTTTCATCTGCAGCTCCGGGAGATTATCTCGACGACTGAGCGCTAACCGCTGACTTGCCGATCATTCAGCCGACCAAGTTCGAACGGGTTGTCAACCAAAAGGCTGTCAAATTCTTGGTCTCAGTCTCTCGCCCGATTTGCTTTCGATTGCCGACGAGGTGATCGAATGAGTGCGTCGGCCGCAGGCGGGTTGGGATCGATGGGTAGAAGCGAAGCGCCCCACTTCGCTGCGTCGCATGAGTCTGAAAATGGCCCTGAGCGGACGTGCCGGCGACTAGTTTTGATGTCCGCTTTCCGGGTGCCGGTTCAACCGGTCGATGCAACACAGGCGTGAAATCTCTCTGCTGGGGTTTCAAATTGCAAGGTCTCACGTGGTCGTTCGTTTAGCTGACGAGCAACTTTGTTCATTTAGGCTTGCGAGTGCACCGACAATGCACCTTTGCGATCGCGACCAGGCCCAGGGTTAAACCTAGGTATGCACTTCTCGACCCAATGTAACGTATGGGATCAACCTCCGTGTAATGGTCCGGTCCGTCTCTCTATGATTACACTCGGCGTGTAATTTAGGTGGCCGAACGGCAGTCGAGCCGTCTCTCACCGCCCTACGGGAAGACACCAAAAAGGCGAGAAACGAGTCATGGGCCCGATGTTCGACATTGTCGGACGTTTGATTGCCCGGTTGCAGAAGCCGGCCAATTGCGAGCCGTTCACTCCGAACGATTTGACGGGCTTACGCGAAACCCTTCGACCCGGTGATGTTTTGCTGGTTGAGGGCAAAGGTCGTATTTCCGGCGGCATCAAATATCTCACTCAATCGACCTGGTCGCATTCGGCGTTGTATGTCGGACCGATGGCCGGCGCCGCAACCGACGGCGAGTCTCATGTCCTGATCGAAGCCAATATCGACGAAGGTGTCGTGTCGGCGCCGCTATCGAAATATCTGCATTGTCAAACCCGCATCTGCCGGCCGGTGGGCCTGAGCGAAGCGGACTGCGACAGGGTCTGCCGCTACGCCTCCGAACGCATTGGCCTCGGCTACGATTTCAAAAACGTCGTCGACCTGATGCGCTATCTGTTCCCATGGCCAGTGGCGCGGCGTTGGCGCCGCCGAACGATTGCGCTCGGGTCCGGCGATGCTAGCCGCATCATCTGTTCTTCGCTAATTGCGCAGGCATTCGATGCCGTGCGTTACCCGATCCTGCCCAAGATCACGCACGTCGACAGCCAGACGGCGCGGCGCGAAATCGCCGAGATCCGCCACTCGTCACTTTACGCGCCGCGCGACTTCGATATTTCGCCGTACTTCATGGTGGTGAAGCCCACGCTCGCGCGCGGCTTCAACTATAAAGATATGCATTGGGCCGATCTTTCCGAGGTTCGCACCGCACAGATCACGCTCGCTCCAGAGATCGAAGACGCGATCGCGGAGGTAACCTAAACCCGAATTTCGCGGATGAAGCACTGAGTTGCAGGGCCTCACCTCGTTTCAAACATGGGAATCAGTACCTGCGTCGCGCGTTCCGAGAGCGATCAAGGTGATACACAAAGGAGTCGATGACATGAGCGACAATGATGAATGGGTCAGCTATTCGCACTGGGGCATGTTTCCACCGGAATGAAAATCCTCGACTTGCTGAAGGAGTTATCGATGTCGAAGTTTGCGATTGGCGACAAGGTCGATAAAGCAACCGGCGACCATGAAGGCGGTGTCGTTGTTGCCGTGTTCTCAACAGACGATGGCAAATTTAGATACGCCGTCGATATGGAGGGGTACGGCGCGCTCCAGTTTCTGACCGAAGAAAGGCTGGTCGTTCACCCCTGTTAATCGGCAACCAGATGCCGATCGGAATCAGCCCGGGATAAAGCGATAGCTGCGGGACCCGCTCGCACCGATTGTTACATCGGCTTGAGCAGCGTCTATCAGGGACAATCGGACGTTGCCACTGGCAAAGCACGCATTCAATAGACGCGGCGCGCCACCGGCAGTCGACCGGAACAAGCCGTTCAAAGCATATTCGAGGACACCTCACTGAATCTGGTTGAATTGCGCCCAAGGGGCCGTCGCATGTGGCGATGCTTGCCGATCTGATCGAGGAAGAAGAGATGGCCAGCTCGCTTCCCGAAGCAGCCCGCGCCATGCTCCGATTGATGTTAGACCTGCTCGCCGGCCTGAAGGGCAAGATCGCGGATCTCGACAGGGAGATCGCGCGACGTGCTCGCGAGGACGAGGTGTCGCGCAGGCTGATGAGCATTCCCGGCATCGGCCCCATCACCGCCACCACGATCGCTGCCCTGGCACCGCCGGCCGAGACCTTTAAGGGCCGCGACTTTGCCGCTTGGCTGGGTCTCACGCCTCTTCAAAGATCGACAGGCGGCAAGCGGAAGCTTGGCGCGACATCCAAAATGGGCGAGCGCACGCTCAGGCGCCTCATCATCATTGACAGCAGCGCTGTCGTCCTCCAGGCGAGCAAACGCGGCGCGCCAAGGGGATCGTGGCTCGAACAGATGTTGGCTCGCAAACCGCGTTTGCCGCCGCCATTAAGCAATTACGAGGACACGATTAGGACCGACAGGATGACCCCGGGATGTCCAGCTCTGTTCCGTGTTCCCCGCGTGCTTGTAACGGTTGCGCTCGCCAACAAGATGGCGCGGATCGTCCGGGCGCTACTTGTAAAGCAGGAGAATTACAGAGCGCCGGTCGCAGCCAAGGCGTGATCTTGGCGGGCCCGGGTCGTCAGAGGTGTAGTCGGTCGAAGGAGGGTATGGCGCAACAGTCGGCGAGACGGGGCCGGAAAACCGGGTGTACTCATCGTGCCCAGAGCACGCATTTATGATTTGGTTCCGGTCTGCGAACTCCCATACGGGCCCGCTGCTCCATCGCTGCATCATCAGAGGCCGGACAGATGACAGCATCCGACTAGGTGCCGATGTTCTTCAAAAACCGCTTGCATCTGGCGGGGCGTCCACAGATGGGTGCACGCTTTAATTTCACGATGCACTTGCATCCGGACGTGGCACCGCGATTGGTGGTTGGCGTCATCCGGCCAGATACATTGTTCAGCGACGGTTGGAACGCTATCAACGTATTCGTGGTCCTCGAGGGCCGATAGGACTGATTGGTGGGTCGCCGCACTACCACCTTGGTGGTATTTATTGAACTCTCCTTCCCTGTCATCATGACCCACCGCTTCATTGAAGCACCGGAACCACTCGTTTGTGCCTCCTGGTTGGAAAGAATGATCTCGGAAATTCCGCTGATATCAATTGTGGACGACGACGACATGGTTCGCGCGGCGACGGACACTTTCGTGAGGTCACTCGGATTTGACTCCCGCACATTCGCATCCGCCGAGTCGTTTCTTCAATCGTCAGCACTGTTGAAGACGCGATGTCTGATTCTGGATGTACAAATGCCCAACATGAGCGGTCTCGAACTGCAGGAACGTTTGTCAAATCTCGGCTTTGAAATTCCGATCATTTTCGTAACAGCCTATCCTGATGACGCCGTCAGGCACCGCGCATTGCAGGCCGGAGCCGTCGCATTCCTGCTTAAGCCCTTTGAAGCCTATGGGCAACGCTTTGTGGACTGTGTTTTCAAAGCACTCAAAGAAGATAGAAGATCGGCCCCATAGCTACGTCGCCATCTCCATCGCTGCACATGCTTGATTCGCCGGTGAAGCCAACGAACTTTGCCTGCTCTCACTTGCATTGAGTCACCCCCGATAATGAGAGTGATAAATCTAGCTCAGACCACACCAGGCTCCCGTCTTCAATTACTAAAACTCGAGAGAGAAAGATAGCGCAAGAACGCGGTAATTGAGGCAACGCAGTGCAAGCAACTGCAACTGATCGCCATTAAAAAGAAGCTACCAACGTTGGATCTTTCCTCCCGCGCTTGGGCCGCACACAGCGCTTCACGTCGATGGAGACAACAATGCGAAGAATAGTCCTAAGCGCACTTGGCGTTTTGCTGATTTCCGGATCGGTGGCTCAGACGAGCACAGCTTCTGCGCGTCACATTCACAAGAAGCAAGTAACGGCAAGCAAGCAATTCCGAAATGCCAATAACTCTCTTAATGGTCGCGTGAGCATTTTTTGCAGCCAAGAAGCAGGAAATCCCTACGATGAACGAACCGACTATGGGGGTTGGTCTGCTTGGCGACAGCTCGGTGCGTGGGATAGCCGGCACGATTGCTGATGTCGTCCTTCGCCCGGTAAGGGGGAAGAGTGTCATGACGGAATTCAAATTGATTGGAGCACAACTAGTTTCAATGTTGGTCGCAACGCCAGCGGTGGCAACGCAATCACGGTGATCGCCATCGCCACGGTTACATTCACCGAGTCTCGCACTGGTCGCCTTACGCAGCCTACGGCTTCTACAAGGGTTACGACTTCGCTCCCGGGAATGTCTACGACCTTGGCCTTGGGTCAGAAACGCATGAATTCGCCATTCCGCCGTATGCGACAAGAAGTCGAAGTGTGTCACCCGTTGTCGGGTCCAAAGGATCAAAATGAATTCGGCGGGCGACGCCCCATATGGAACTCCGGTCACGGCAAAGGGCCAATGCCGCGCGATGTCGCGTGGTACTTTCGGCCTGGTCGTCTTCCTCATCGCAGCGCTGCATTTCACATTCTGGGCGGTCAAGGCTCCTCACACCACCGCGCCTTCGGTGGAACCGAGATTGCCGAGCGTTTCGTACGATCGGTTCGCCTCAAATAATTCAGAGGTATCCGAATCGAGGATCCGGGCGGATCTCACCGCGATTGCAGCGCAGGCCCAGGCGGTACGCACATATTCTTCCACTCGGGGTCTCGAGCTTGTTCCGCCAGTAGCAACCGAACTCGGGCTTAAGGTCTCGCTCGGCATTTGGATCGATAAGGACGAGGCCCGAAATGAACGGGAGATTGCCACCGCGCTCGAGCTTGCCCACCGCTACCCGAATGTGATCCGGCTGGTCATTGGCAATGAGACACTATTCCGCCGCGAGCAGACTGCAGCCAGTCTTGTAAGAATTATCCAGCGTGTGAAGCGCGACAGTCCGGTACCGGTAGCGACCGCTGATCACTGGAAATTCTTCCTCGACGACCCGGAACTGGTCGATGCCGTCGACCAGGTCTTCGCCCATATCCTTCCCTATTGGGGCGGCATACCCAATGAACGCGCCGTCGAAGATTCGATAGACCTTTATGACAGATTGCTCGCCGCTTACCCGAACAAGAAGATCGTCATCGGTGAATTCGGCTGGCCGAGCGAGGGGCACAATTTTGAGCGGGCCGTAGCCGATCCCACCAGCCAGGCTGTGATCCTGCGGAACTTCGTCGTGCGCGCCAACGCGCGGGGCATCGACTACAATATTGTCGAAGCGATCGACCAGCCCGAGAATCTCTTTGAGGGCAATGTCGGTCCGTATTGGGGCATTTTCGACGCGTCGTTGCGACCGAAATTTTCCTGGGCAGGACCGATCAACGACGTCAACTACTGGAAGACAGCGCTGGTGGCCGTGATGACGGGCCTGCTGCTGTCGCTCACGGTTCTGGCGCTGCCCGGCGTGACCATCCGCCAGGCAGCGCTTCTGTCCGGCATAGACCATTTATGCGGGCACTGGTGTGCAGACCTGCTCGTGTACTGGCATTCGCACTACCTGCTGGTGGGCGAAACTGTTTCGTTCGCCATCGCGCTTCCCCTTCTGGCCTTGCTTGCACCGGTCGTACGTTCGCGGGTGAGCGAAATGGCGAAAGTGTCGTTCGGCCGTGGACCGGCGCGGCTGTTGAAGTTGTCCCCGCCGATGCCGCGCGCGCACACACCGAAGGTCTCGATCCATATCCCGGCTTACCGCGAGCCGCCGCAAATGCTCCTGCAGACCATCGATTCGGTTGCCCGGCTCGACTACCCGAATTTCGAGTGCGTAGTTGTCATCAACAACACCCCCGATCCGGCTTTCTGGGAACCAATCAAGGCGAGGTGCGATGAACTCGGCCCACGCTTCAAGTTCGTTCTTGTCGAGAACCTCGCTGGATTCAAGGCCGCCGCGCTACGGCTTGCCCTGACCGAAACGGCAACCGATGCCGAAATCATCGGTGTGCTTGACGCCGACTATGTCGTCGATCGCAATTGGCTCAAGGACCTGATTCCCGCCTTCGACAATCCCGATGTCGGGCTTGTTCAGGCGCCGCAGGATCATCGCGACGGCAGCCGCAGCTTTATTCATGGCGCCATGAATGCCGAATATGCCGGCTTCTTCGATATCGGCATGGTGGAGCGCAACGAGGTCAACGCCATCATCGTCCACGGCACGATGTGCCTGATCCGACGCACGGCTCTTGACGCCGCCGGCGGCTGGTCGAGCGACACGATTTGCGAGGACAGCGACCTCGGGCTGTCGATCCTGGAACAGGGATGGCGCGCCCACTACACCACCCGCCGCTATGGCTGGGGATTGCTGCCGCAAGACTATTTGGCCTTCAGAACCCAGCGGTCGCGCTGGGCAGCAGGCGCGGTGCAGATCGTCAAGAAGCACTGGCGGCAATTCCTGCCGGGCACGAACCGGCTTGATCGCAACCAGAAACGCGAATTCATCTTCGGCTGGCTGTCATGGTTCGGAGCCGAAATCATCGCGGTCGCCGCGGTGATCCTCAATCTGATCTGGGTTCCCTTTGTCGCTTTTCAGGTCGTCGCAATTCCGGATGCGTTGCTGACGCTGCCCATTCTGGCCGCTTTTCTCGTATCGATTGGACACTTTGCCTCTTCGTACAGGTTGCGGCTCGCCATTCCGTATCGGCAAATGCTCGGCGCCATGGTCATGTTCATGTCTGTTCAGTGGACGATAGCGAGTGCGGCCCTTAAAGCCGCGCTTCCGGCGGGACAAAGCTATTTTCATCGTACACGCAAAGGCAATGGCGCCATCGTTCGCGCGTCCTTCGCAGCGATGCCCGAAGCATTCCTCGGCACCCTTCTGCTCGCCGGCAGCACATTGATCTATGCGACGAATTTCTATCGATATATCGAGACCGACCTGTTCGCTGCGGTCCTGCTCATTCAAAGTCTGCCTTTTTTGTCGGCCGTAGCAATGGTTTCGCTTGAGCATTTCCGCAATCGAATCCCAGGAAAGGCTACAGATCCGACAACACCCACAAACGCGCTTCCCGGACCTCGGGGGAGGCGATGAGGCGGCGCGAGTTTAACTCGCTACTCCGCGGTGCCACAGCGGCTGGGCAACGTGGTACCAGATTGGCCGTTTTCACGCTGGTGATGGTGGCGCTGTTTGTCGGCCTTGGCGTCTGGCAATTGCAGCGCCGGGTCGAGACGCGCGCGCTCATTGCAGCGCTAAATGAACGTCTCGCCGCAGCGCCTGTGCCATTGCCTGATCCCTCACAGTGGCCCGCTCTGACCTCGGAGAAAGACGAGTTCCGGCACGTTGTTACGGCGACCTATGAATCCCGTCTGGATGCGATGGTCTACAGCTCCGACACGTCCATGCGCAGCGATATTTCCGGTCCCGGTAACTGGGCTTTCATCCCTGCGCGGCTACCGACCGGCGAGACGGTCGCGGTCAACGCGGGATTCGTGCCGAACACGATCCAGGACCGCAATGAGCAGGATCGCGTGGTGGCACAGCTCATCACGAACCAGCCCGTCACGCTGACCGGCTACCTCCGCTTTCCCATGGCGGCTGGCTTGTTCACGCCTGACGTAGAGCACACCAAGCGGTTGTGGTTCACCCGGGATCATCTCGCGATGGCGCAGGCGCTCGGGTGGGATCGGGTTGCGCCGTTCTACATCGATCTAGAGGCTCCAGCGCCTCCAAGCGGCGTCCCGAAACCCGGGCCGCTTCAGGTGCTTTTTCCCGACGATCACATTCGATATGCGGTCACCTGGGTTTCGCTGGCAGGCCTACTGCTGATCGCGTTTGCCGTTTGGCTACGCTGCCGCATGCCTACCCATTTCTAATGTGTGCCGATGGCCCTTCGCGACATTTTGCACACGCTAAGAATGACAACTGTCTCGAACCATGACATGTTACTTGACCACCCTGGCCCATCAGCTACCCGTTAACTCTTCTCTTTCTCCCGTCCACGGATCCCGAGATCTTCGGCCATCAGAACCAGATCGGCCAGCGATTTGGCGCGCATTTTTCGCACGAGCTTGCCCCGATGGATCTTCACCGTCTGCTGGGCTATACCGATCTTGCCCGCGACCTGCTTGTTCATAAGGCCGCCCGTCACCAATGCCATAATCTGGCGCTCGCGTTCGCTTAATAGGGCGAACCGACCTTGGAGGTCCGAGTGGGATCTCTCTTCACTGCAACGTTTTTGATCGCGCTCGAGCGCCGCAGTGACCGCATCAAGCATCTCCTGCTCGCGGAAAGGCTTAGTCAGAAAGTCGACCGCACCAGCCTTCATCGCCCTTACTGACATTGAAACATCCCCGTGCCCCGTCAGAAAGATAATTGGAATCCTAATATTGGACTTCGCCAATTCAGCTTGAAGATCAAAGCCATTCAGGCGTGGCAATCTGACATCGAGAACCAGACAACTGGGAGCATCCTCCAGCTCAGATTGCAACAATTCCTTAGCGGACTCAAATAACCGAACCCGCAAGCCAACCGATCGAAACAAACTGCTGAGCATCTCACGCATGAGACGATCATCGTCAACGACGTAGACCATAGGCTCAACAATGACTTCAGCGGTGCTGATGCGGTTTGGGGATTGGGCAGTTTCGCCAATCGTTGTCATGACTGATACTCCCGGGTCGTTGCAATGTCATACTGAGGCTTGCTCGCAAGGCCTCCGTTCGAACAGGTTTGGCCAAATAGGCGATCGCTCCTTCTTCGAGCAATCGCTTTTCAGCCTTGGGATTCGGATTGGCCGCGATGAATATCGCAGGCATCGGATATCTGGCCGCCTTGAGCGTGTGAAAAAGCTCGATCCCGCTCATTTTAGGCATTTGTACATCGACAATCAGACAGCCGGCTTCATTTATCGCATCCGACGTCAGAAATTCGTTCGGCGAGCCGAAGGCAGCAGTTCGGTAACCAAATGTTTCGACGAGTCCCTGCATCGCTATCAAGACGCTCTCGTCGTCATCTACGATTGCTATTAGCTCCAGCGTATTCAACGGAGATCTCCATGTTTGCCGCTCTCAGCTTAACCCGCAGAGCCGGATTTCGGTACCTACCATTTTGTCGTCGCAAATAAACAATGAAAGGGGCGTCCTTTCGTATCGTTTAGGTAAACTACGATCGAGTTTAGAACCTGCGTTTCTTCGCTTATCCGCCATAGCAAAACGCCGGCCTTAGTTCATCCACCGCTGGCGCGGACCTATGGGCCTGGCAGCGCACTCATTGGGAGCGCGATGCGAAGCCGAGGCAATCCGGGCACAATGTGTCGCCAGATCGAGGAGCCATCTAATTCTTGTGACGAGGTCGGAGAGGAACGCATCGCAATCACGTCAATGGTTACCCGGCGATAGTCAGAAGGTTACTTCGCTAGATTGCCGCGACTTTTCTGTTTCCTTGTGACGCGCTTCGCCGTGCGGCTGGTGCGAGGCAGCCCATCGTAGGGGCCTTCAGCGACCGGGTCCAAGGGGTTTTCGTCATCCGTCTTGAGCTGGTCCGCAATTCGTACCAAATCCGCCAGCGAGCTCGCGCCCATTTTTTGCAAGATTTGGCTACGATGAACGCGGACAGTCACTTCGCTGACGCCAAGTTGGCCGGCAATCTGCTTGCTTACGCGTCCCCTTGCAAGCAAGGTCATGATTTCCTTTTCGCGATCGGTCAAGCCTGCAAATCGCTCGTGGATTTTCGCCGAAGCGCGTCGTTGCGCTGCGCGCGCACGGTGGCGTTCGATCCCTTGACGTACCGCATCGAGTAGCTCTTGCTCCCGGAAAGGTTTTGACAAGAACTCTATTGCGCCTGCTTTCATGGCACGCACCGACATCGGGATATCGCCATGGCCGGTAATGAATACAATCGGCGTATCGACGTGAGCCGCGACTAGCTGTTTTTGCAGCTCGAAGCCGCTCGCTCCTGGAAGTCTCACATCCAGAATGATACAGCTCGGTAGTACTGGAGGGTTGGCGCCCAAAAACGCCTCAACTGACCTGAAGAGCGCGACCCTCAAGGAGATCGTTTCCAGAAGCGCCCCCAAACTTTCGCGGACGGATTCGTCATCGTCTATGACGGCAACGATGGGCTGGTCACTGTCATTCATGGTCCATCTGCAATGGGCAGGCTGAATTGGAAAACTGCTCCAAATGGAGCACCCGGGGTCGCCGAAATCTGTCCGTCGTGGGCTTCGATTATCGAACGACAAATTGCCAAGCCCATACCCGTTCCATTGTGTTTCGTCGTGAAGAACGCATCGAAGAGTCGATCGACCACGGTCGAATCGA
>Ga0210406_10003858_pt1 | contig 16258 bp, 13 predicted proteins | sample IncBWC30MmetaG_FD_155454 | JGI IMG/M metagenome (GOLD analysis project Ga0210406, IMG submission 155454) | Forest soil microbial communities from Barre Woods Harvard Forest LTER site, Petersham, Massachusetts, United States - Inc-BW-C-30-M | ecosystem: Environmental > Terrestrial > Soil >... | reverse complement strand
CCGCACAACCTTCCCACGATAAAGCCCGCGACATCCCCATTCTGGATTTCGAAGTCAATGCGCTGGGAACTGTAAATCTGCTGGAAGCCACGCGGCTTCATTGTCCGGATGCCGTATTTGTCTTCCTCAGCACCAACAAGGTTTATGGCGATGCCCCAAACGAGCTTCCGCTGAAGGAGCTGGAAACGCGCTGGGAGTATGCGCGGCCCGAAGACTACGACGGCATCGATGAACACTGCCGCATCGACCGCACGCTCCACTCGCTCTTCGGCGCGTCAAAAGCGTCCGCCGATCTGATGGCGCAGGAGTATGGCCGCTATTTCGGCATGAAAGTAGGCATTTTTCGCGGAGGCTGCCTCACGGGCCCCTCGCACTCCGGCGTGGAGCTGCACGGCTTTCTCTCGTATCTGGTCAAGGTGGCTCTGGCCGGCGGCACATACACGGTGTTCGGTTATAAAGGCAAGCAGGTGCGAGACAACATTCACAGCCACGATGTAGTTCGCGCAATTGAAGAGTTTGCTGCGAATCCCCGGCCGGGCGAGGTCTACAACATGGGCGGGGGCCGCGAAAACAGCGTTTCCATGCTGGAAGCCATCGCCAAAATCGAGCAGATGAGCGGCAAGAAACTCAACTGGAAATACGTCGATGAAAACCGCAAGGGCGATCACATCTGCTACATCTCAAATCTCGCCAAATTCCGCTCCCACTTTCCCAACTGGTCCATCACCATCGGCCTCGATGAAATCCTGCGTCAGATTGCCCAAGATCAGATTCACCGCCAGCCCAGAGCGGAGGCGAGATGAGTCAGGCCGCAGAGGGAGCGGTGGTGGACTCTGGCGAAGTGCTTTCCCATGACACTGGAAATCGACGGATTCCGGAACTAGACGGATTGCGCGGGCTGGCGATTCTTCTGGTCATTATCTGCCATTACATCGCTAACGCCTCCCATCCGCCTCTTGGCTTCGTTGCCGATCACCTGATAACCATATTGGATCTTGGGTGGAGCGGCGTCGATCTTTTTTTTGTCTTGTCGGGCTTCTTGATAGGTGGGATTCTTCTTGGTTCGCGGAATTCACCGAACTACTTTCGCACTTTTTATCTTCGCCGGGTGCATCGCATAATACCCGTTTACTATTCGTGGATTCTTCTCTACGTCGTGCTGGTCAGTATCTCTGTTTATTCTTCGCTAAAGCCCGTGATCATGACCCCGCCCGGGATTGTCCTGGCGTCGCAGGATCTGGCCGTTGTCCCGAGGTACCTCCTGTTTTTGCAGAATATTCTCTATGGGCCCCGTCCTTTTGAGTGGCAGTGGTTCATCGTGACATGGTCTCTCGCAGTGGAGGAGCAGTTTTACCTCATTGCGCCGCCGCTCATTCGCTGGGTGTCTCAGCGCACTCTAATGGTGATTCTTTGTTTCACGGTTGTTGCCGCGCCTGTTCTTCGTTATGTATCCTTCGTCTATTTCCCGAAGCTTGATCACTTCTCACAGTTTGCAATGCCGTGCCGCGCCGATGCACTTTCGTTGGGCATCCTCGCCGCGATTGCTTGGCGGTCGAACGCTGTTCGCTCTTTTCTCCAGTGCAATCCCGGAATCCTTAAGAGGACCACGGTGTACCTTGCCGTATGCATCATCGCCCTGCTTTGGTGGCTGGTTCGTCCTCCCAACGTCGTCACTGTAACCGCCGGATATTCTGTCCTCGCTTTCTTCTACGTTTCCTTGCTGCTTCTCGTTCTTTCTCAAACCGATTCTTTCGTCGCACGCTGTATGCGAATTGCACCGCTGCGCCGCCTCGGTGGAATTTCGTACTGCGTTTACATTATCCATCTGACGATCAACGAACTCGGGCATCGATTCCTGCTGCACCAGGAGCCAGACCTCTCCCATTGGCAAGGGATTCTGATCACCTGCACCGCGCTCGTTTTAACCCTAACAATTGCCTCGCTATCCTGGAAATTCTTCGAAAAGCCGCTCATTCGCCGCGGACACCGCTTCGCATACGACCCATAGACTTTCTCTCGCATTTCTGTGGGCGAACATTCGAAAAGTTGGTAACGGCGTGCCCAATTCCTATCATTGTGGTTATTTCGGTCGAATAGCCGTGCAGGTCGTCGGTGCAAATGGATTGGAAGGGAGTTTCCATTTTCTACCCAATACCGTCAATGGTTCAAATCCATCAGCCGAACTTGTGCATTTGATATCAACTCGACTTGGCAGACCGTACAGAATTCTTGCGTAAGCGCTAACCGAATAGGAGTTGGGTGATATGGGTGTCCTCGGCAGTCCGGCCAAAAAGGTCAATTGAAGATTTTGAGGCAATGCCGCGAGATACTGCGGCCAGAGTTCCGCTACCTGAACACTCTCGTAATTGAGTGTGTGGCCTGGGGCATAGGCAGTGGCGAAATAAAGACTGTCAACTGCACCAACTTTGTCGTGCGAAGGAAGGACATTGGCGCTCGCGGCTTCGTTCCGGAGTGGTTTACCCAAATATAGGAAATTCGATTTGTAAAGATAGAAACTGCAGGTAGAAATGATAAGAAACGGCATGACACGCAGCCATAACGGGAATTGTTTCTGGGAGCAAAGGACTGCCAGGAATACACTCTTTGCAGGGAATAAAAAGTGATGGTCGAGCAGCAATTGTGCCTTATTTACTTTGAACCACGTGAATGCACCACCGAGGAACGCGAATGTCACGTCCCGCAAGTCACTTCCAGGCCGCCGAAGATTAACCGCCCCTACGATAATTGCGGGCAACACCGCCAGAAGTGCAAAAGGGACAATTCCGAATAGATAGGTGAACAAGATGAGTTGCGGCATTTTGTTCACCTGCTCACCGCGAATCATCATATTTGTCTTGAACTGGAAATACGCCAGCACCCATGAATGCTGCTGCCATAAGACAACCCCTGTGATTCCCGCGAAAAAGAGTCCCGCGAGTCCCCCCCATACTGCCAGCTTGAGGGCCCTTTCTCTGAACGGGGACTCTCGGTTTACGAGCATCAATGTGGAGAGTGTCGCGATGATACCGACTCCAAATCCGGGTGAGACCAGAAGCGTTGCTCCGGCAAGACATCCGGACAAGGCAATTCTTGGCCAGTTTTTCTCTCTCGGCAGGGCAACCCATGCTGCGATACTCAGAAGGCAGGCTGGGAGATCAGGACGTCCGTGTGGAATCCTCGCGAAGATGGAAAGGATGGTTAAGGAAGAGATCAACCGGGAACAACCGTAACGAAACCTGACCAGCCAATACAGGAGAACCAATATTCCAGTGTGGATCAAATGCGTATAGGCGAGCAGGCTATCGGGAGAGAGACCGAACAACTTAATCCAGCCGGCAAGCAGTAAGTAATGGCCGGGAGGATAATTATAAAATCCCTTCTGATAAGTCAAATCAATGTATTGTGAGCCGGGGCCAACTAGAGTACCGAATTTCGCCAGCAAATATGCGGGCTCCGTATAGAAACCAAGATCACCATGTGGGAGCGGGAGGAACCGCCACCAGAGTACCAAGGCTACGGCGGATAGAATGGCGGAAACCACGGCGAGTTCCTGCCATCGCTTTTTGGGAGGGGTCCCTTCCGGACTGTAGTAGGTCATCGACGAAGCATCGGGAGACAAGCCAACGGTGGCCATTCTATGGATCGCCTTTCGAATTTTCAGTCAAGCAGAAAAAAGGTACCTCTGGTAAGCCGCTAAACCAATAGGCATGGACTGATTCATTCTCCTAGTGGTCGTCCCGAAGATTTTTTCCATACGATGAGAATTGACCGTCCCACCGAATGTCCGATCACCAAATCCGCTACCCGCGAAATCGGCACGAATACGCGATCCCACAATAGGATCTGGTATTTTCCTGGCGATGCGGAGTGCAGAAGAACGCGGTTTCCCAGCGAAGTAAGGGCGCCAAAACAGTCTAAGTACACACAAATTTCTTCTTCCACCCCTGGAGGTGCAATAGCCCGTAGGGAACTCTTTTTGTAGCGACGATAATGGCCGATTGCCTTGTCGAACGGCGTATACAGAAAAGGAAGGGCCGGTGACAAAATCACCAGATATCCTCCCTGTCTTAGATGTTGGGCAGCCCGTTTTGCTTCGTCCCGGTCATCCTTAATGTGTTCGAGCACGTCCATGTAAACAATGCAATCAAAGAACTCACCCTCATCCAAATCTGCCAGCGTCCCCACCCGCACTTCGCATCGATCGTGATTCGGAAGCGATTTCACAGGAATCTGCCGGGCAAGGCTTGGATCTGGCTCTAAGCAGATCCACCGCTGCTGTGTGCCATCATAAAACTCTTGCGTTCCCGCTCCGATCCCCGCGCCCACTTCCAGAACCTGGCCGCGGAGAAATCGCCGGATTTTTGCCCGCACATAAGACTTCCAGTTCACGGCATGGGCAAAAATCTCTAACTCACTCCCAACATATTTGCTCTCAACCATGCCGCTCATATAGCGTGCTTATTTTTCGGATGTAAACCGGACAATCCCTCAGCGGCACGAAATTGGATTGTCCTCGGCTGTTGAGCACCATGAAGGTGAAAACCAGCGCGAGGGTAAGGCTCTGAAATAACAGCACCAGAAGCAATCCCGCAGTGTAAGTGGCCCACCCCGGAATCGCCAGATGTGTTGCCAGCCGTACGCCCAGCGTCACCGCAATTAGTATCGTCGCAAGTATTCCGACCCCAGTGAACACCAGCAACAAACGCGTCCCCACGACATCCCCAAACACGGACATGGCGCTCAATCCATGAGTTACCAAAGTGATGAAGCCCATGTTCGAGCTTCCTGACAACCGTTTGGCTCGGTCCAATCGCACCGTGGCATAAGGTAATCGCGTCTTAATAATTGCCGCCGCATAATGATTCCAAAGGTCGGAGGACACCACGAGCCGCTCCAAGTGCGAAGAGGCAAGTACGCTAAAATTCCCAACTCGTATATCGAATCCCACCAAGAGTCGGTGGACCATGCGATATATCTGGTAGAAGGTCCTAAACAGAATTCCTTCCGCACGACGTCCACGCTCCGCGAAGACTACTTTGCATTGTCCTTCTTGACGGTATTGTTCAAGAAGTTGCGGAATCGCCGAGGGTGCATCTTCTCCGTCAGCGTCCATTACGAGTAATGGTCCACATGCGTTGTTTTCCTGCAGGTATACCAATCCAATGCACAGTGCGCGCTGGTGGCCCATATTCTTCCGCAATTCCAATACTCGAATTCGAACTAGGTTCTTTGGGTGCGTTGAAGGAACGTTTTTCGATGCGCTTTCTAGCGACCCATCATCCACAAACACCACTTCTCCCTGCAATCCTGCTTCTCCAAATACCTTGTCGAGTCCTTCAACAAGGAGGTCAGCGGCTTTCCAGTCGTTGAACACCGGAATAAGAATGGTGATAGGAAGTTTCCCGGCGAATGCGCTATCTACTCCTGCTCGCTTGGTCTCACTCATTGGCTCTCGGCAAATAGCGGGGTGTTCGGCATGCAAAAACGCACTTTTGCTTTGCGAAACTAAGATACCTGCATTTAAAGCCGGCAACAAGAAGCATGGTGAGTTTCGAGGCCCGCCGAAGGGATGTAACTATTTTCTGCCAGCGCCGGTACGCTCATCTTGGAGGCGTTTGAATTCCGAAGTGCGGTCACCATGATATATTGAAGCACGGGGTAATCCTAAGCAATTGGAAAGGAATCAGGCGGCCCGTCACGAGCGGGCTAGCCAGGTGTGTAACTCCAATCTCATGGCTGAACCGGAGATGAGGACCAACGAACCGACGCAACTCGCGGGCAAGGAAAGGGAGTCAGAGGTCCAACAAAGCAGCAACGAATTGGACGTTTCTGTTGTCATCCCCTGCCTGAACGAGGCGAACTCTCTGGCCTTTTGCGTGGAGAAAGCACTCACCGCCATTCGCAGCGCTGGCCTGAGGGGCGAAGTGATTGTCGCGGACAACGGCTCGACCGATGGCTCCATCGAAATTGCCGAGTTCAACGGAGCCAGAGTGCTCCGCGTTTCCGAACGCGGATACGGCGCGGCATTAAAAGCCGGCATCGCCGCCGCACGCGGCGAATACGTCATCATGGGCGACGCCGACGATAGCTACGATTTCGGCGAAGTCCCCAATTTTGTAAAGCAATTGCGACAGGGCTACGACCTCGTAATGGGCAATCGCTTCCGTGGCGGCATCAAGCCCGGCGCCATGCCCCCGCTGCACAAATATTTCGGCAATCCCGGACTAAGTTGGCTGGTCAATTTCCTTTTCCGCGCCGGAGTGGGTGACAGCTATTGCGGCATGCGCGGCTTCAGCCGCGCTCTTTACGACAAATTGGATTTGCGCAGCTCCGGCATGGAGTTCGCCCTCGAGTTTGTCATCAAGGCCACCCAGATCGGCGCCCGCATCTCCGAAATTCCCATCATCCTGTGGCCCGACAAGCGCGGACGTCCGCCCCATCTCCGCAGCTTCCGCGACGGCTGGCGTAGCCTTCGCTTCATGCTCCTGTACGCGCCGAACTGGCTTTATCTTGTTCCCGGTGGCCTGCTTATGATTTGCGGACTAGCCCTGGTCTTCTGGCTTCTGCCCGGGCCGCGCCAGCTTACCACCCACATAACGCTGGACGTTCACACCATGGTCTTTGGCGTGATCTTCACCCTTCTCGGCGCGCAAATTCTGTCCATTGGAGCCTTTGCCAAAGTCTTCAGTTACGCCGCGCGCTTTGACCGCGGCACCATTTCTCTGAAACGCCTGCTCAAGCGAATCACGCTTGAAACCGGCCTCCTGCTGGGCGGCCTGATTTTCCTCGCCGGCCTGATTGGATGCGCTCGCATCACCTGGGGATGGGCGGCCGGCGGCTTCGGGCCCCTTTATCAGATTCGCCAGATTCTCTTCTGGTCTACGTGGCTTTTTCTTGGCGTCCAGATCATCTTTTCCTCATTTTTTCTCAGCATGCTGGGTATTAGCCGGGAAACGTATATCGGCGACTATGAGTTGAAGTGAATCTCCAGCGCTCCTCTTCCGCGCCCGTTTCTATTTGGCGTACACTAGGTGTGCTTGCTCCCCGACAGGAATCCGGATTGTAGATGACCACGCCGTTTGTCAGCGTATTGATCGATACCTATAACCACGAACACTTCATCGAAGAAGCGATTCAGAGCGTGTTGTCGCAGGATTTCCCCGCCTCTGAGCGGGAGATTCTGGTGGTGGACGACGGTTCCACGGATCGCACCCCGGAAATCCTAGCCAAATTTGCCTCCCAAATCCGTATCCTTCGCAAACCCAACGGCGGTCAGGCTTCCGCCTTTAATCACGGCTTTCCGGAATGCCGGGGCGAGCTGATCGCTTTCCTCGATGCGGACGATTGGTGGGCCCCCGATAAGCTGATGCGCGTCACAAACGCGATGGCCGCCGACCCGAAAGTTGGCTTCATTGGCCACGGCATCATCACGGTTTTTCCGGATGGAACGCGAAGGACAGAAGTTCTTCGCGACGGTTTTTGCTTTCAAGCCAATGACCTGTCCGGTGCGCAATTGTTTCGAAGACGCTGCGCTTTCATGGGCACCAGCCGCATGACGGTACGCAGAGACATTCTCCAGCGGATTGGACCGATCCCGACCGACATCCTGATTCAGGCGGATGAATACATCTACACCCTCGCCTCAGTCCTGATGCCCATGCGCATCCTGCCGGAGCCGCTCGCCTACTATCGCTTACACGCCGACAACGCATTTCACATGTTGAATGCAAGTCCGGAAAAATTGCGCCGCAAGCAAGAATCGCTCGCAGCTCTGGCAAAAACGCTTTCGCAACGCCTGGCGCAACTGGGAGTTGATCCGGAGGTGCGAGGGGCACTACTCGGCTACACCCAAGCCAGCGCAGATCAGCTGCGGCTAAGCCTCGACGGCGGCTGGCCCTGGGAGACGGTGGGTACCGAATGGAAGGTCTATCGTCTGACGCACCCGAACGCCCCGGCGATCCACCGCATTTTTAAATCTTTGGTACTGCTTGCCGCTCTCTTGATACCGCCCAGAAAGTTTTATCAGACGCAGAAAGCGCTGGCACAAAGTGGATTGTACCGCCGCGTTCGGGAAAGATGGCTCCCGTTCCCCGAGATGGAGCACGTTGAAAGCGATCGCGCGGCGAGCCAAGGGTCTCCCCGTTGAAAATCCTGATTGCCATTGGGGTGCTCCGGCAACGCGAGGCCGGGGCCGCGGGTGTAGTCTTCAATCATGCCGAACAGCTTGAAAAACTCGGCCATCAGGTGGACTGCTGGTTTCTCGACGATATTCTGCCATCTCCACGCTGGCCGGCGCGTTTCCGCGACCTGGAATTTTCCGCCGTGGTGTCATCGCGGATTCGGCGCCAGCCCCGACAATACGATGTCGTGAATCTCCATGCCCCGTGGGGCTGCGTCTATGGACTCTCTTGCAAATGGTTGCCGTCGGCGGAACTTCCGCCCTATGTGTTCACCATGCAAGGCAGCGAGGAAAGATTCGCGCGGACCATGAAACTCGAACACCAGAAAGGCAGAACCGCAAATTTTGCCTGGAAAAATCGTGTTTGGCACCGCGTTTACCACCAGACCATGTATGATTTCTCCATCTCCACAGCCAATTTTGGCGCCGTAGCCAACCGCGAGGGATGGATTCTTTCCGAGCTTAAGTATGGCCACCCACCCGGCCGAATCTGGTATGTTCCCAACGGCGTGAACAAAGATTTTTTCCTGGCGCGGCAATTCACGGATGCGCCTGCGAACCGCCTTCTCTACGTTGGAACCTGGCTCGATCGGAAGGGAATCCGCTATCTTGCGGATGCGTTCGCGGATCTTGCGGCCCGCGCGCCGGAAATCCAACTGACAGTTGCCGGATGCATTCTCCCGGAGGAACAGGTGAAGGCTTATTTCCCTGCGGCGGTTCGCGATCGCCTTTCAGTCCTTCCCTTTCTCGCTCGCGACGGGATGCCCGCGCTTTACGCTTCGCATGATATTTTTGTGTTTCCCTCGCTAGTCGAAGGCATGCCGCTGACTTTGCTGGAAGCCATGGCCGCGGCAATGCCTGTGGTCACCACCAACACCTGCGGGATGGCCGATTTGATCGAGAATGAGACGAATGGTTTGCTGGTTCCAGCGGCCGACGCGGGCGCGCTCGCCAACTCGATCGATCGCCTGCGGAGTTCCGCGGATTTGAGGCGCACTCTCGGGCTTCGTGCGCAGGAGTGCGCGCGGCGATATACGTGGGATCAAATCGCTCATCAACTGGAGCACGTGTTCCAACTCGCTGCGGTTTCGCGGCGCCAGGCAAGGTCTCTCTGAAACCGCTTTTTGCGCCCGCCGGAGTTCAAGTATCCTTTTCGGCGGGGCCTGTTTTCGTTCGCCATGAAAATTGAGATTCAATTCGTTGAGGTTCCCGGGAATCCGGTGAAGAGCACACCGCCTCTTTCCCGAGTGTTACAACACCCCGTTTTTGCCTGGGCCGGCTTCCGCGCGCCGATAGCCCAGCACACTTTGGCAGAGCACCAAGCACTGATGCGTCACGCACGCGCAGCAAGGACAATCGTCGAAATTGGGGTCGCGGAAGGCGCCTCAGCCGCCGGGCTCCGCGAAGCGATGCCCGCTGATGGCACGCTATACCTGATCGATCCCTTCCACCTTTCCAGAATTCCCGCGCTAAACTTCTTGAAGCGCGCCGCCCGGCGTGCCGTCGGCTCGTCCGGTTCAGCGCGAACGGTCTGGATCGAGTCCTTCAGTCAGGACGCGGTTCACGACTGGAAGTCACCGATCGATTTTCTGTTGATTGACGGCGACCATCGCGAAGAGGCAGTCGAACGCGATTGGGTGGATTGGTCGCGCTTCGTGAAGGACGACGGAGTCGTGGCGTTTCACGATGCCCGGCTGTTTCCCTCGGGTTGGCCGACTCCTGATTATGGCCCGGTGCGATTCATTGACCGCGCTTTCCGCCGGGAGTCAAATGATGCTGAGTGGTCCATCATTGAAGAGGTAGATTCGCTCGTCTTTGTGTCTCGGAGGAAGCGCTTGTAGCATGATCACCCTCGGACTTAACTATTCGCAGATGCACGATTCCTCCGCGTGCCTGGTGCGGGACGGCGAACTGCTCTTTGCGGTGGCCGAGGAGCGCATCAGCCGCGTGAAGCATGACGCGCGTTTCCCAGCCATGGCCATCCAGGCCTCCCTCGATTTTGCAAAAATCACCGCAGCCCAGGTGGATGAAGTCTGCGTCGGCTGGCAAGCACCGGGCGCAACGTTTCGCAAGGATTTGAGCCTCTACGCCACGGGCCGCTGGCCTGCCTCCTATCTGAACGTTCTGAATTCCACGCGCCACTTCGCCAGCATGCAACACCAGCACGGCGGAGAAAATCCGTTTCGACGCCAGTTTGGCCGGACAAAAGCCCGCTATCGGTTTGTTGACCATCACCTCGCTCACGCGCTCAGCAGTTATTCCTACTCCGGCTTCGACGACGCGGCCGTAGTCGTCATGGATGGCCGCGGCGCGTGGGAGGCCACCTCCATCTGGCGCGGCAGCAATGGCCGCGTCGAGCACGTGCTCACTATGAATTGGCCCAATTCCATTGGCCTCTTCTACGCACAGTTCACCGGCTTCCTGGGATTCACACCGAACGCCGACGAGTGGAAGGTGATGGGCCTTGCTCCCTACGGCCAGCCCGGCGTGGATTTGCGAATGTTCCTGGATGCGGACGCAACTCCCTACAAAGTGCACGTCGATCGCCTCATCGGCAACGGCAGCGGCCCCTACGCCAATTTCCTGGCTTCCCTTGGCACGCCGCGCGAACCGGAAAGCGAAATCAGCGACCTTCACAAGAACATTGCCCATGCGGTCCAAGAAATGTGCGAGCAGGCGATGTTCAGCGTCGTCCGGATGGCGCTGGAAAAAACAGGCAGCAAAAATCTCTGTCTCGCCGGCGGAGTGGCGCTGAATTCCAAAGCCAATGGAAAAATCGCCGCTTCCGGCCTCATTCAAAAGCTTTTTGTGCAACCCGCGGCCTCCGATGATGGTGTCGCTCTCGGCGCGGCCCTGGCGCCGTTTCTGGATGGCGGCGCGCGTCTTCCCCTGCGAGCCCAGCGTCATGCGTATCTCGGCCCCTCGTTCGATGATGACGCCATCGAGACCGCGCTGAAAACCTACAAGATTCGCGCCTCGCGCCTTTCAGACCCCGCAGCCACTGCCGCGGAAATGTTGTCGCAGGGGAAGATTCTCGGCTGGTACCAGGGACGGATGGAATTCGGCCCGCGCGCGCTTGGCAGCCGCTCGATCCTTGCCGATCCGCGCGATCCGGAAATGAACATCAAAGTGAACAACGCAGTGAAATTTCGCGAATGGTGGCGCCCGTTTGCGCCCTCCTTCAAAAAAGAAGCCGCGCCGGAATATCTGGAATCCGCTTACGATTCCCCGTTCATGATTCTGACCGCTCAGGTGAGGCCGGAAAAGCGCAGCGTCATTCCTTCCGTCACCCACGTGGATGGCAGCGCGCGGCCGCAAACCGTCGAAAAAGAAATCAATCCACTGTATTACCGCCTGATCGACGAATTCGGCAAGCACACCGGCGTCCCCGTCGTCATGAACACCTCGTTCAATCTGCGCGGCGAAGCCATCGTCCACGCGCCCACCGACGCGATTCGCACATTTTTCAGTTCCGGCATGGATGCCCTGTTCCTCGGAAGTTTCCTTGTGGAGAAATAAAATGGCAGAATCCACCAGCCGCCTCGCGAATTTGCTGTTGCGTTTTGCTCCCTCGCTCGCCGGATTGCGCCGCGTGCCAATCCTCGGTGATTTTCTAAGCTGGACTAGCCGGAAACTCGTTCCCAGCGATTCGCTCATCTGGGTGCAGATACAGCATGGCCCCTCCGAAGGCCTCTGGATTCGCCTGAATCCCCGCACCGGTCAAAATGTGCAAAAGGGAATCGGCGAGCCGCAAGTTCAGAAAGCGTTGATTGACCATTTGCGGCCCGGCATGACGTTTTACGACGTTGGCGCAAACATCGGCTTCTTTTCTCTGATGGCCGCGCGGCTCGTAGGTCCCAAGGGGGGTGTCGTTTCGTTCGAAGCCGATCCCGAAATTGCCGCCCGGCTGCGAGAGAATCTCGCGCGCAATCAATTCACGCACGCCCACGTCGAACAAAAGGCCGTCTGGTCGGAAGCGGCCGCCGTCGCGTTCGAGCGGGTTGACCCGAACAGTTCGCCAGATCGCGGCCTCGGCCACGTCTCGACCGATGGATCCACCCCCGGCACGATTACGGTCGAAGCCGTTTCCCTCGACCAGTACACCGCCTCTCATCCGCCGCCCGATTTCCTGAAGTGCGACGTCGAGGGCGCCGAAGTCGCCGTCTTTCGGGGAACAGCCCAGTTGTTCACGCGCAGACGTCCGATTCTCCTGGTAGAAATGCACAGTCCGGAAAATCAGCGCGTGTTGCTTCAAGAATTCGCCGGCCATGGATACCTTTGCCAGAATCTCGACGAGAACCACGTGTTGGCCCTTCCCCAATGACGCGCCAGGTCATCGCGCTGCTCGGCCGTAAAGACGTTCCCACAGACGCCGTCGAAGAATATTGTAGCTATCTGGGCGCTGCACTCGAGGCTCACGAATTTCAGGTGCAGATTCGCCGCGTGCCCTGGGAACTTCACGGCTGGCGCCAATCCCTGCGTGCGTTGCAACTCCAGTCAGAAGCGTGGCGCGACACCTGGGTGCTGGTGCAATATACGGCGCTCGCCTGGTCCGCCCGCGGCTTCCCCATGAAGTTTCCGCGTGCCCTTCGGCTACTGAAATCCGCGGGCGCTCGCGTGGCGGTCGTCTTTCACGACGTCGAACCATTCTCCAGTCCGCGCCTCGTCGACCGGTTGCGCCATCGCGTGCAATCACGCACGATGCGCCGCGCATTGGATCTTGCGGATACCGCCATCTTCACCGTTCCTCTTTACAAGCTATCGTGGCTCCCATTCGTCCCGACCAACGCGGTGTACACAGATCCGACGGCCTCGCCAAATCGGAAGCTTTCGTCGAAAACGCTCCACTCGATTGGGGAGGTTATTTCTTCCGAAGCACTTAGAAAGCTTGAGGCTGGCAACGAGGCCGCGGCCAATCCCTCGCCGCTCATGCTCCGCAGCCACTTCATCCCCGTTGGTCCAAACTTACCCATTCCAGAACAATGGCAGTCGCAGCGCCTCCAGAATGACATTCCCACTGTCGGCGTATTTAGCATAACGGGTGGCGAACAGGGTGCGATTGAAACCCAAATAATCCTTGCCGCCATTCAAAACGCAGCCAAAACAGTCGGCAAACTCCGCCTGTCTGTGTTTGGGCGCCATGCCGAGCTTCGTCAGGAGGCTCTTCGCAAAGGCCTTGAGAGTTTTCCAGTAGAACTTTCGGTTGAGGGTGTTTTGGGTGATCAGCAGATTATCGATCGTATTCGAGGATGCGATGTGCTGATCTTCGTTCGAGGAGGCATTTCCACTCGTCGCAGCAGCGCGATTGCGGGGATTTCCTGCGCTGTGCCGATGGTCGCTTTTGTTGGTCCTGAGACATCCTGGCCGTTTCAGGATGCGGGCGTGATTCTCGTGTCTCCCTCCGATCCCAAAGAGCTCCACGATGCCTTGATTCGATTATTAGCTAACCCCGAGCTTCGAGCCGGCCTTTCCAGGGTCAACCAGCTGATTTACAGCGAGCACTTCGCGTGGCCGGCCATCGCCGAACGATTTGCCGCCGTGCTTAATTCCCGCTAACGCGTTCTTTCTTTTCACCACTGTCGGGCGACTATTTCCACAATTTTGCTCAGCGCATCCACATCCTTCGTATCAATCACTTCACCCGGCGAATGCGCATACCGCAGGGGCCAACCCATCGCCACATCCACGGAGCCGTAGCGCACGAAAACAGAGCCATCATTCCCGCCACCGGTCACTCCATATTGCACGGGGATGGAGTGCTCGCGCGCCATTGCTATCACGCGATCCACGTACTCGCGCGGCGCGGTGTTCGAATTGTCTACCGCGCGAACCACGAATCCGTCTCCAATTTTGGCGTCGGCAAAACGCTTCGACTCCAGCGGTGAATCGGAGCTGACGAAAGTATCGATTGCGAACACGAAATCCGGTGAACGACCTTCCTTCGCGGCGTGTCCGGCGAATGCCGTGGCACCCTCCAGGCCGATCTCTTCGCGGGTCGACCACACGAACGTGACATCTCGCCCCGGCAACTCAGGGCCAATCGCATTCGCCGCCGCAATCAACGCGGTGCAACCCACGCGATCGTCAAAACTTCTCCCGTTGGCGCGCGTGCCCAGCAATTGGCGATACTCCTTCGGGACTGTCACGAAGTCACCAGTCGCAATTCCCAGATCTTCCGTTTCTTTTTTCGATTGCGTCCCCAGGTAAACTCGCGCGGGCTCATCCATCGACCTCGAGCTCATCGGCCACTCAAATCCAGTTTTCTCCCATCCGTTCGGCAATTCCAGCACCCCGCCGGTCCTGCTTCCATCTTTCTTGTGAACCAGCACCGCGTGCCCCAGGAAATATTGCGAATAGCCGCCTCCCAGCACTTCCACCTGCAACCGGCCGTCGTCTTCAATCTTCTTCACTTCATAACCAATCTCATCCATGTGCGCCACGATGGCGATCCGCGGCGTCTTTGCGTCCTTCTTCCCGTCTCCCAGATGCAGCACCAGATTCCCGCCGGCATCCAACGTCACTTTGCTGCGCAGCCGCGGGTCCAGCCGGTTCAGTACCACTTGTCGTACAGCCTCTTCATGCCTGCTCGCTCCGTAAGCCACGACCAGCGCCTGCAGCAAGCTTTGCGATCCTCCGCCACCAATTCCGCCGCCTACACCACTCGATGGCCGTTGAACCTCCAAGTACGCTTCCAAGAGTCTTTGTACTTGGTCCGCGTCTTCCCAGGACGTATATTCTGCCGGCGTAACCGGCCAAAGCGTTGGCACTCCCAATTCTAAAAACCGCTCCGGAACCTCCGCGCTCTTCGTATAACTCCCAATCCGCGGAGCTGCTGCGGCCATGCTCACGCTCTTGATGTGCTCCTTCTCCGCAACCGCCTGCACCTCCTTCAAAAACTTCTGGCCAGCTTCGCCCGCACTCGATGGTGAACCCAGCACCACTCCCGCTCCCGGCCTTGGCGCTTCAGGAACCACCTTTCCGTCGGCCGACTGCTCCGGCCGCACTCTCCCCACATAAATCATTTCGCTGAGCTGAATCTCCGTAAGAATCCGGTTCAATCCGCGCCCGCCCGTATATTGCTGCGCCACGAATGCGATGGTCGTCGTTCCTTTTGCCTTGGACGACTTCATCTCGCGTATCAGCTTCGTCAAGGCGCCGATGTCCACGTGATTCAGCGCGCCCAATCCAGCTTCACCGCTTTTTCCAATCGCCATCCAGTTCGTTTGCGGCGCAATCGGATCCAGCACATCCACTCCGGCCGCACGCACCTCCTCAGAACTCTTCGCCCCCAGGTCCACATACATTTCGTCGGGATGATTCATCTTAGGCCCGTTCACGCGGCCGGGTTGCAGGTGCACGGAAAGCCCTGCAAACACGCCATTCACCTTTTTTCCGTTTCGTGTCAGCACCCACACCGGTTGCGCAAAATTCAGCGCGTCGAACACTCCATTCGGCGCAGCCTGCGGCAGGCGTTGCACGCGCAAATGACCGTCGCTTGTAATCGCGCTGACAACGTAACCGGGTTGATCCATCCCCGTTGCGATCAGGCGATGCGGTTCTCCGCTGCCGAAGTCCACCCAAACATTTCCGACGTTGTCCGTCTTCGGCGAAAATTCCTGCAACTCGCGGGCAAGTTCCTTCGAAAGCTCCTGTTCGTAACCGGAAACCGCCGGCGTATCGGCAGGCTTCGCGGCATTATCTGTGTTTTGTGCGGGAGAAAATCTTGCAGCCACGGCCAGAACCAGCGTGGCGAACACTATCCGGATGAACCCCTTCATTTGTGACCCTCTCGAGTTGGAATCGCGAGGAAGAATAATAACGGAAGGGGTGGCCTACCGGCAAAGCGTTTCGATGAGCAGTTCTTTTTTACGTTCCGCAAGAACGCTGAGGGGATCAAGCGAGGCAATATAACCCCCAAGCGCGGCCACGGTCAAACCGGCGAACACCACCACGGGCAGCCACGGATTGCCGAACCAGCGGCCAGCCAACAGCACAACGGTGGCAATTCCTCCGATCAATATCTGCACGCCAAAAGCAGTCCACACCGCCACTCCCGAATTACGCTGGCCCTTCATTTTG
>Ga0210406_10003857_pt1 | contig 16260 bp, 8 predicted proteins | sample IncBWC30MmetaG_FD_155454 | JGI IMG/M metagenome (GOLD analysis project Ga0210406, IMG submission 155454) | Forest soil microbial communities from Barre Woods Harvard Forest LTER site, Petersham, Massachusetts, United States - Inc-BW-C-30-M | ecosystem: Environmental > Terrestrial > Soil >... | reverse complement strand
TTAAAGATTTTTGTGGGAGTGTTATGCTGAGTATTTCTCATAATTAGTTTTTGTTAGTTACTCAGGGTTATTCATTGGAAAGAGCCTGGCTATAACCAGATCTCGCAAAAAAGGCAGACCAGTTTCGCTTGTCGCAGGAAGCAAGGGCTTTGAGGTGCGCAGCATCTCTTGAGAAAGCATTCTCTGGATGCGAAACTCATGTCGTGAAGATGAACGGCGCGATCTACGGGCGCACTGTCTCGACGGTCCCAAGGCAGCGCCGGCGTCGTTTAGTCATGTCGTTCGAAATGGTGCGGCTGGATCGCGCATCGTCCGAGCCGCTTTACCAACAACTGTATCGTCAAATACGAGAAGAACTCGAGAGCGGCAGTTTTGATTCAAGCGCCTCCCGTGTGCCTTCCTCACGAGTTCTCGCGGCAACTCTCGGGATTTCGAGACTGACCGTAAATCAGGCGTTCTCAAAGCTGCTGGCAGAGGGCTATCTTCAAGCCCGGAATCGGTCTGGTATCTTTGTCGCCGATCATCTACCGGCAACCTTTCTGAAGGCTGCCAGGCCGGCGACAACCGCGCGCACGGAGCATCCTCCGCGCGTCGCCCGAAGAGTGACCAGAATGACCGATCTTCGCAGCGGCCGACAGCTCGATGTCGGCGCTGGCGGCCCGCCGAGCGTCACGTTCGTCGCGGGGTTGCCGGCCGTGGATGAATTCCCGATTGCTGTTTGGGAACGCGTGCGCGAGCAGGTTTTGGCGAAAAAGGGAGCGCACCTATTGCGTTATGCCTCGAGCCGTGGCGAGATCGAACTACGGAAGGCAATCGCTGCTTACTTATGCGACTTCCGCGGGGCTAATTGTCATCCCGACCAAATCGTAGTCGTGGGCGGCATGCAGCAGGCGATGCTGGCGTGCGCGCTCGCCTTAATAAATGAGGGTGAAGTGGCATGGATCGAAGATCCCGGCTTCCATCAGGCACGTAATGTCTTGGCTTTTGTTGGAGCCAAAATAGTCCCACGCCCGATCGATCGTGAGGGGCTGGTAATCGGAAAGTGCTCGCGGCAAAATTCTCCGAGACTCATTTTCGTCGCGCCGTCGCACCAGTTTCCCTTCGGTGTGACGATGAGCCTCAAGCGGCGGAAAGCTCTGATCGAGTTCGCAGAGGCACGCGACGGCTACATTCTGGAGGATGATTATAATTCCGAGTTTCGTTTCGATGGTCCGCCGCTGCCGTGTCTTCAAGGTTTGGACCACGCCGGCCGGGTAATTTATGCCGGCACGATGAGCAAGATCCTTTACCCATCGTTGCGCCTCGGTTTTATGATCGCTCCGCCACAGCTTGTCGACACTCTCGTCAAGGTGCGCGCTGTCATGGACCAGCATTCCCCGGCGATTGATCAAGCTACCCTGGCGCGGTTCATCACCGAAGGATTTTTCCTCAGCCATGTGAAACGGATCCGCGAACTCTATGCCCAGCGGCGTGTGTTCTTTATCGAACAATTCCAAAAATGGCTGGGCGACTACTTCGATCTGGAAGTAACGCCGGCGGGTTTACACTTCGTCGCCTGGCTGCGGCGCAAAGAAGACTTTCCGTTATTCATGCGTGCTCGTCAGGAAACCGGCGTTTGGCCGCGGCCTCTTTCTTTCTTCTGCATCAAGGCTCAGTTGGATCCGGCATTCGTTTTTGGATTCGCAGCCTGGTCGCAAGCGCAAATTGAACAAGGTTTGGCAAAACTAGCGGCGGTGGTTAAACAACTGAAGCAGAGTGGCGCGGGAAAGGGTTCGTCGTTTCAAATCCACGATTTGTCACCTGCGACGAGTGAATACTGGCCGTCGACAGGTATCAGATCAAAGTAACTGGCAAACGAAAATTAGGATTAAGAAAAACAGCGGGGCCCTTTCGAGACCACGCGACAATCAGAAAGACCTTCGGACGCAACCGCTCGCTTGCGGCTTATTCGCAAAACGCGCCGTTGTCCATGTCATGAGCAGCTCCTCGAGCGGTGCACCTTGCTGGGCAATCGTGAAGTGGTCGCGCCCCGCGAAAGTCCAATACTCGAGTCGTTGACCAGCGGAGCAGCGCTCTTCGACATACGCGTCGGTAGCGGCCGGCGGCACAACATTATCCGAGAGGCCTTGCGCGATTACGATCGGAGCCTTTATCAGTCTGTCCGCCGTGTTCTGCTCAATGCGAGCTTGAAGCGCTTTGTTAGAACTCGTCGCCAATGCTGGACCGTCGAACGTCGCCGCCAGCGCCTCCATGCGTTCCGAATCTTCAGGCGGGACAGAGTCGCATAAGTTTACCATCTGACGCGCAGCATCGAGCGCCTCCGGCCGAATCGCTTGCTCGAATGTGATGTCGGGATAGAACCGGCTATAAGCCAGCGCGAGATACGCTCCAAACCGCTTGTCCATCGCGACGTTCATTGCGAGAATGTTCTTAATATTCGCGGCCGGTGCGATGGCCGCGACGCCGAGGATTTCGAGGTCCGGCGCGTAGCGCGGCCCGACAATGCCGGTCCAAAGCGCCGCGTGTCCCCCTTGCGAGTAACCCCACACGACCATTCGTTTATCGAGCGTAAGCTCAGGCATCTGCCGCGCGGCACGAACCGAATCGAGCGCCGCACGCGCTTCGCCTTCGCCGATCAGGTAGGGATGGGGGCCTCCCTTCTCTGCAAAAGAGTAATCGGTTTCGACCACGACCCAGCCGGCCTTCACAATCCGGTCGCGCCCGGGGATGCCCACGCTCGGTGCCGAGAAAAGCGACGGCATGCATTTCTGCAACAAGCCCGTCGTGCCGTGCGCCCATGTGATGACAGGACGTGGGCCTGCGGGAGGATCGGTCGGCGCGAACACGGTCGCGATCGCCGTCGCGGGCGTGCTGTCGTCTACACTAGTTATATATAGAATGCGCCAGCCTCGCATGCCGGCTGGCAGGATCACGTCTTTGAGCGGCTCGCTCCGCAGTAATGCGCCAGGCTGATCCGGCAGATCCGGCGGTGAATCGTAGAATGCATTCGGTGCGTGCCCAGCAATAGGCGCACGAATGCTGTTGGGTGTCGGCGCGACGCTTGACTCTGACGACGCTGCTTTAGGTCGATTGCAGCCAGCTCCCGCGAGCCCGACAAGCAGAATTGCGAAACCAATCGAACGAAGTTCGGCAATGTTCATAGCCCCTTTCAAAAATGAAATGAAAACAAATAACGCTCTTTCACGTGATCGGCGATCGCGTGGAGCGTTCACCCCCGGGGTCAGATCTTAACATTTGACATTCGACCTAGGAAGCTCGTCCCACTTTAGGCCACGTCGCCTGTCAACTCGAAGCAATCACCCAACACCAGAAGCGATGGACATGCGCTTCAACTTTAAAAAGTTTATGAGTCGACATGCCGTCGCAATAGGATTGGAATGCACCAGCCTGAAACAGTCGAAGAAAACTCGCCGCGGCGCCACTGCCTGAATGTCAAATGTTAAGATCTGACCCCGCTTAGGGCCCGTTGAGAATCGTCAGCGTTGCTTTGGCGCCGCGTCTCGGAAGTTTGTAACCGCTGCCGCTCGTCACCGTCATGATCGCGGTTTCGCTTCGTTCTTTAACGTGATCGGCGATTGAATGCAGCGTGGCCGTTGCGGAATTGGTTCCGCTTGTGATCGTCACCTGCCCCGCAGTTCCGCCCAAAGTGTAATCGGCTCCATTGAGCGCCGTTCCGCGCATCGAATAGTTGATGGTGAGTGATTGCGCGACAACCGTGGAACTGGAAAACGTAAACGTGGCGTCGTTTCCTTCGACCACGCTTCCCGGCGAAACTGAAATCGTAACCGTCGGAGTCGAAGTTGGCGTTGCTGTCGGCGTCAGACTTGGCGTTGCTGTTGGCGTTGCAGTCGCCGTTGGAGTCGGTGACGGCGTTGCGGTTGGTGTCGCGCTCGGCGTTGGAGTAGCGGTTGGTGACGGAGTCGGCGTTGCGGTCGGCGAAGGAGTTGGGGTTGGTGTGGGCGTTGGTGCACCATTTTGCACGTTCACGATCACGGCGTCGTAGGCGACAGCGTGAACTGCGTCGTCCGCGCTTAATTCGAACGTGTAGGTTCCGGGCTGCGAAAAATTCACCGACGTCGTCGCCTCGTTTGGATTTCCAAGATTTACCGGCGCTGGCCCGGAATAAAGTTTCCAAGAGATTGCCGCGCTTCCGCTCGGATCGACAACTGTTCCAGTTAACGTTGTGTTCAAACCGCTGATGTTTTGGTCTGGGCCGGCGCTGACGGTCGGCGCGCCGGGCGAACGGGGTCCTTCGGTCGGTCCGGTAGTTTGGATCACTTCAAAGTTGCTGACGTCGATCGACGACAGATTGTTAAACGCGCTCGACGAGAAACGATCGTCCGGACAAACCGAGATTGAAAAAAATCCGCCGCTGTTGTCCGCGACGATTGCGCCATATTTTTTTAGCGCGTAACAGACCGCCTTCTCTTCGATCGTCCAAGTGTTCGGAACAACAAAGCTCCCTTTCAAACGGAAACGTTGCCCCATCGCCGGATATTGCGTCGAGGTTGTGGGAATCGATGACGCGTAGTGATTCGCCGGATAAATGTATTCGCGTCGCGTTTTTGGAACGCATAAACGCACCGCGTGCTCGACCGTGCCGCGCTCGCATTCGTCGTAACGCACGAGCGCTGGAAACATCGGTAAACCTGCGGCGTCACCCGAAGTCCAGCCCGCCGGCCGCAGCGCGTTTGAATTAAGATCGAACTTCGCGCCGTTGGATGCCTGCCATCCGCTCGTGGTCAATTTCATCTGCCACGTTTCCCAAATCGATCCTGCTCCCGGCGCGACCATGATTCCATGACGATCACCGCCGATGCCGGTCACATCCATTTGCCACTGCTGCAACGTGAGACTGCCGGTGCCGACCGGCCAGGTTTCAATCGGCATATTCGTTGGAATCGGATAACTCCCATTCGGAAACGTGCCGCCGTCGAGATCAGATTCGTCCGGATAATCAAGAAACAGAATCGTCACTCGCGTCTGATTATCCGGCACCAGCACGTAGTTCATTTCGTAAAATGGTCTCAGCGTTTGCCGGCTCGATGACAGGTCCGATTGCAGTTGAGAGATCATCGTGGCCGAGTTCGCCAAGACCGGCCGGCGCGAAATGTCTTCGTTCCACGGATTGGTCACTGGGAAAATCTGCATCGCGGAAACGATTGCGTCGGCTTGCGGCGTGTTGAACAACGTAGGCGAAGTCACCACCGGCGCTGGTCCGAGGATTCGCCCCTCTTGATTGATCCGCTCCTGCGCTGCGGCGGTTACGATGCAGCTAAGGATCAGCGAAATCGTCAGGTTGCTGATTCTTCGGCCACGTTCGATCGCTTTGCGCGCCTGAATTGGGCGTAGAAAGTTTGCTTCTCCTGTTTTCATCTGATTTGTGAGGCTTGACCCGAAGTTCGAGAGCTTGGAGAAGCGCGCGTTTTAATAGCAGGATTTGCACCGGTCAGCGTAAAGACTTGCCCTGAGCTCAGTCGAACGGTTCGACATCTACCGGGTTTATGGGAGAATCGGCCTCGTAAGTCCCTGGGTCCGAAATGAGTAATTTTTTTGCCGAGCTGAAACGGCGCAATGTGTACAAAGTGGCCGTCGCCTACGCGGTGGTAGGCTGGTTGGTCATTCAGGTGACGGCAACCATCGTCCCGGCGCTCCATCTTCCTGATGGCCTAACGACGGCAGTCGTGGTTGTGGTTCTGGTCGGCTTTCCAATCGCGCTCGTCATCTCCTGGGCCTTCGAGATGACGCCGGAAGGAATGAAGCGAACCGAGAACGTCCCTTCGGACGAAGTCATTCCACAATGGAGCAAACGAAAGTTCGCTGCGTTCATCATCGGCGTCGCGGTAATTGCGGCGGGATTATTCGCTTATCAATCCTTTCGGGCGCCAAAGTCGACAATCACTGTGAAGTCGGACAATAAATCGATCGCCGTGTTACCATTGGTCAACACCAGCGGCGATCCAAACAACGAATACTTTTCCGATGGCTTGTCGGAGGAGTTGATCGCGGTGCTAGCCAAGATTCCTGATCTCAAAGTTATTGGCCGCAGCTCCTCTTTTCTCTTCAAAGGTAAAGCGGCCGATAGCGCTAGTGTCGGCCAGAAGCTCGGAGTAGCTCATTTGATAGAAGGCAGTGTGCGCAAGCAAGGCGATCGTGTGCGAATTGTCGCCGAATTAATCAATGCAGCTGACGGCAGCGAGCTCTGGTCCGAAACTTACGATCGCGAGCTAAAGGATGTGTTCGCTGTCCAGTCGGAAATCGCCTCCACCGTAGCCGAGCAAATGAAGGTGAAAATACTCGGTGAGAAGACGCGTTCGGATGCTGCGCCGCCAAACGAAAATCTTGCAGCTTATAACGCGGTCTTACAATCCGACTTCTATTTCCAGCAATTGACCGCGGAGAGTGTGCAGCGCGCGATCCATTCTCTGCAAGAAGCTGTGCGTTTGGATCCCAATTACGCGCTGGCTTATGCCAAGTTATCGCTGGCGTGGCGCCAATACGCTGCCAGCTTCGCCACGAACGACAATCGACAAGCCTACGCGGAGGCGAAGGCCGCAGCCGAGAAAGCGATCAAACTTGCGCCCGACCAGGTCGAACCGCATAAAGCGGCTGGCTGGGTCGCGATCAATCCAGATCTCGATTTCGCGCAAGCGGAACAGGAGTTTCGGCGTGCTCTGCAAATCTCACCGAGCGACGCAGGAGCAAAGAGCGGATTGAGTTACTGTCTCATGGCACAGGGGCATCTGACTGAGGCCGAACGCGCCTTTTACGAAACACTTTCACTCGATCCTCTCTCCGTCCCGATCTGGTTCAATCTTGGCCGGCTCGCGACTTCAGCTGAGCGCTACCAGGAGGCGGAAGAGGCGTTCCGCAAGGCCCTCCAGATTCAGCCCGGCGTCGCCCGAGCGCACGCTTTTTTGGCAACGCTGGATGTTCTTCGAACCGATCCGGCCGCCGCGACAAAAGAAGCCCAGCAGGAACCTGATGGTTTCTGGCGTGATTACGCGATTGCCTTGGCTAAGCAGGTTCAACCGGACAAGGCGGCGGCTGAGGGTTCGGTGAAATCCTTCTGCGAAAAATATGCGAACGGCGGCGCTTTCCAGGCGGCGATTCTTTATGCGGTTCGCAACGAGCCTGACCAAATGTTCAAGTGGCTCGACACCTCATTTGCCACGCGCGATGCGGGTCTCGCGCAAACAACCGTTACACCATTCTTCCGGCCCTATTTCAGCGATCCACGTTTCCTCGCGTTGTTCGGGAAGCTTCGAATTCAACCGCCAGATTCGAAGCAATGAAGCCATCCTTCTTTTCCGAGCTGAAGCGGCGCAATGTTTACAAAGTTGCCGTCGCCTATGCGGTTGCCTCGTGGTTGTTGATTCAGATCGCAACCCAGGTTTTTCCGTTTTTCGAGATCCCGAATTGGGCTGTGCGCCTCGTCGTCTTGCTCCTGATCGCCGGATTTCCAGTGGCGCTAATTTTTTCCTGGGCATTTGAGATCACGCCCGAAGGAATCAAACGCGAATCGGAGATCGATTCTGACAAATCGGTCACACACCATACCGGCCGGAAAATTGTCGCGTTGACCATCGCACTCGCGGTGATAGCGGCGGGTCTGCTCGCCTTTCAACTCTTGCGATCGAAATCACCGTCCGCCGTTGCGGTTTCATCAATAACGACTCAAAGCGCGACTGCGGAGGTTCCAACGAAAAGCATTGCGGTGCTGCCGTTCGACAATCTGAGCGATGACAAATCAAATGCATACTTCGCGGAAGGCATTCAGGACGAAATTCTGACGCGGCTTTCGAAGATCGCAGCTCTAAAAGTCATTTCGCGCACGTCCACTCAAAAATATAAGAGTGCGCCGGATAATTTGCGCGATGTCGGGAAACAGTTGGGAGTGGCTAACATCCTCGAAGGGAGCGTGCAGAAGATTGCCAACGCCGTGCACGTCAACGTGCAGCTTATTCGCGTCGCTACTGACGAACATCTCTGGGCAGAAAGTTACAATCGCAAATTGGACGACGTCTTCGGCGTCGAAGGCGAAGTTGCGAGTGCCATCGCCGACCAGCTCAACGCCAAACTCTCCGGCACGGAACAAAAGGCTGTGACCGAGAAGCCGACACAAAATACCGCGGCATACGACGCTTACCTTCGCGGGCTGGCGATCGAGCACACTCAATACAGTTACGAAGCCTATCAGCAGGCGGCGCGCGATTACGTTGAAGCGGTCCAGCTCGATCCAAATTTCGCTTTCGCCTGGTCGCGACTCGCCGTCCTGCGCAGCTTTCTTTATTTCAACGCGATTGATCCAAACGCGAACACTGCCGGGGCGGTGAAGGAAGCGACTGACCGCGCCATGGCGCTGGCACCGGAAGCTGGGGAATCATGGATCGCGCAAGGCGCATACCGCTACCGGGTTTTGCGCGACTTCGCGGGCGCAGTCACCGCTTACAAGCAGGCGCAATTACGATTACCGAATAATTCCTACCTGTTGCAAAATCTGGCATTCGTTCAACGCCGCCTTGGTCTTTGGCAGGAAGCCGAGGCGACGTTTAAGAAGGCGCTCGAACTGGATCCGCGGGATTTCCAACTGCTAGGCAGTCTCGGCGGCGAATTTTACACTTTTTTGCGACGCTATGACGAAGCGCGCGCCGCCATGGATCGAGCGCTTGAGATCTCGCCGGATTCGGCCTCGGTGCGCGCAAGCAAAGCGGTGACTTTTCAAAACGAAGGCCGTTTGGACAAAGCCGCCGAGGAACTCGAGAAAATTTCCGCAGACGTGATGGAAGATTTTGTCCTCACTCCTCGCATCAACCAGGCGCTCTACGAACGTCACTTCGATACCGCGATCAGTATCGTCGAGCGAAAGTTGAGCTCAGTTCCAGCGGGACAGTCGCTCGACCCTGTTACTGAGCTCGCGCTGGTTCAGCTTGGCTTTTGTCAACAGTGGACGGGCCGCGATGAAGATGCGCGTCGAAGTTTCTCTCGCGCGGTCGAAGCGATTAAACCAAAACCTGATTCACCGGTTCAGGCAGACGCGAACGGAACACCTGGCACTCTGGCGCTGGCTTATGCGGGGCTTGGAGAAAAGGAAAAGGCGCTCGAGCAGGCGCAGCGCGCGGTCAAAGACTACGAGAACGATGCGGTGAACAAGCCGTACGCTGAAGCGATCCTCGCAGAGATTCAAGCGCGCTTCGGCGATCACGATGCCGTCATCGCCGCCCTGCCCCACCTTCTCGAAGTTCCCGCCGGCCTAACGACAGCGAATCTGAAATTTGATCCGCTCTGGGACCCGCTGCGCAAAGATCCGCGCTTTCAAAAGCTTTGCGAAGAAAAGCCGAAATGAGTGAGGAAATTTTCTCTCGGAGCTAAAACGACGCAGCGTCAAGTGATCGCGTATGGCGGATGAATCAAAGACCAAGCAGCGCCTGGAGATTGCACACGTACTCTTCATGGATATCGTCGGCTATTCCAAGCTGCTGACCGACGAACAATCAGAAGCGCTTCAGGAGTTGAATCAGATTGTGCGCAGCGCCGAAGCCGCGCGGGAGGCTGAGGCTGCAGGACAGCTTACGATTTTGCCGACCGGCGATGGCATGGCGCTGGTTTTTACTGGGTCGGTGGAAGAGCCGGTCGAATGCGCCTTGGAAATCAGCCATGCTTTGCGCGCACAACCAAGTCTGCCGGTAAGAATGGGAATCCACAGCGGTCCAGTCCATCATGTGAAGGACGCGAACGAGCGCGAAAACATCGCCGGCGTGGGCATCAACATCGCGCAGCGAGTGATGGATTGCGGGGATGCCGGCCACATTCTCGCGAGTAAACGCGTGGCCGACGATCTCGCACAACAGCGCCGTTGGCAGCCGTACCTTCATGAACTGGGCGACGTAGAGGTGAAACACGGCGTTGTTGTTTCATTAGTTAATCTTTATGCCGAGACAATTGGTAATCCCACGCCGCCGGCGCGACTCGGCAAAGTGCCGGGCCGCATCTCCGGCTCCAGAGTCGGGACGCGCAAAGGACTCTCTCCAGTCGTGCGCGCGATTCTCATCGTCGCGGCGTTACTCCTCGTGCTTGCCATCGTGTCAGTAATTTTTGCGCCTGCCATTCTGCGGTCGCTCGGAAGAAGTCAGGCAATCGGGCCGCCCCTTCCACCGCCGTCGCCGCTGCCTCCCGCTATACCCTCACCTCCGACGTCTTTCGCTGAGGCTATTAAGAGCGACGTTGCTAAGAAAATTCACGACGAGTTACAAAACGAATTTGCTGAAAAGAAGAAGGCCGAGGATGCGGCCAAGGCAGACGGCGGACGGCCTGGCGGTCCGTCCCCACCAGTCCCGGATAAAAGCATCGCCGTTTTGCCGTTTGAAAATCTGAGCGACGACAAATCGAATGCTTATTTCGCCGAAGGTATTCAGGACGAAATTCTGACGCGGTTGTCGAAGATCGCAGCTCTAAAAGTCATTTCGCGCACGTCCACCCAAAAATATAAAAGTGCGCCGGATAATTTGCGCGATGTCGGGAAACAGTTAGGAGTGGCTAACATCCTCGAAGGGAGCGTGCAGAAGATTGCCAACGCCGTGCACGTCAACGTGCAGCTCATTCGCGTCGCGACCGATGAGCATCTCTGGGCCGAAAGTTACAACCGCAAACTCGATGATGTGTTTGGCGTCGAAGGCGAAGTCGCGAGCGCCATTGCCGATCAACTCAACGCCAGGCTTTCGCAGAGCGAACAGAAAGCAGTTACGGCCAAGCCGACGCAAAACGCTGCAGCCTATGATGCATATCTGCGCGGAGTGGCTTTCCAAAACCGCGTGGACGGCCTAAGAACGAACTGGGTGAAATCCGCAGAAGCTTTCGCTGAGGCGGTGCGGCTCGATCCTGACTTTGCGGTCGGCTGGGCCCAGCTCGCCCGCCAGGAATCTCTCGTCTACAACAGCGTCAACCATGCGCCGGACCATCAGGCCGCCGCGCGCCAGGCACTCGACAAGGCAATGAAGCTCGGGCCGGACTTAGTGGAGACGAAAATAGCTCAGGGCTGGTATCAATCCTACGTCGAGGCTGACTACGACGCGGCCGCAGCTTCCCTTGAACAAGTGCGCCGACAATACCCGAATAATTCTAACGTTAGCGAAGTGCTAGCCGCGGTGCTACGACGCCAGGGCCATTGGGAAGAAAGCCGGCGGCTTTTCGATCAAACTATCGAACTCGATCCACGGAACGTTTTTCTCCTTGCCAATGCGGCGCTCGCTGGACTGGAGACCCGCGACCCCGCTTACACACAAAAATATATGCGTCGCGCTCTCGACCTTAGTCCGCAAAACGCGACGCTCGTCTCTCAGTTGGCCGTCAGCTACCAAATGAGTGGTGACATCAAACAGGCGCAAACCGTTCTCGATTCGGTCCAGCCACAGGACGGCGATAGCTTCTACTTCGGCGTCTTAGCCAACAACGCGATCTACTTGCGCGATTACCAGCCGGCGATTGCCACCTTCCAATCACACCTGAAGAACTTGCAGACCTCGGATTCCTACTTTCCTAACTATGAAAACTACCTCGCCGATCTGCAGCGCCACTCCGGTAACATTCCAGCTGCTACCACAACCTATAGGAAAGCCAAAGCTGATGCCGAGGAGCTATTGCGCTCTCAACCCAAAAATGCCGACCTGCTCGATACTCTAGCCTGGGCTGAGACTTGGTTGGGCGATAAGTCCTCTGCATTGAAGCACGCGCAGGAAGCTGTCGTGCTTATGCCTGCATCCAAAGAACCAAGAGTGGGTCCAAGCTACGAAGACACGCTTGCTCGCATCCAAGCCCAGCTCGGCGAGAAGGACGCTGCCATCACAGCTCTGCAACACCTGCTCGTCACTTCCTACAGCTCGCCGGTAGTGACACGCGCCCTGCTTCGTCTTGATCCCGACTGGGATAATCTCCGCGGCGATCCGCGTTTCGAGAAGCTTTGCGAAGAGCCGAAGAAATGAGCGAGAAACCTTCGTTTTTCTCGGAGCTGAAGCGGCGCAATGTTTATAAGGTTGCGGTTGCCTACGCCGTTGTCGGCTGGTTAATCGCTCAAATTGCGACGCAGATATTTCCATTCCTGGAAATTCCGAACTGGATTGTGCGTTTGGTGATCGTGTTAATCGCAATCGGATTTCCGATTGCACTCGTCATCGCGTGGGCGTTTGAAGCGACGCCGGAAGGAATCAAACGAACGGAGGTTGCCGACGCGATGCCGACGACGGCGCATCAGAAGAAACACGCCTGGATTTACGTTGTCGTGTTCGGCGCGGTATTTTCCATTGGATTATTTTTTATCGGCCGTTACACCGCGGAGAACAACAGCAGTGCGCCGCCGACGGCTCTGCCGGAAAAGTCAATTGCTGTTCTGCCGTTCGAGAATCAGAACAGTGATCCAGACACTGATTATCTCTGTGATGGAATTCCGGAAAGCGTGATCAATAGCCTTTCGCAGCTTCCGAAACTGAAGGTGATGTCCCGTAACTCGGTATTCCATTACAAGGGAAAGGAAATCGAACCGCAAACTGTGGCGAAAGAGCTTAAAGTTGGAACGATCCTCACCGGCAGGGTCGCTCAGCGTGGTGATGGCTTAATGGTCAACGTGGAGCTGATCGATGGGCAAGACAACAGCCAGATGTGGGGCCAGCAGTACAATCGCAAGCTGGCCGACGTCTTTGCGTTGCAGGAAGAAATCGCCAAAGAGATTTCTGAGAAACTGCGCTTGAAGCTCACTGGCGCCGAGGAGAAACAGCTGGCGAAGCGTCCGACTGAAAACATCAAGGCTTTCCAGTATTACGTGCGGGCACGGTCGGCCATTCATCGTGGCGCGCGCGACGATATGCTCGCAGCGGTGCGCTTTTGCCAGGACGCGATTGCGGAAGATCCAAACTATGCACTGGCTTACACGGGCCTGGCCGATGCCTATGCCTACCTTGGTGCGCGCGCCTATATTGCGCCGATCGAAGGCAAACGGAAAGCCGAAGAAGCCGCTCGAAAGGCATTGTCACTTGATAATAATCTGGCTGAAGCTCATGCCGCACTGGGTCAAGTGTACATCTATTTTACCCCGTCTAATTTCGTTCTTGGCGATCAAGAATTGCACCGCGCAATCGAACTCAGCCCCAGCTTCGCGTTGGCCCATTTCTTTTTGGGACTTTCGCTCGTACGGCAGGGACGTTTCGATGAGGGATTGGCGGAGTTTTTGCAAGCTCGCGAACTCGATCGCCTTGCTTCCGACATTTCTCGTGGAGTTGCCGTGCCCTATTACCTCAAGCGAGATTATGCGAAAGCGTTTGACCTGTTACAGCAGGCCAAAGATCTCGGTCCGCCTTTTAGCCATACCTGGGAAATCGGAGCATACATTAAAAACGGAAAGTTCGACGAAGCACGGGCAGGACTGGAGCAAGCCAAACGAGATCGGAAGGACGATCCGATTGTGATTTACAGTACGGGAATTCTCCTGGCCGCACAAAACAAGCGCGCAGACGCGCTCGACATTATTAAAGAGCTCGAAGCGATGTCCGGCCCAGACCTGGCCGAGGCGCAGTATATCGCTCGCATCTATGCCGCCCTGAATGAGAAGGAGATGGCATTAACGTGGTTGGAACGCGGTTTGGCTACAGGGGCGGTCGGATTTTTCTATAAAGACGATCCGATGTGGGATCCAATCCGCGGCGATCCACGATTCGCGACGATCCTGGAAACGGCCTTTCCAAAAAATAAGTGAGCCAGCGCAACGTTTTCTCCGAGCTGAAGCGACGCAACGTTTACAAGGTTGCGGTCGCCTACGCGGTCGTCGCGTGGCTGTTGATTCAGGTTGCAACGCAAGTTTTCCCATTCTTTGAAGTTCCGAATTGGGCGGTGCGGCTCGTCGTTTTGCTGATCATCATCGGTTTTCCCATTGCGCTCGTCATCGCGTGGGCGTTTGAGCTGACACCGGAAGGTCTGAAGCGAACTGAAGTTGCTGATGCGGCTCCCGGGCCACGATCACGAAGTCGCGCGTGGGTTTACGTGGTCTTGATCGCGGGAGCGTTGTCGGCCGGCCTGTTCTTCCTTGGCCGCTTCACCGCGTCGACGAAGCAAAGCGTATCGGCCGAGGTTTCGTCAAAATCGATTGCCGTGCTGCCGTTCGACAACCTGAGCCGCGATCCGGACAACGCCTATTTCGCGTCAGGCATTCAGGACGAAATTATCACGCGGCTGGCGAAGATTGCGGATTTGAAAGTGATCTCGCGCACCTCAACCCAGCAATATCAGAGCAAGCCGGGCAATCTCTCCGAGATCGCGAAGCAGCTTGGTGTCGCGAACATCCTGGAGGGCAGCATTCAGAAAGCCGCCGATCAGGTGCGGGTCAATGTCCAATTGATCCAGGTGGCGAGCGATTCGCATCTGTGGGCCGATACTTACGACCGCAAACTGGTCGACATCTTTGCGGTCGAGAGCGAAGTCGCCAAAGCAATCGCCGAGTCGTTGCGGGCCAAGCTTACCGGCGGCGAACAACAAGCCCTGGCGGCTAAACCGACAAACAATTCAGAGGCTTACGACGCCTACCTTCGGGGGTTGGCTCTTGATGCGCGCGTGTCCTCTCCAGACGATGACGAGAAAGTCGTCGGCTTTTACGAACGATCAGTGCAACTGGACCCAACTTTTGCGCTCGCCTGGGCCAGACTCTCTCGTGCGAATTCTCAGGTGTATTTCGGCGGTCTGGATAGAACTACCGCGCGCCGCGACGCGGCGGAGCGGGCCTTAAACACCGCGCAAAAACTGCAAGCGAACTCGCCCGAAACCCTGCTCGCGCAGGCTTATTATCAATACTGGGTGCTGCGGGATTACGAGCTTGCCAAAGTGACATTCGGCCGTGTCCGGGAGCTTTTGCCGGGCAGCAGCGAAACCCCAGCTGCTCTCGCCCTCATCGCACGACGACAAGGACAGTGGGATAAAAGCGTTGCCAACTGGGAGCAAACTCTTGCGCTCGATCCGCGCAACACGCAATGGCTAGGCTTGGCCGCACAGACTTACTCGATGATTCGGCAATTCCCGGCTGCGCTAAAAACGTACGACAGGGTGTTGGACATTATTCCGAATGACCCCGACACCGTCGCGTCCGAAGCAAAAATTTACCAGGCCGAGGGCAATCTCGAACAAGCCGGAAAATTGCTGGCCGGCGTAAACGCACAGACCCATTCATTTAACGTGGTCGGAGCGAAGATTAACCAGTTGTTTCTAGAGCGCCATTGCGATGAGGCCGTTCGATGGATTAATACCCGACTCACTGAATCTCCCGACGTGCCTGCCATCGAAAGGCTCTTTGAGCAAGGGTCTCTGGTCGTCGCCCAGGGATGTGCCGACGACATTGCCGGCGCGCGAGCCACTGCTCAACAAATGCTACCCCCGATTGAAAAGTTCTCCCAGAAGGCCCCTAATAGCCCGCCTATTGCGGCAGGGCTTTCACTAGTTCATGCCTTCCTTGGCGAGAAGGATGCAGCGATAAAAGACGCTGAACGTGCGATCACGCTAATGCCAAGCGCGAAGGACGCAGTGGATGGGCCTACCTTCGAGGAGCAGTTGGCGTTTGTCGAGGCCTTGGTCGGCGACAAAAACCGCGCGATTTCAACGCTGCAGCATCTTTTGGAGATTCCGTATAGTGACTGCGTTACGCCCGCGCTTCTGAGACTCGATCCGAAATGGGACACCTTGCGCGGCGACCCGCGCTTCGAAAAGCTCTGCCAGGATCCTAACAAATGAGCGGCGATGAGATACGCAAACTCGCCGCGATCACGTTTACCGACATGGTCGGTTACAGCGCGCTTTCGCAACGCGACGACAAGCTCGCTCTCGAGTTACTCGAAGAACATCGCGAGTTACTCCGAAAAATTTTCCCGGAATTCAACGGCACCGAAATTAAAACGATCGGCGACGCTTTCCTGGTCGAGTTTCAGAGCGCCTTGGAAGCGGCTCAATGTGCGATTGCGATTCAGCGGGCGTTAGCCAAACGCAATGCCGACGCTCCGGCAGAACGACAAATCCAGGTCCGAATCGGCGTTCACATTGGTGACGTAGTTCATCGAGGCGGCGACGTCTACGGCGACGGAGTGAATATCGCGTCGCGCATTGAGCAACTAGCAGGCGCAGGCGGAATTTGCATCTCGATGGATGTCGAACGGCAAATTCGTAATGCGCTTGACGCGCGCTTTGAAAAATTGGCGCCAACGGAATTGAAGAACA
>Ga0210406_10003856_pt1 | contig 16261 bp, 16 predicted proteins | sample IncBWC30MmetaG_FD_155454 | JGI IMG/M metagenome (GOLD analysis project Ga0210406, IMG submission 155454) | Forest soil microbial communities from Barre Woods Harvard Forest LTER site, Petersham, Massachusetts, United States - Inc-BW-C-30-M | ecosystem: Environmental > Terrestrial > Soil >... | reverse complement strand
GGATTGGTGTAGAAGCCATCGATGACACTTTTAAGAATGCGGGTAAGGTAGGCCTTTGGACGAAAGCCGACTCCGTGACCTACTTTGACGCTTTCAGGGTGATCGCGAAATAGGCGCCCGACACTCCGCCGGAGTGTCGGGACTGGACAGGCACGACATTGATTTTCAAAAAAAGCAGCGCCTATGGAACAGATCCGAAAAGACGGACCAAGCGGCCCGGCTCTGGGTGACCGTTATCTCGATGTTGGTCGCGGGTGTCCTTACCGTCCTATCCTAGGTGTTTGTGCTATTCAAGACCATGAGGACCATGTCCTCACTGCTCAAATGATACAGACTGAAGCAGACCTAAAAACGACTGGAGCCAGGATGGCGGATATTAAGGACCGCCATTTTACCTCCATGGCGGACTACATTCACGCATACTCGCACGTCGCACCCCTGCTCGATGATTACGATCATAAATTGCATGAATGCCTGGATCTGTGCAACTGAGCGCAACTTCGAGGTGAGGATGGTTGCTGATCAAACGTCAAGTCCCTGCACCGCAGGCACAGCTCCGAATATATGCCGCGACGCTTCAGGAATCATTGAGCTCACCGGGCAGATTAACGCCGTCATGACGAAAGAAGCATCAGTAATTCGAGACATGAGTTCGTTGCCCGAGAAAGAACAGGTCCAGTTCCGGCATGAGGAATTTGCCCCTCTGTTGACGCAGGAACATGCTTTGCGAGAAACACTTCTGGCAGTAGGGCAGAGGACGTCTCCAGAGTCGATGCATTAAGACGAATGCGAGACGTGTGGCCTACTAGAGGCGGCGGATGTAGTTCTTCAGCGGTACCGTCCGGCCTGGCTAGAGTCCCCTCTCCGCGTCTACCCAGGCTCGGGCCAATTCGTGACAAATATTTTACACTTTTGTTATATGTATAACATCAAAGTGTAATGGAAGCGCACAAGCACTCCGGCATCGTTTGGCTGCTGTTGACATTCACGCTGCCTAGCAAGCGCGCCAGTCAACGGGTAGAGGTCTGGCGAAAACTGCAACGCTACGGGAGTGTGGCGCTAGGCAACTCGGGATACTTGCTGCCCAAAAATCCGGTAAACGAAGAACGTTTTCAGTGGCTTGCCACGGCCATTCGTAAATACGGAGGCGATGCCTCGATCGTTTATGTGCAGGCGATCGACAATATTTCGCCTCCGCAATTGATAGGACGGTTTGCCGAAGCGCGTGCACGGGAGTACCAGGAGTTGATTCGCCAACTGCAAGAGTTTTCTGATACGCCGCGACCAAAGCGGGCGCTCGGTCGTCTCAGCCGGTTGCGGAGCCGTTTTCAAGAAATCGTAGAGGTGGATTTCTTCCACAATCCTTTACAGAAGCGCGTAGAGGAATTGCTCGCGAACGCCGATGCGAGGCGCCTAACGAGGGGGACATCAGAGAGACAAAAGATTGATCCGCGGGAGTACAAAAACAAGGTTTGGGTCACGAGATCGAGACCAGGTGTGGACCGCTGCGCATCCGCCTGGCTGATTCGACGATTCATCGATTCCAAGGCCCGGTTTGCCTTCTCGCCTGAAAACCAGGTGCCGGGGAAGTCGGTTCCGTTCGATATGTTTCACGAGAGTGGTTTTGGGCACCGCGGCGAAGACTGCACGTTCGAGACGTTACAAAAGGAATTCAGGATTCGCGACCGAAGGGTAAAGGTCATCTCCGAGATTATTCATGACGCAGACATTGCGGACGACAAATTCGGCCGCAAAGAGGGTTATGGGATCGACGAAATACTCAAGGGATGGGCACGACAAGGAATCTCTGACCAGGAGCTCCTTGACCGCGGAATGCAGTTGATCGAGGGACTCTATCATGCGCCGTCATAAACGAAAAGGGTTGCAGAAATCGAAGTTCTTGAAATGGGAGCAGAACGTCGTGTCAGACAATCATCGTGCCCGACCAGGGTGGATTACGATCACGCTTGTTCTCTTCATAAGCCTCGGCCAGACCAGTCTCGCGCAATCCAGCACAGATCAGAAGAAGACACTAACGCTCGCAGAGGCGGTTGACTTCGCCCTGAAGAATTATCCCGCGGTGCGGGCTGCGCTAGAGCGAGTCACGGCGGCTCAAGCAGGCGTTGGCTTGGCGCGAACGAATTATCTGCCTCGGGCGGACGGCGTCTGGCAAGCGAATCGCGCGACCGACAACAACATTACAGGGCTTGTCCTTCCGCGATCGATCATCGCTCCGATTTCCGGCCCGGTTCCGATAGCGACTTCGAATCAAAGCGCGTGGGGAAGCGCGGCCGGGCCGCTGTTTTCCTGGGAGCCCTTCGACTTTGGATACCGCGGGGCAAAGGTAGGCGCTGCCGGCGCCGCTCGGGATCAAGCCACCGCCGAAGCCTCGCTGACGCGCCTCGATGTGGCCATCGCCACAGTGAACGCCTACCTAACGGTCTTGGCTGCCCAACGAACCATGCGCGCCGCCGTATGACCAACAACGCACCTTCGTCGAGCGAGTACGAAATGGGAAGGCGGAATGGGTGGATGTGGTCACAGGTCTGAGTGTGAACGGCAATATCGAGGTCTTCGGTGATCTCACACCGGCAGACGAAGTCATTCGCAACGCGACAGATGCGATTCATCCCGGACCGCAGGTGAAGACCAGTTCGTCGCATTCTTAGCATGCACACGCTTGCCAAAATTTGTTTATCGCAAAGGAGCTTTATCATGATGGCTAGACTACGTTTCCTCACTCTCATTTGTGTCTTAGCGCTTCCAACTCTTCTTCGCGCCCAGGGAGTAACTCCGGGGCCGATCGATCAGGCTTTAGGCAGGTCAGGCCAAAAAACGGGGGATGTTTACAGGGTGAGTTTCCCGAGGACCGACCTCCACGTCTCTGTTAATGGGCTGGCGATCAAGCCCGGACTGGCGCTGGGTTCGTGGGCAGCCTTCCTCGGAACGGACGACAATGCCATGGTAATGGGCGATTTGGTGTTGCTGGAGGAAGAACTGAATCCCGTGATGGCAAAACTGCGGTCGTACCAGTTCGAGATTACCGCGGTCCACAACCATTTGATGGAAGAAACGCCGAAGGTCCTGTACATGCATTACATGGGACACGGCTCAGCGAAGCAACTGGCTACTTCGCTGCACACGGCTCTTGCGGTTTCGAAAACGCCGCTCGAAAAACCCGCCGCGGCGGCCGAGGAACCAGCGCCGCCAGCCTGGGTGAAGACCGTGGAGGACGCGGTCGGGCGCAAAGGCACGTTTAAAGGTGGGGTGCTGTCATATGGCGTGCCGCGCGGCGATGCCATCACGATGGGAGGAATGAGCATTCCACCCGCTGCGGGCGTCGGGGAGGCCATCAATTTTCAGGCAGCGGATTCCGGCAACGTCGCCACAACCGGCGACTTCGTGCTCACTGCGGACGAGGTAAACCCGGTCCTATCCGAACTGCAGGGGCGCAACATATTGGTGACGGCGCTCCATAGCCACATGCTCACTGAGCAGCCTCGCTTGTTTTTCATGCACTTCTGGTCTGTCGGTAGTCCGCAATCGGTGGGCGCAGGCATCAAGGCGGCGCTGAGCAAAGTTAGTACGAAATAAGAAACGGCGACCGGGGACTCTATTCGAGGACGTGTGGTTGAAGAGCCCACTTGCGGAGCGGGAATATGAAAACAGACGTTCATGCCGAACCTGGACATGATGACAATCAACTCGTTCAGCAGGTCGAAGGAGTCCCTTTATCGCGGCTGGTTGCCTATTTTTTTCGTTTAGGCACCGTGGGGTTTGGCGGGCCCATCGCCCTTGTCAGCTACATGCAGAGAGAGCTTGTGGTAGAAAGGCACTGGGTGTCCAACGAAGACTATTTAGAAGGCTTGGCTTTTTCTCAACTCAGCCCCGGACCTCTTGCCGCACAGCTCGCAAACTATATCGGGTGGGTACACAGTGGAACGCTAGGAGCAACACTGGCCGGTATTGCGTTTGTTTTGCCTTCTCTTCTGATGGTTCTCGTGCTCGCGGCAATGTACGTGCATTTTGGACAGCTTGCGTGGATTCAAGCGATGTTCTACGGAATTGGCGCGGCGGTAAGCGCCATCATTGTGCGAAGCGCCTGGCGACTCATCCAAAAGACGCTTGGCAGGGACTACCTCCTTTGGCCGGTTTTTGCGATCTTGACAATTGCCACCGCGTGGACGGAATCAGAAATGCTCTCGCTGTTCGTCCTCTCTGGACTGGTTGCGATGCTGATCAAAGCTCCGCCGCGGGTTCTTCGGACTCGCTCCCCATCGCTAGCTTTGGCTCCGGTGGGTTTCATCGGTTTTCTTGCGCCTGCCGGAGCCAAACCTGTGATGACTGTCTTTTTTTTCTTTCTCAAGGCCGGTGCGTTCGTGTTTGGAAGCGGATTAGCCATCGTCCCGTTCCTCTACGGGGGCGTTGTTAATGGCTTCCATTGGCTTACGGAGCGGCAGTTTCTGGACGCCGTAGCGGTTGCGATGATCACTCCGGGACCGGTCGTCATCACTTCAGGTTTCATCGGTTATTTAGTGGCTGGTCCTCTGGGGGCCTTCGCTGCAACTCTTGCGGTGTTTCTGCCGCCCTATCTGTTGGTCGTTTTCGGTGCGCCATGCTATCGGCGGTTTGCAAAGAATCGCCAAGTCAAAGCATTTGTTCAAGGAGTCACGGCGGCAGCGGTGGGAGCGATTGCCGGTGCGGCAATCATCTTGAGCAAACGCGCGGTAATGGATTTGCCTACTGTCCTGATCGCCGTGGTTTCCCTGCTGCTATTGCTTCGATTCAAGAGAATACCCGAACCACTGATCATTCTCGGAGCGGGGATCGTCGGCCTGACAGTGAAGCACGGCTGGTCGTGACGCTTCTCTAGGAGGAATATGAAAGAAAATCTGCCCTGGCTTCAGTTCCGGTGGCTTTCCGCCCTGCTCTTTACAGGACTGCTGTCAACGATTGCTTCCGGCCAAACGCTCAAACAGGTCGCAAGATTTGATCTGCCGGGACCGCCAGGAAAACGCTTCGATTATCTCACCATCGATCCGGACGACCACTACCTGATTTCCGCCCATCTCGCCGCCGGGCAAACCTTCGTCATCGACCTCAATACAAACAAAGTCGTCGCCACGGTTGCTGATACTCCGGGGGCGGAAGGCGTCGAATACGTTTCCGAATTAAAGAAGTTTTACACGTCGAACGCTGGAGACAACACGATTGGCGTCGTGGACATGAAGCAGATGAAGGTTGTCAAAAAGCTGCCTACGGGGAAGAAGCCGGATGGCAGCACCTACGCTGGCCCGTTTCATAAACTCTACGTCTCGGATGAGCGTGGCAAGGCCGAAGCGATCGTGGACGTCACGAAAGATGTAATTATCAAAACGCTGCATTTCGATAGCGAGACCGGGATGCCGCAGTACGATCCGGTAGCCCGCAAAGTGTACCTCAACCTGCAAGATCAAAACATCTTTGCCATCATCGATCCGACGACCGACGAGGTGGTGGGACGGTATCCTGTTGGACGGTGCAAAGGAAACCACGGCATGACGCTCGATCCCGAGCATCACCGTGCGTTTCTCTCGTGTGAAGAAAACAATCTGATGACCGTCTTCGATCTCGACAAAAACCAGCCTATTGCGTTTTTGCCGATGGCTGATGGACCGGATGTAATTAAGTTCGACCCGAAACTCGGCCGGATTTATGCCGCTTGTTACAGCGGAGCCATCTCTGTTTTTCGTCAGGATGATCCCAACCACTACAGCAAGATCGAAGACTTCAAGGTGCCGCACGCCGTCCACACGCTCGCGGTGGATTTACAGACCCACCGTGTCTACACGCCGGAACAAGAAGCGGACGGCAAGCCAGCGTCGCGAATGACTGTTTACGAAGCCGTGGGCCGTTGAGTCGAGGTCTGTGGCTTTGAGGTTACGAAGTTTCTCGGGTCAAATTTCAAAATGGAAGGTGGCTCTATGAAAATGAAGGCTCGATGGGCTAGCTATATTCTGGCGCTTGTCCTTGCTTTGAGCTTTGGCTCACCGACTGCGGCAGCACAAGAAAAAGCGACCGGCGGCAAGGCTGTCACAGTTGCGGGGTGCATGCAAAAGGGTGATGAAGCCGGCGAGTACTCGATTACATCCGAGGACGGCAAGCGCTACGGGCTTCGCGGCAAGACCGTCGGTTTGGCAAAGCACTTAGGACACAAGGTTAGCGTTACCGGCACGCAAATGCGCGAAGAGAATGAAGCAGAAGACGAAAAAGAAGCCAAAGAATCTGGAGAATGCGAATACGCCCGATCTCGGGGTACCAATCTGAGGATGTAGCGACAGCTGCAAGTAACACCTCCGGGCCGAATCGGAAGTGCGGTTCGACCCCATATTTCTGAGCCTCTAGCGTTCCAGCAGGTCAGTGCTGGACAAACCTCCGGAGCTGCTTCCCATTACGATGACTGCCTTGTTACCTTCCGCGTTTAGGGTTCTGACGCGCGATGGTTATCTCCTATTTCTCACGCGATTCATGCGCTTGTTCGCCTACGGGTCGTTATCTGTCGTCTTGGTCTTCTACCTGATCGGCCTGGGGCTGAATGCATCTCAAACTGGGTTACTTCTCACGCTAACGCTAGTAGGCGATACGGTCATCTCTCTTTATCTGACGACGCGTGCTGACCGGATTGGGCGGCGGCGGATGTTGATTGTGGGATCAATTCTGATGGCCTCAGCCGGAGTCGCGTTCGCCTGCACAAGCAATCTGTTGCTGTTAATCATCGCCGGCACGATTGGGGTAATCAGTCCCAGCGGGAACGAAGTAGGCCCGTTTCTCTCGATTGAGCAGGCGGCGCTTGCGCATGTCATTCCCGACCGGTCGAGGACGGAAGTATTTGCCTGGTATACGATGGCGGGCTCGGTGGCGACCGCGATGGGCGCACTCTTTGCCGGCATGATCACTCGCGTGCTGCAGAAAACCACAATGACGCCCGTTGGGATGTACCGGGTTGTGGTTATTCTTTATGCGGTTATTGGGGCTCTGCTGGCAATTTTATTTCTTCGCCTTTCATCCGCGGCGGAAGTACGTTCGCCCGAGGAAGTGTCGGCCTTGCCGAGGACGATCAAGAGTTTCTTCGGGGTGGGTCGATCGCACCGCCTTGTAGTCAAACTTTCAAGCCTGTTTGCCTTGGATTCGCTCGCCGGTGGTTTTGTGGTGCAGAGCTTCGCCGCGTATTGGTTCTACCTTCGTTTTGGCGTGAACCCGGCAACGCTCGGCGTGATTTTCTTTTGGGCAAATATCTTTGCGGGAATTTCCGCACTACTGGCTGCCCGACTCGCCAACCGCTGGGGGCTCATTAACACCATGGTTTTGACGCATCTCCCTTCCAACATTCTCCTCATTCTTGTGCCCCTGATGCCAAATCTCCCGCTGGCCGTTCTTGTTCTCCTCGTGCGATTTAGCATCAGCCAGATGGATGTTCCCACCAGGCAGTCGTACATCATGGCGGTAGTGAGCAAGGAAGAGCGATCGGCCGCCGCGGGAATAACCGGCGTTGCACGCACAACGGGTGCCGCCATGGGCCCGTTGTTCGTAGGGTTTATGTTCGCCCGGCCTTCCTGGGTCAACGCGCCATTCTTCATCGCTGGCACATTGAAAATTCTCTACGATGTGTTGCTCTATCGAGAATTTGTGGGTGTCCAGCCACCTGAAGAGGAGGATTCGAGGCTAACGCGGCGATTCTGACTAATTGTTGAGTAAAACTTCAGTACCCAAACCCAGGCTGCATCCATAAGATGGCGAAGGAGCAACGCGGTATAACGAATGCGCTCGGGGTGAGGCGACGGCGATGAACAAGTCTTTTGAATCACGGTATTGCTGTCGGTTTAGAGGCGCAGGTGGAGTAAATGAGACTTTGAGCAGAAACATGAAAAGACTTCTAGCGGTTGCTCTAGGTGCTGCTGTTTCATTTGCGACGTTGGCCGCTGCTCAGCAGGCGGCCGACAAGACCTCGGCTACAAAAGGGAGTGCGAAAGAGGGGAGACAGAATGCAACCGCAGTAGCGCAGAGGCCGCTTGTTTTATCAGGCTCAGTTCCCGTGGATGGTGTCAAGGGACGTTTCGATCATTTTGCTTCCGGTAAGGGCCGAGTATTCATTTCTGCACTTGGTAATAACACTGTCGAGGTTATCAATCTTTTCGGAGGAATCGTTGAACACACGATCACCGGTGTGACAAATCCCCAAGGTGTGGCTTTTTCGTCCGACGCCAATAAACTCTTTGTCGCAAGCGCCCAAGGCAAGCTCTACATCTATGACGGAGACTCTTTTAATCTCATCACAACCTTGGACTTCGAGGGAGGAGCCGACAACTTGCGATATGACGCAGCGACCAAGCGTGTTTATGTGGGCTGCGGCGACGACAAGAAGAACGGGGCCATTGCCGCGGTCGATGCGATGACCAACCAGCGTTTCGATGAGGAATACAAGATTGGTGGCGAACCCGAGTCCTTCCAGCTCGAAAGCTCAGGCCCCAATATTTATGTGAACATTCCGGACTTGCAACAGATTGCAGTAATTAATCGAGAGACAAAAAAGATCACAAGATGGCCGCTCACAGGCTTGCGGAATAATTTTCCCATGGCACTCGACGAGGCGGATCACCGCCTATTCGTCGGCATACGCGAACCGGCGCGCTTGGCTATATTTAACACTACTTCCGGCCGCATGATCGCGGCACTGCCCAGCGCTGAGGACGCGGATGATCTTTACTATGACGCCGAGCACAAGCGTATTTATGTACCAGGGGGAGAAGGCGCCGTTTACGTCTTTCAAATGATCGACCCCGATCATTACCACCTCCTGGCCAAAGTTCCCACTGCATTGGGTGCACGCACCGCCGGGTATTTTGGACGGCTGGGAAAAGGAATGCATCGCTTCTTCATCGCTGTCCCAGCTAGCGGCGGTCAGACGGCGGAAATGAGAATCTACACGATACAGGAGTAGAACGCTGTAGTAGGAAACTTGTCGGCGTGCTCAGCTTCAAACCGAAGGAGGCATTGTGAACTACGCGGCTCTTTTCCGGTCTGCCCTTGTGGCACTTCTGAGGAACAAGATGCGAAGCATCTTGACCGTCCTGGGGATCACCATCGGGATTGCGGCCGTAATCTGTGTCGTGGCAATTGGTAACGCAGGCCAGGCGCGAGTCCAGCAACAACTGAACAATCTTGGAGATAACTTCGTCTGGGTTGAAGCCGGCGGCCGGGCGCTTAACGGCGTGCGCACAGGCACGCACGACACGAAGACGCTGGTTATGGCCGACGCTATCGCCATCAAGAACCAGATTTCTATCATCAAGAGCGTTTCGCCAAATGTGGACGATCCGGTTCAGGTCATCTACGGCAATCAGAATTGGCACACCTCCTACCGCGGGGTTTCGCCCGAATACTTCGACATAAAGCGCTGGTATGTGGATGAGGGGGCAATATTCTCACAGGATGATACGGACCGAGCAGCTGATGTTTGCGTGATTGGGCGAACGGTTCGGGAACAGCTGTTCGGCGTTGAGAGTCCAGTTGGGAAAGTAATACGGGTCAATAATCTTCCTTGCAAGGTGGTAGCGACCCTTCATCCGAAAGGGCTCTCTCTTTCCGGGCAAGATCAAGACGACACGATTATCCTCCCCTATACCATGGCCCAAAAAAAGATCAAGGGGATTACGTGGCTGGACGACATCTTATGCTCCGCAGTGTCGCAAGACGTGGTGAAGATGGCTGGACAGGAAGCAACTGCGCTGCTCCGTGATCGCCACCACCTTCGTCCGGAAGAGGAGGATGATTTTAATATCCGCAATCCTGAGGACATCATTCAGGCGCAACTCGACGCCAGCAAGACTCTTACGATTTTGCTGGTCGCTATCGCATCGGTTTCCCTGATCGTGGGGGGAATCGGAATCATGAACGTCATGCTGGTTTCGGTAACCGAGCGCACGCGGGAGATCGGAGTTCGAGTGGCAGTTGGAGCTACCGAAGCGGCTATTCAGCTCCAGTTTCTGGGAGAATCGATCATGCTCAGTCTCGTCGGGGGAGCTGCGGGAGTACTCTTTGGGGTTTTTGGGTCCTATCTGGTTGGACAGACTTTGGGTTGGCCCATCCAGATGTCCATCGAGGCGGTCGCGGTGGCCGCGATGTTCTCCGTGGCTGTCGGGGTATTTTTTGGATATTATCCCGCGCGCAAGGCTTCTCGGCTTGATCCGATCGAAGCGCTGCGCTACGAGTGAAATATCTTATGGTTGTTGACTTTCGGGGCTAGGAATAATGACAAGACGCAAGTGGTTCATCTTAGCGGGTGTTGTGGTCGTGGCTGGATTGTTCGTCGTCATGGGCTTGAACAGGGACAGTAAGGTGCAGCACTTTACTGCGAAGGTGGAACGAGGTTCCATCGACAACGTCGTGGAAGCGACGGGAACAATCAACTCGGTAATCACGGTCCAAGTGGGATCGCAAGTCTCCGGAACGATTGCGAAACTCAATGTCGATTTCAATTCGCGCGTGCATAAGGGGGACATCGTGGCCCTTATCGATCCGGCATTGTTCAAGGGAGCCCTGTTACAGGCAACGGCTGATTTGAAAAACTCACAGGCGAACCTAGTGGCTGCCCAAGCTAATCTCGAAAAAGCGAAAGCCGCCTGGGTGCAGACCAAGGCGGACTACGATCGTGCCGTCGGCTTGACCAAAGATGGCGTCATGAGTAAGCAGCAACTGGACCTGGCTAAGTCGAACTATGACGCGGCCAGCGCATCCGTGGATGCCGCAGCAGCGAACGTCACGCAAGCCGAGGCGCAAATCAGTCTCAAAGAAGCTGCTGTCACAGTGGCTCAAACTGATCTCGATTACACAGTCATTCGTTCTCCAATCGACGGGACCGTAGTGGCGCGAAATGTGGATGTGGGGCAGACCGTCGCGGCGTCCCTGCAAGCGCCAACCATTTTTACGATTGCGCAGGATCTCACGAAGATGTGGGTGTATGCCAAGACCGACGAGTCGGATGTGGACAACATTAGGGTGGGCAAGGCTGTCACCTTCAAGGTGGACGCCCTCCCGAAGCAAACCTTTCAAGGAGTAGTCAGCCAGGTCCGGATGAACCCGACGACAGTGCAAAGCGTGGTCACCTACGACACCATCATCGAATTTGCGAACCCCGAGTTAAAGCTGTTCCCAGGAATGACGGCCTTTGTGACCATTCCCGTGGCCACAGTTCAGAACGCGACGAAACTGCCCAATACCGCGCTGCGCTACAAGCCCCCGATGACAACCGAGGAGATTCTGGCCCTTTATAAACGGTATGGGATCGAAGGAACTGTGGAGCAGCGCTCAGCCAAAGCCGCGGAGGAGGAGAGTGCGGCTGGCTCTAACGCCCAAAATGTGGCTCGTGAACCGAAAGCAGAAACTGCAGTCGTGTGGGAGCTCCATCCGGATAACACGATGGAGCCGGTCACAGTTTCTCTTGGAATCACAGACCACGCGTACACGGAGATCACCGCAGTTCTCAAAGGGGAGTTGAAGGAAGGCGATGACGTGATTATCCGATCAGTGACGTCCAAGCCTCAAGCTCCAGGCACCATACCGCGGTAAGAATCTGGAACTCGGAACTACTCATGGAGTCGACATCCGCTGCCAACCGACTTGAAGCCCCGCGATCTGCCTCAGCGGCGAGCGTGGTCATCCGTGTCGAAGACGCACACAAGTATTACGAACTGGGCGAGACACGGGTGCATGCACTTCGGGGTGTAAGCATTGAAATTCGCCAAGGCGAATTTGTTGCGATCATGGGGGCCAGCGGCAGCGGCAAATCCACCTTCATGAACACACTTGGCTGTCTGGACCGTCTCAGTTCCGGAAGATACCTACTCGAAGGGATCGACGTTTCCAAGCACGACAAGAAGGCTCTGGCCCTCATTCGCAACGAGAAGCTTGGGTTTGTCTTCCAAGGTTTCAATCTGCTAGCCCGGACGACGGCGCTGGAAAACACAGAATTACCAACGCTGTACACCAAGATCGACAAAACAGAGCGCCGAAAACGTGCCGCCGATGCGTTAGCAATGGTTGGTCTCGCCGAACGGGCACAGCATTTCCCATCGCAAATGTCCGGAGGACAGCAACAGCGGGTGGCTATTGCACGAGCACTGGTGAATCGTCCTTCCATTCTGCTGGCCGACGAGCCCACGGGAAATCTCGACAGCCGTACTTCAGTCGAGATTATGGAGATCTTCCAGGGCCTAAACGACAAAGGGCTAACGATTGTCCTGGTTACTCACGAACTCGACATCGCGCAATTCGCCAAACGTGTGCTGATCTTCCGGGACGGAAAAATTCGCAAGGACGACCCTGTCGTCGGCGGGCCGAAAGCCAGTGAGGTGCTCAAGATGCTGCCCACTCTGGAAGACTGATATGCGCTCCGCGTAGTCACGTGCTTGACACTAAATCACTCTAACTAATGTTCGCGATCTATGTTTAAACAGAGGGCGGGGACCGCAGTGAGAAATTGCAGCGTGCTGGTGCGGAAAGGGGGAGTTGAACCACCGACCTTTGGGTTAAGCGCTTGAGTGTCTCTGGTCTCTTCAGACAAGCCGCCGATGATCGCCTATTACTTCCGTAGCAGCAAATCCCCCGCGACACACACAAAGAACAGCACGGATATGACGCCATTCATGGTGAAGAACGCAGCATTGAGTTTCGACAAGTCATTCGGCCGGACTAACGAATGTTCATAGAGCAGCAGCAAGACGACCGCGAGCACACCCAGTTCAGCCAGTTTTCCCAATCCGAACACAATGAGCAAGGCGACGAGCAGGGCCACCATCACGACATGAAACGCGCGCGCGATCCAAAGAGCCGCAGCAATGCCGGTATATCGCGGAATGGAATGGAGCCCGCTCTGGCGGTCGAAATCGAAGTCCTGGCAAGCGTAGAGAACGTCGAAGCCTCCCACCCAGAAGGTCACAGCCGCGGTGAGCAGAAGGATTCGGGGGTCTAGCGAACCGCGCACCGCGATCCAGGCCGCCGAAGGCGCCATGCCCAGCGCGAATCCGAGCACCAGATGCGACCAACGAGTGACCCGTTTCGTGTAGGAGTAAAGCAGAAGCACAGCCAGAGCCACCGGGGATAGCCAAAGCGTCAGGCGATTCAGTTCGCTGGCGGCAAGAATAAAAATGGCGCTCGAAACCATCACAAACGCAATCACGAAACCGGGCGTGAGATGACCGGCAGGCAGGGCGCGGACGCTGGTGCGTGGATTGGCCGCATCGATGGCAGCATCTGCCCAGCGATTGAACGCCATGGCAGCGGACCGCGCCGCGACCATGGCAACCATGATCCACACAAGTTGATGGATCGAAGGAAATCCCCCAGCCGCGAGCATGGCTCCGCAGAGCGCAAACGGCAGCGCGAAGATGGAGTGCTCCCACTTGATCATCTCCAAGGTCACGCGCAGATTGTGCAGAACCGCCACGGCTAGATTGTAATGCAGGGTCTTCGGCGTTGGGCATCAGCCGTCGGGACTACTAGCACTTTCCAACCGCGTCTAGGTTCCGACGTCCGAGACCAACGGTACAAAGCGGCACAGTTCTCGCAAACTGAGGCGCGGCTCGCCGTTTTCCAGACGGATCAACTGCAGTTGCTGAGAGTCACACCCACCGACGGGAATAATCATTCTTCCGCCTTCAGCCAGCTGTTCGAGCAGCGGGCGCGGCACTTCGGGACCAGCCGCGGAAACGATGATGGCATCGTAAGGCGCCTCTTCCCCAAAGCCCTGACTGCCATCGCCCACAACCACGCGTACGTTGTTGTAGCCCATCGATGAGATCAATTCCCGGGCCGAATCCGCGAGCGCGGGATGGCGCTCCACGGAAATGACCCGGGTCACGAGTTCGGCGAGCAATGCAGTCAGGTAGCCCGATCCGGTGCCAACCTCAAGCACTCGGTCGGAGGGCAAAAGGGCCAAAGCTTCCAACATACGCGCAACGATGTAAGGCTGAGAGATGGTCTGCCCTTGGCCAATGGGAAGAGGATGATCGTCATAGGCTTGATCGCGGCAGCTTTCGGGCGCGAATTTGTGACGCGGCACTCGCGACATCGCATCGAGCACGCGTCGATCGGCAACGCCGCGCGCCCGCAACTGGGAATTGACCATGCTCAGCCGGAGACTCGAGAATACGGCGGTTTCGCCAGAATCATTCATGCGCAGTTGGAAGGATGTCCCGCAAGACCTATTCTATTTCTTGCGCCGCCGAACGCGGACATCGAAGCTGACCACGCCGTTTTGATCGCGGGTACCGACAATGGAGATATTGCGATTGACGTAGTACTCGCCCTGAATGATCTGTTGTGAGCTCTGCGAAACGTTGGTGCTGTAAGTGAGAGATATGTTGTTGGCGAATTGCTGCTCGATGGTCACCTGCGGCCCACGCGCGGTGGGGTTGGTTTCTGTGGTGAGGCCCTGGGGATCAATTTTGATGCGGCTGACGCCGAAGAGCTTTTGCATGCGGCTGCTTACGGTCGAGTTGATGGCCTGGCTGACGATCAGGTTGGTGGCTTCGTCGGTAAATATTCCCTGCCCCGACTGTTGTTGCAATTGCTCTGACTCTTCGCTGGTACGACCGAGAGCGAGCAGGGCGATGATGTCTGACTTCGGCAACGGCGGTTCGGAACGATAATTAACCGACAGGCGATCCGGCGTGCCGGTCACCGTGATGTCCAGATCGTAGTTGCGCACGTGAGTCGTGGCCTGCAAGTTGACTTGAGGTTCAATCGCCACCGGATTCGCGAACGTGATATCTCCACGCTCCAGCCGGAACTTGATGCCGTTGAAAGTTGCGTCCCCTTCCAGGATATCCGCTCTGCCAAGCACGCTCGGACGCGCCACCGAACCCCGAAGGCGCAAATCCGCGTCACCGGACAACCTGGCTACCGCCGTCTTCATCTGCAGTTCGGGCGCGGTATGCACTGCGACATCCAGCTTCACGTTGTAGAGCGGCGAATTTGCGGGCGTGATCGCCGCCGATTGCCGGCTGCGTTCCAGGTACGAGCCAAAATCAAAGCCGGGCGTCACCGCCAACTTTGTGACCATGACATCACCGGAAATCATTGAAACGGAGCGGCTTCCCACCCAGCGCAACTGGGCGGTCGCGGTCGAGCTGACTCCAGGCGGATAGCGCAGACGGACGTCCTTCCCGATTGCGGTGAGGTCGAAAGAGAGTTGCTGATTGTAGTTAGTGACGTCGCCTTTCATGTCCAGCGTGCCGCCGCCGGTTCGAGCCGTGAGCTGGTCAATATGGATACGGTCGCGCGTGAACGAGAGGGTTCCGTTCATCTCGCTTAAGCCGCTCGGCAAGCCGGCATAGTTCGCTGATCCGTTCTTGACCTCGATCGTGCCTTGTGGAAGCAGTTGGGTTAGCGAGCCGCCCAAGGTCATGTGGATCGTTGTGAGACCGGAACTGGTCACATCCGGAACTAGGCTGCCGAGCAGTCCAAGGTCAACCTGCCCGTCCGCTGACAAATCAAGCTCCTGCGCACCCACGAAGTGAATTGAACCATGTCCCACAACGTCGGTCCCCTCTCCGACCATGTGCCCGGGGAGAATGTGAATTGTCTGGTCGGCATAGGTAAATGACAGCGGACCCTGATTGTGCAGCTTCGCGTATTCCACGTCGATCGTGACCGCGGTGGAGCTTCCTGAAAGCGTCCACCTCCTCGGATAACGCAAGGGCCCCTGCATGGTCACTGCGCCGCCAAAGGAGGAATGTCCGGTCAGCTGCCGGCCCAAGTAAGCGCGCCAAAGAGGGTCGAGATCGACATGATCCAGTTGCGCAGAAATGTTCGCCGGATAATCCCCGTGCATGCCCACGGTGCCGGCAACCGATAGCGTGCCCTGTGGAAAATCGGAGTGCCCATTCACCAGCAGTTCGCCGTTCTTGGTGGTGGCTTCGAACTCCAATGCGCCGGTAAATTCGCGATCGAGAAAGAGCTGGTTGATGTGCACAGAAGCGTTGATCACCGGCGCACGGAGCGTCCCGCTGCCCTGCAAGGTAAAGTCAGCCCGACCTTCCATCGGCAAAGGGTCCAGATGAATCTGGCGAATCCGCGATACGTCGAAGTTTTTCCCGATCAAGTCGAGCTCGAAGCCGCCCGTCGACGGTGTGTAGGACGCACTGCCGGAAACATCGGCATCCTGATGGGTGAGGTGGATATGGTTGAGAGCCGTCTCGCTGCCAGCGATGTGCAGATCTGCATC
>Ga0210406_10003853_pt1 | contig 16269 bp, 17 predicted proteins | sample IncBWC30MmetaG_FD_155454 | JGI IMG/M metagenome (GOLD analysis project Ga0210406, IMG submission 155454) | Forest soil microbial communities from Barre Woods Harvard Forest LTER site, Petersham, Massachusetts, United States - Inc-BW-C-30-M | ecosystem: Environmental > Terrestrial > Soil >... | reverse complement strand
TATTGTTAAACGAGAGGTTTACGGCGCTGGGCTAGTCTGCCGCGCATGGCGCTGACCATCAACCCGACTTCTCCCGTCACCATCGCTGCCCAAGGGGCCGGCGGTGCGACGCCTACGCTCGTGTTGCAGCCCGGCACAGTGGTGAGCGCGCAGGTCCAGAACGTTCTGGCCGCCGACCTGGTTCGCATCGCGATCGCTGATCTCTCCATCGACGTCGCTACGGAAGTCCCGCTGCAGGCGGGCCAGAGCTTGCAGTTGGCGGTGTCGCAGACCGACAGCGGCGTCATCCGCCTTGCACTGGTCGGGCAGGGCAGCGGCACCGCGGTCGCGGATGTGGTGTCCGATACGCAGGTCGGTGCCGTGGCGAACCCTTCGCCGGTGCCGGCGCCGTCCAATGATCCCCTGACGCCGCTGCAGCGGATCGCCGTCGCCGTCACCTCGGAGCGCGCGGCTGCGCAGCAGCAGAGCCTGGCGCCGCTGTTTGCCGACCTTACGGCTGTCGCCGCTTCTGACAGGCTGCCGCCGGCGTTGCGCCAGGCGGTGGCGCAGGTGCTGGCCCAGCAGACCAGCCTCGATCCCAATCTCGGCGGCAGTGACGTGCAGCAGGCGTTTCAGAAATCCGGCCTGTTTCTCGAAGCCTCGCTGGCTGCGGGTTCGGTTTCTGCGGGCGGTGGGCTTCCCGATCTGAAGGCGGCGCTGATCGCGCTGCGCCAGGCATTGGTGAGCGTTGCCGGGACGGCGGACAGTCCAACGGCGTCGGCAACGCAGCCGTCCGCTTCGGGCGCATCTGGCGTCGCAAAGCCTGCAGCGCCTACGACGGCGTCGCCCGCGCTGGCGCCGTCGCTGCCGGCCGACGCCGAGACCTCCGAGGTTTCGTTACCCCAGGCGCGGTTGGCGCTTCCTGAGCAGGTCGTGGCCGCCGCGGCAGGCCCGCTGCTGCTGACTGAGGCGGTATCGAATGGACCGCAGACGATCGCATCCGCGATGGCGCTCACCATGCTGCAGGAGGCGCTGCCTGAGATCCGGCGTGCGGCCGGCGGCGCATCGACCGCCGCAACCAATTCGCTGGAAGGGCGAGGCGATCCGGCGACCCTTCGCGCCAGCCCTCCGCCTCCGCCGTTTCGCGGCGCGCTGCCATCGGCGCAGCCGGTTGCCTCTGCCTCGCTATCGCCGGATGCACCGGCGTCGACCATGGCGCACCGGCTGCTCGACGACACCGACGCCGCGATCGCACGCCAGACGCTGTTGCAAGTGGCGTCCTTGCCGGATCGCGTCGATGTCTCGGGCGCGCGGGTCGATCTCGCCGCTCCGCGCTGGCATTTCGAGATCCCGTTCGCAACGCCGCAAGGCACCGCGATGGCGCAGTTTGAAATTGCGCGCGACGGCGGCGGCAAGGCGGCTGAGGTTGAGGCCGAGGCCGCAAAGCAGGTCTGGCGCGCGCGCTTCTCGCTCGATATCGAGCCGGCCGGTCCCGTGCATGCGCTGATCACGCTCAGCGGCGAGCGAACGTCCGTGCGGATGTGGGCGGAGCGGCCGGCGACCGCGGCACAGTTGCGCGCCGGTGCGGGCGAGCTCAGCCAGGCGCTGAGCGCGGCCGAGCTTCAGCCCGGCGACATCGTGATCCGCGAAGGCACGCCGCCGCAGCCGACGCCGGCCAAGGCCGGGCATTTCCTGGATCGCGCGTCATGAGCACTGAGTTGCGGCATCAGCTCGCGGTCGCCTTGCATTATGACAAGGCCGGCGCGCCGCGGGTGGTCGCCAAGGGCAGGGGCGCGGTCGGCGCCAAGATCATTGAAGTTGCGAAGGCGCATGATATCCCGATCGAGGAAAACGAGATCCTGGCCGGCGCTCTGTCCAATGTCGAACTGGGTGACGAAATTCCGGCGGAGCTTTACAAGGCTGTCGCGGAGGTGCTGGTGTTCGTGCTCAAGCTGACGAAGCGAACTCGCTGACCTGTGATGTCCGCCATCGTGTGACCACGATATTTTCGGCATCGTCGCTGTTCCCCTGGAGGGCCTTCACCGATGCCTTTGTTCAACCGCCGCCATGCCCTCGGCCTTTTGGCCACAGCCTGCATGTTGCCGTCCCGCAGCTTTGCCACTGTGGCGCCGCCGCGCAGCGAAATCCGCGAAGGCTTGGCCAAGCTCTTTACCGACGATGGAACCGCCGGCACCTTCATCGGCTACAAGGTTGAGGACTACCTGGTCATCGCCAGCGACAAGACGCGCTCAGGCGAGGCGAAGCTGCCGGCCTCGACCTTCAAGATTCCCAATTCGCTGATCGCCATTGGAGACCGTCGTCGTCAAGACCCCGACAAGGACGTGTTCAAATGGGACGGCGTCAAGCGCCCGATCGAGGCCTGGAACAAGGATCACACGCTGCGCTCGGCGATCGCCGCATCCGCGGTGCCGGTCTATCAGGAGATCGCCCGCCGCATCGGGCAGGAACGGATGCAGAAATATGTCGATCTGTTCGAGTATGGCAATCGCGACATCGGCGGCGGCATCGACCAGTTCTGGCTGACCGGCAATCTGCGCATCGATCCGGTGCAGCAGGTCGACTTCGTCGATCGCCTGCGGCGCGGGGTCCTGCCGATCAGTCAGCGCAGCCAGGAGCTGGTGCGTGACATCCTGCCGGTGACCAAGGTCGGCGATGCCGTGATCCGCGCCAAATCCGGACTTCTGGGCGCCGAGCGCGGCGAGCCTTCGCTCGGCTGGATGGTCGGCTGGGCCGAGAAGGGCGACGCGCACACCGTCTTCGCGCTCAACATGGACTGCACCGAGCAGCGCCATATCGCCGACCGCATGACGCTGACGCAGGCCTGCCTGCGCGACATCGGCGCGATCTAGAGCATGATCCGGAAAAGCCTGCGCCGTAACAAGTGCGGGGCATGCTTTTCCGGACCATGCTCTGGTTCACATCGCCGCGCCGGACTAAGCTCGCCGCCGCAAGCAAAATTCTCCCGGAGGAAACATGCATTCGACGTCAATCTGGCTCTCGTCGCTCGCGATCGCCGCGGCCGGCGGCTGGTTCGCCGCCACGATGTTCGCAGGTCCCGCGACCAGCAAGGAGCCGCGCTTCCCGCAACTCACCATGGACCAGCTCGACGAGAAGCAGAAGCCGCTCGGCGAGCAGATCATGAAGGTCTCCAGCGTCGGCCTCGGCGGTCCCTATAATCCGATGATCCGCAGCCCGGTGCTCGGTCAGCATCTCTACGACCTGTTCTATTACCTGCGCTGGCAGACCTCGGTGCCGACCAGGCTCAACGAATTCGCGATTTTGATCATCGGCAGGCAATGGCGCTCGCAGGTCGAATGGTTCGCGCATGCGCCGCTCGCGGCAAAGGCCGGCCTCTCGCCCGACATCATCGCGGAGCTGAAAGAGAACAAGCGGCCGTCGACCATGGCCGAGGACGAGGCGCTGATCTATGACTTCGTCACCGAGCTGACGACCACCAAGAAGGTCTCCGACGAAACCTTCGCGCGGGCCAAGAAGATCTTCACCGATCAGCAGATCGTCGATCTGACCGCGGTCGCCGGCAATTACGTGATGGTCGCGATGATGCTCGCGATGGCGGAGGAAACCGTGCCGCCCGGCAAGGAGGAGCCGTTCAAGGTCGGCGAGAAGTAGACGAGAAACGCGCGGAGGTAAGCGCCTGCACGGTCGCAGCCTCCGTTCCGATTCGATCGGAACGGAAAAGGCTCTATGCAAGCAAATCCTTGGCAAGCGGAGAAAGCGGGTTTTTCGCAGGCGGCAGGCTGCCGGCCATCACCTTCTCGATCGCGCAGGCGCCGATCTCGCAGATGGTCTGAGAGATCACGTCGCCTTTCTCGGCAAAACCGCTCGCAAGAAACGCGAACTGGGCGCGAGCCAATCGCAGTGACTCGACCGGCACGATGGCGATCGTATGATCGATCGCGGGGACCGGGCCGCGCAGCTCATCAATCTCGGCCTGCGCCTGCCTCAACCGGGCTTCGGCGTCATCGACCAGGGCGCGGAGACGGCGCGCCTCCTCGGCGAAGAAGCTGCGTTCGCTTTCGGTCTGCCGGTTGCTCTCGGCAAGCTGGGTCTTCAATGCGACAATCTCGTCGTGCTGATGGTCTGACGAAAGCTCGGCCGCTTCGTGCAGCCTGAGAATTCGCGCATGATCCTCTTGCTGTTGGCGGCAGGATTGCTCGGCCGCCGACGCCCGACGCATCAACACTTCGATGACCGACGCTGCTTCCTCCAGGCGCTCCGCGTTCGCGCTGGGCATGATGCCGGCGAGTTGCCGCAGGAAGTCGAGCAGTTCCTGATTCTCGTTCGAGGGCTGAGACGAGGCCGTCACGGACATCAGCTTGGTTATCTCTTCTTGGTTATCTCTTGGAGCCTAATCTTGGGATTTAATCCTGGGATTTAATCTTTGGATTTAATCTTGGGATTTAAAATTAGGCTTTAATCTTGGGGTCTAGGTTTAATCTCGGGGCTTAATCTCGGGCGCTTGGACTTGGTCATGCGGCGATCAAAAGAGACGGTCATTTCAGCGCCAGCTTGCCAATAGATTGCGGTGAGCGCAGGGCACGGACAGCATTTTACCAACCCCAAACAGCTGGAAATCTCCTTTCAAGCCAACGTGATGGACCTGATTTTTCGCTCCCGCCTTCAAGGCGGCGCGGCGTTTCGGCCGATCCGGCCGAGATGGGTGAAGGCAAAACCGGCCGCATATTTCAGGCCGTAGCCGAGGGCGCGATCGAAGCCGATATGGGCGAGCCAGATCATCGCGACCGACAGCGTCAGCGGCGCCGCGAAGCCGAAGCTGAGCGTCATCAGCGCCACCGGCGCCATGTAGCTGTGGGCGATGTTGTAGACGATCGCACCGGTCCTGGGGCCCGCGAGATAGGCCAGAAAGCTGAGGTCGGGGACGAAGAACAGAACGGCGAAAACCCACGACGAGCCATCCCAGGTCCCGTACAGCACCACCATCCCCACCATCAGCGTCAGCCCCTCCAGCCGGAGCAGGGTCTTGACGCCGCCGGTCACGCTTCCTGGGGCAGGGGCAGCCTCGGTCGTGCTGACGGTCTCGCTCATTTGGTACTTCCTCAACGCCTGCGATCCTTTGCGCCGTCAAGCCGGCCAAAAGCCGGTTTCCGGTTCGGAAATCGCCGTGTTAGAAGCCTGACAAAATGGGACTTAAAAAGGACGGACGGGCAGCCGATGAAAGATATCCTGGACACCCTTGAAAAGCGGCGTGCGGGCGCGAGGCTCGGCGGCGGCGACAAGCGCATCGAGGCGCAGCACGCCCGCGGCAAGCTGACCGCGCGCGAGCGCATCGAGCTGTTGCTCGACAGGGGATCGTTCGAGGAATTCGACATGTTCGTCGAACACCGCTCGACCGAGTTCGGAATGGACAAGTCGAAGGTCCCGGGCGACGGCGTCGTCACGGGGTGGGGCACCGTCAACGGCCGCAAGACCTTCGTCTTCGCCAAGGATTTCACCGTGTTCGGCGGCTCGCTGTCGGAGACCCACGCCCAGAAGATCGTGAAAATCCAGGACATGGCGATGAAGGCGAGGGCGCCGATCATCGGGCTTTACGACGCCGGCGGCGCGCGCATCCAGGAGGGCGTCGCGGCGCTCGCCGGCTATTCCTACGTCTTCCGCCGCAACGTCATCGCCTCGGGCGTGATCCCGCAGATTTCCGTCATCATGGGCCCCTGCGCGGGCGGCGACGTCTATTCGCCGGCGATGACCGACTTCATCTTCATGGTGAAGAACACGAGCTACATGTTCGTCACCGGTCCCGACGTGGTGAAGACCGTCACCAACGAGGTGGTGACGGCCGAGGAGCTCGGCGGCGCCTCGGTGCATGCGACGCGGTCTTCGATAGCCGACGGCGCGTTCGAGAACGACGTCGAGGCGCTATTACAGATGCGCCGGCTGATTGATTTCCTGCCCTCGAACAACACCGATGGCGTGCCGGAATGGCCGAGCTTCGACGACATCGAGCGCGTGGACATGTCGCTCGACACGTTGATCCCCGACAATCCGAACAAGCCCTACGACATGAAGGAGCTGATCCTCAAAGTCGTGGACGAGGGCGACTTCTTCGAAATTTCGGAGATGTTCGCCAAGAACATCGTCACCGGCTTCGGCCGTATCGCCGGCCGCACGGTCGGCTTTGTCGCCAACCAGCCGATCGTGCTGGCGGGCGTGCTCGACAGCGACGCCTCGCGCAAGGCCGCGCGCTTTGTGCGTTTTTGCGACGCCTTCAACATCCCGATCGTGACCTTCGTCGACGTGCCGGGCTTTCTGCCGGGCACGGCGCAGGAATATGGCGGGCTGATCAAGCACGGTGCTAAGCTGCTCTTCGCCTATTCGCAGTGCACGGTGCCGCTGGTCACCGTCATCACCCGCAAGGCCTATGGCGGCGCCTTCGACGTCATGGCCTCAAAGGAGATCGGCGCCGACATGAACTACGCCTGGCCGACCGCGCAAATCGCGGTCATGGGCGCCAAGGGCGCGGTCGAGATCATCTTCCGCGCCGACATGGCCGATCCGGACAAGATCGCCGCGCGCACGAGGGAATACGAAGACCGCTTCCTCTCCCCCTTCATCGCGGCCGAACGCGGCTATATCGACGATGTTATCATGCCGCACTCGACAAGGCGACGCATCGCGCGGGCGCTCGCAATGCTGCGCGACAAGCATGTCGAGATACCGGTGAAGAAGCACGATAATCTGCCGTTATGATCAGGTACGTAGGAGGTTCGACGTACTACCGCTTGGCAAACGTCACGGTGCAGGGCCGCAATTCGTTGCGCTTTCCGGTGCCGCGATTGCGCTCGAACTGGGCGTCGATGGTGTAGAAATAGGGCGAGCCGGGCTTCGCGCCGTTGATTGTGTAAACGCTGTCTCCCGTCAGGCCTCGGGCGTTTAGGGTCGCCTTGCCGTCTGCTGCGATATCGCCGTCAATCAAGAGCCAGTTCGGCCTTCCCGTTGCCTGGTCCTCGGCACGGAAAGCGCCATCCCTGACAGTTGCGGAGAGCAATCTCGTATAGCCTCGCGCACTGCTAGCGTCCGGGCAACTGACCGTGACATCCCATCTGCCGTCGAACTCCTTGGTCCGGCCGGCACGGCTCGCCGGCGCATCGGAGGGCGTGACGAGGGCCGACTTCTGTTTCAGCGCCTCAAGCTTTGCCTTGGCAAGACCCGCGAAGATGCAGGTCGGAAACCGCGTCAGGTGATCTTCATAGGCCGCGCTGGTGCCAATGCCGTCCGCGGCCTTCCAATGGACTTCCGCGGCCGCACAGGGATCGGCAGGCGCCGACGACACGGGCGGCGTCGCGATGGTCACCGACACCGGACCGTTCAGATAGAATTTCCCGACGATCGACAGCGACAATTCGGGAAGTTGCGCCTTGCCGCTCACCTCGTAAACGTCGGAGCTGATCTCGCGAAACACGTCGCCGATTTCATGCGGCTCCTCGATATGCTTCAGGAACGCCGTGGTGTAGGGGCTGTTGCGGCCCTTCCCATCCTCCGCGGTCTGCCCGGCCTGGGTCGAGAACGAGATGATGGTGCCGAGCGGGGCTTCCATCTTGGACAGGCCGCGCGCAACGGACGCGCCTCGGCCCTGTCCGATCCGCCTCAGATTGTTGGCGAGCGGATTGTCGCGGCAGGAGTCCAGCACCAGGATACGCAGGTTCTTGGCCTGTTGCAGATCGTTCAAAATGTCGTCCACGCGCGTGAAGCGTTTCAGGTCCGCCTCGTCGTCGAGCTTCGCATCGATAGGCATCAGGTAGTTGACGCCGTTGAACTGCATCGCGTGACCGCTGTAATAGAACACGGCGACGTCGGCAGTGCTTGCAGCGCGAGCAAAGCGGATCGTGGCCTCCTGCATCTCGGCCTGGCGAAGATCGGCGCCGAAGATGACGTCGAAATTGCCGCGCTTCAGCGCGGCCGCGACGTCCTCGGCATCGTGCGCCGGATTGGGCAACTTCGCCTTATGGGCATAGGCGCCGTTGCCGATGACGAGCGCGACCCGCTTTTCCGCCGATGCCGAGCCGCAGCCAAGCCAGCAGCCGATCGCCAAGATCAGGAAAAACCTGCAAAATTCGCCCATGGAAATCCCCCGATCAAACGATGAAATGTCGCTTGGATCACATTCCAAATCTGTGAACCTGGTCACAAAGGCGGCCGCAAAAAATTCGCCGCTAAGAACACTGACTATATAGGACGGATCGGTCCCCGGTGGCATTCTTCGCTTACTTCCATGCGATGGAGCGCACCATGTTTGAGACAGACCGGTTTGTTGCCGACTGCCGTGCGGCGTTTGCCCAGGATCCAACTCACAAGGCTGTCCGCGAGGTACTGGCCTGCGCCGTGTCCGATCCTGCGGCCGTCCTCAAAGGATTGGGCGAGCCCAACCGCCCTCAGATCCAAGCACTCTTTCATTCGGATGCACTGACCATTCTCAACGTGGTCTGGGCGCCGGGGATGATGGTGATGCCGCACAATCACCGAATGTGGGCTGTGATCGGCATCTACGCGGGCCGGGAAGACAATGTGTTCTGGCGCCGCGTGAAAGGAACATCAAACAAGATCGAAGCTGCCGGCGCCAAAGCGCTTTGTGAGATGGATGCAGAGCCTCTTGGCTCAGATATCATTCACTCCGTCATCAATCCGATCAATAAGCTGACTGGCGCGATTCACATCTATGGCGGTGATTTTTTCGCCGCAGAACGCAGCGAATGGGACTCCGAGACGCTTTTGGAGCATCGGTGGGAAGGCGAACGGGCACGGCGCGTATTTGAAGAAGCCAACGCGCGCTACGAGGCAAGCAAACAGTTTCGAGCAAGCTGACCGAGCCGGACTATTTGTAACACCACGCAGGCGATCAGGTCGACTTTCGCGTCGCGCGCTCTTAGGATGGCTCCCATGTCCACGCTGTTCGCCTTCCTCCATCATCTCTGCGCGTTCACGCTCGTCGCTTGCGTCGCGATCGAGTTTACGCTGCTCCGGCAGGAATTGACGCTCGGCTCAGCGCGCAGGCTGCAGGTCACCGACCTCGTGCTCGGCGTCGCGGCCGGCACGCTGCTGATTATCGGGCTACTGCGGGTATTGTTCTTCGAGAAGGGCGCGAGCTATTACTTTCACAGCCACGCGTTTTTGACGAAGTTCGCGCTGTTCATCATCATCGGGCTGCTGTCGATCATCCCGACGATGGAGTTTCTGTCATGGCGCGGCGCGATCATGGCGGGCCAGGTGCCGGTGATGGATCCGAAAAGGCGCAAGCGCGTGACCGCCGTCATCCACAGCGAGCTGGCGGCCATCGTGATCATCCTGCTTTGCGCGGCCATCATGGCGCGGGGAGGCTGGATCTAGGTTTTGGAGTGGGGACCAATTCGCGTGAAGAAAACACGTCAGGACAAGAGGCGCTAGAGGTCGAAAACAACACGGACGCCCGCATGAAATTACAACAGAAGCTTATCAGCCTCATTGGGGCGAAGACGCACAAACTGACGCTATGCCTGTCGTTGGTGTTCGCGGCGCTTTTGATCGGCGCTAGCCAGCCAAGTCTGGCGCAGGGACAATCGGGCTCCGCTCCTGCTACATCCATCCTTTTTCAGGACGTCAGGATATTCGATGGCAAGAGCAGCACGCTTTCGGCGGCCTCCAACGTCTTGATCAGTGGCAACCTCATCGAGCGTATTTCCGCAACTCCGATCGCTCTCGACGGAAATGCCAATGTCCAAATCATCGCGGGGAAGGGGCGCATTCTGATGCCTGGCCTGATCGACGTGCATTGGCATGCGATGCTGGTAAGGCCCACTCCCGCGACGATGCTTTCAAGCGACACCGGCTATTTCAATCTCCTGGCGGGCGCCGAGGCGACGTCCACGCTCATGCGTGGATTCACCACCATCCGCGACATGGGCGGACCGAGTTTCGGCCTGAAACGGGCCATCGACGAGGAAGTGCTTCCGGGCCCGCGCATCTATCCCTCGGGAGCGGTGATCACGGTGACGAGCGGTCACGGCGACTTCCGTCAACTCTCCGAACTGCCGAGGACCATCGGCGGAATGCTCTCCAGGATCGAGCAGCTCGGCGGAAGCATGATTGCCGATAGTCCGGACGAGGTCCGGCTGCGCGCCCGCGAGCAGCTCATGCAAGGCGCGTCGCAAATCAAGCTCACGGCCGGTGGCGGCGTGGCTTCGCCGTTCAGTCCACTTGACGTGTCCACATTCACCGAGCCCGAACTTCGCGCCGCGGTCGAAGCAGCCGAGAACTGGGGAACCTATGTCGCCACGCATGCGTACACGCCGGTCGCGATTCAGCGATCGATCGCAGCTGGCGTCAAATGCATAGAGCACGGGCACCTGATGGATGAGGCCACGGCCCGCCTTATGGCCGAGAAAGGGATTTGGTTGAGCACGCAACCTTTCCTCGACTTGGCCGGCGCCAGCGCTTTGGGGCCTAACGAACAGGCAAAGATGCGGCAGGTGGTTGCCGGCACCGACAGGGTCTATGCCCTGGCAAGGAAATATGGGATCAAGACCGCGTTCGGCACGGACATCCTGTTCTCGAGGGCGCTGGCGGAACAGCAGGGCGCCATGCTCGCGGATCTCACCCGTTGGTACACGCCCGCCGAAGCGCTGATCATGGCGACATCGACCAATGCCGAATTGCTCAGCCTGTCCGGACTTCGCAATCCATATCCCGGCAAGCTCGGCGTAGTGGAGGCGGGTGCGCTTGCCGATCTGTTGCTGGTCGACGGCAACCCGTTGGAGAACATCAGGCTCGTCGCGGACCCCGAGAAGAATTTTCTTGTCATCATGAAGAATGGCAGGATCTACAAGAATACTCTGCCGAACTGATAGGCAGAGCTGAGTGGCGTCCTTGTCCGAGTGCCCTTCGCGTTCGGGTTGATCGCCCGTCGGCGTGCAGCGTTGCTTGCTGCGTAAAAATTGTTGTTTCTCTTTACGAATACCACGCTGCCAAAACTCGAGAGCGCCGCGGGTCAAGCGCTTTTGATTGAAGAAACCGCTATCGCCAGCTAGTGTTCGAGCCACCAACTCAATTGGGCGGTGCTGGCCGATATCTTGAGATGAACGTTTGCAAGCCGCTAATCGTTCACAAAACTCAGCACGCGATCAACATCGTGATCGACGGCTGGGCCAATTTATCCTGGTTTCTGGCCGACGGCACGCGACCCAACCTGAAGAAGGTTCAAAGAATATATCGCGCGCTCCCTGATGCCAGTGACGGCGCTTACTCCCGCGATTGGCTACGACAAGGCGTGGGCTGGCGCGGCAAGCATCTCGAAGCCCGCGTCCGGCGGCTCATTTGAGACCAGGGTAAAACGGAGGCATCATCATGAGTAGCATGAGAAGAGAGACCGACAGCCTCGGCGTCGTCGAGGTGTCCTCGGACAAGCTGTGGGGTGCGCAAACCCAGCGCTCGCTCGAGCATTTCAGCATCGGCCACGATCTGATCCCTCGCGAGATGATCACGGCCTATGCGACCTTGAAGAAGGCCGCTGCTATCGCCAACCATGACGACAAGCGGCTTGACGATGAGCGATACAAATTGATTGCCCAGACCTGCGATGAAATCCTTGCCGGCAAGCACCACGATATGTTTCCGCTGCACGTCTGGATGACCGGCAGCGGCACTCAGTTCAACATGAACGTCAACGAAGTGATCTCCAACCGCTGCTCCCAACTCGCGGGCACGGCGCTCGGCAGCCATAAGCCGGTTCATCCCAACGATCACGTCAACATGGCCCAATCGTCGAACGATTCGTTCCCTTCGGCGATGTGCATCGCTGCGGCCGTGAACGTGAAGCAGCGTCTCGTTCCGTCCGTGACCGCGTTGCGCGATGCGATCAGCGCCAAGGCGAAGGCGTGGGATGACGTCGTCAAGATCGGGCGCACCCACATGCAGGACGCCACCCCGCTGACGTTGGGGCAGGAATGGTCCGGTTATGCCGGGATGTTGTCCGATGATCTGGAGCGCATCGAAGCAGCGCTTCAAGGCGTGTATCGCCTGGCGCTTGGCGGCACGGCGGTCGGCACCGGCATCAACTCGGCACCGGGCTTTGCCGAAGCGGCGGCCGCGGGGATTGCCAAGCTGACTGGCCTGCCCTTTGTCACCGCACCCAACAAGTTCACGGTTCAGGGCTCCCACGATGCGCTGGTTCAGCTTTCCGGAACGCTTCGCACACTGGCGGTGTCGCTGTACAAGATCGCCAACGACATCCGCCTGATGTCGTGCGGACCGCGCGCCGGATTTGCCGAGTTGGAGATCCCCGAGAACGAGCCGGGCTCGTCGATCATGCCCGGTAAGGTCAATCCAACCCAGTGCGAGGCGCTGGCCATGATCGCGGTCCAGGTGATGGCCAATGACGTGGCGGTGGGCTTCGGCGGTGCCGGCGGTTACCTGGAAATGAACGTGTACAAGCCTTTGATGATCTACAACATCACGCACTCGATCACGATCCTGACCGACGGCTGCACCAATTTCCGCAGGTTCCTGGTCGAGGGCACCAAGCCGAACCTGAAGAAGATCAACGAATATGTCGAGCGCTCGCTGATGCTGGTGACGGCCCTTTCGCCGGTCATCGGCTACGACAAAGCTTCGAAGATCGCCCACTATGCCATGGACAACGATCTCACGCTGAAGCAGGCCGCGTTGAAGCTAGGCTTTGTCAGCGAAGCGGAGTTCGATCGCGTCGTCGACCCGAAAAAAATGGTGAAGCCATACGTCGCGGGTTCCGCCGCGCGTTAACCAACTGAACGCGCTGCAGCCGCAGACGCGACCCCGGCTGCAGCCGCGCGGCAGATCCGACCCGACGGCTGTGGGGGAGTTCGGATGACTACGGATGAGCGATCTCGATTGATCCTTGCTTTTGCCAGGGTTCTTTACGTCAACGGACAGGCCACGGAACAGACGGTGAGCGCGGCGGAGCGGCTTGCTCGGGCGCTGGGACTGCGCGCGACCATCGTGCCGCGGTGGGGCGAGCTGGAGCTTCTCGCCGACGATCAGCGGGGCATGCTGACGGCCCAGGTGGCGGCCGATCCGGCGGGCGTGGAAATGGATCGCGTGGCTTCGACGATGCGGGCAATCGACGCCGTCGAATCGGGTCGCCTCACGCCGGATGCCGCCGTCAAGAGCATCGCAGACGTCTCGCGCGCGGCACCGGCGCCGACATGGCTCTTCGCGCTCGCCGCGGCGGCTGGCGCAGTCGCGTTATCAGTGATCTTCGGCGTCCATCATGTCTCGGCCGCGGGTCTGATATTTGTGAGTGCTGGTGCCGGCGCATTCTTGCGCCGCGCACTGGGCCAACTGAGCGCAAATCTCCTTCTGCAGCCGTTTTGCGCGGCCGTCCTGGCCGGCATCATCGGGGCGGTGGCCGTCCGCTACGACCTGAGTTCGTCGTTGCGCCTCGTGGCGGTCTGTCCGTGCATGGTCCTGGTACCTGGTCCGCATTTTCTGAACGGTGCGCTCGACCTCATCAACGGCCGCATATCGCTTGGCGCCGCTCGCTGGATCTATGCCGGGCTGATCGTGGTCGCGATTTCGGTGGGACTGTTGCTTGGGCTGGCGCTCCTCGGCGTTTCGCTTCCGACCGATCCGGCCGGCAGGGCCGTTCCTCTGTGGCAAGATGTCATTGCTGCGGGCGTCGCCGTTGCCGCCTACAGCGTCTTTTTTTCGACGCCGCTGCGCATGCTGCCGTGGCCGGTGGCCGTAGGGATGTTCGCGCATGCTTTGCGTTGGGTCGCCATTACCAAGCTTGGTTTCGGCGTCGCGAGCGGCGCCTTGGTCGCTTGCGTTGCCGTCGCTCTGATCCTCACTCCGGTTTCGCGGCGAATGCACATGCCATTTGCGGCCATCGGATTTGCGTCCGTGGTGTCGATGATACCCGGCGTTTACCTGTTTCGGATGGCGAGCGGCCTGCTGCAGATCGCCGGCGGCTCGCAGAGCACATGGGAGCTGCTCAGCGCGACGACCGCTGACGGACTTGTCGCCGCGATCATCATCTTGGCCATGAGCTTCGGCCTCATCGTTCCGAAGATGGTCGTCGACTATGTCAGCGATCGCTTGGCGCGGGCCAAATCGTAGGAGGCGACGGACCATGCCGGCACAGCCCGGGAGCCCAGCGCTCCAAACCGCAAGCGGATCGGCGGCTAACGATGCGGAACTGTCGGCTTGGGCGCAGCGGCTTCCGCCGCTGCTCAGCATCATCGCAGGCATGGTCGACCTGACCGGGTTTTTCACCCTCGGCAACATTTTCACCGCGCATGTGACCGGCAACCTGGTGCTGGCCGCGGCCGCGGCGGTGCGCGGCGGTCCGCTGAACCTGGCTCAGGCATTGGCAATTCCCGTCTTCATCGCCGCCGTTGCCGCGACCTGGCTGATCGCACAAGCGTCGCGCAAGAATGGTCCAGCCCTGGCGCGGGTGTTGCTCGTCGTTCAGTTTGTCCTGCTCGCCGCTGTTTTGACTTTCAGCGTGCTCACCAAGCCGTCAACCAATCCGCACGGCTTGATGGCTGGAATCGCGGTGATGATCGCAGTCTCGGCAATGGCCTGTCAGTACGCACTGCTTCGTCTGGCTTTGCCAAAAGTCGTCTCGACGGCGGTCATGACCGGCAATCTGACCAACGCTACCTTGACGCTGATGGAAATCTTGTCGAAGCGCGGTTCAGTCATGGCGGCCGATGCCGAACGATTGACAGCCTCGCTCATCTTGCTGGCGGGCTTTCTCGTCGGCTGCCTTGCGGCCGCCGCTGCCGTCTCCGTTCTTGCCGATTGGGCGTGGTCGCTGCCGCTCGCGTTGGCAGCGGTAGCGATCGTGCTGCGTTGACGCGCCCGCTGCGCCTCGTGGACGGGCCGGCACGCGACCCGCCCACGCAAATTGACGCGAAGATCAAAGTGGCGCCGTTACGCCGCCTTGTGCTGCCGCTTCATGAACTCCGTCGCACGCTTCTTGACCTCGGCCGGTGACACGTCCTCGACATGAGTGCCAATGTGCCAGCGGTTGCCCGCCGAATCGATCACGCCGCCGCTGCGATCACCATAGAACTGGTTCGCCGGCTCCATCATCGACGTCGCGCCGGCCTTTAGCGCTTTCTGATAGACCGCATCGACATCGGGCACATAGAGATACAGCATCGTGGAGGTCGCCTTGGCACGCTCCGAGGTGTCGGCAATCATCAGGATGGAACTGCCGATCTTGAACTCCGCGTGCATGACCTTGCCGTCCGGCCGCATCATCGGCTCGAATACAGCTTGGGCTCCGAAGGCTTCTTTCATGAAGCGGATGACCTTCTCCGCGCCATCAACCACGAGATAAGGGGTGACGGTATGGTAGCCCTCGGGAACTGGCTTTACTTTTGTCGCCATGGCTGTCTCCTTTGGTTTTGATGGATTTGATCCACGCAGGATGACCCAGCCCGTTTCTCGACTTTCCCTTGGTTTCTTCTTGCTCTTGTTCCTGCTCTTGGGTTCTTCTTGGCTTCTTCTTGGTTTCCTCGAATTTTCAACCCGGTGTTCGAACAAGGTATGACCGCCTTGCCCGGTCGCAAGGTCTGCTAAGTTTCTTATCTCGGAATGAAACCACCCAACGGAGGAAACCATGCCCGCAGCCTATTTCGTCGTCCGCGCCACCGTCAGCGATCCCGGCAAGCGCGCCGCCTTCGACAAATGGTACCGGACCGAACATCTGCCCGATGCCGCGAGATCGTTCGGCGCCAAGAAGGCGTGGCGGTTCTGGAGCCTTTCCGATCCCGCCGTGCATCAGGCGACCTATCAGTTCGACGACGAGGCCGCGCTCGATCGCGCCATGAAGGGTGAGGACATCAAACGTCTGACCATGGATTTCAATCGCGATTGGCCGGATGTGACGCGGACACGCGACACGCTGGTGCTGGCGGAAGAACTCTTCGCGTGATCGCTAGAGCGTTTTCGAGTGAAGTGGATACCGGTTCGCGTGAAGAAAACGCATCAAAACAAGAAACTGGAGCCTCCGTTCCGATTCAATCGGAACGGAAAAGGCTCTTGAAAAGGGTTTTTCAAGGGGCCATGAGCAACATTGATTCAAAAGCCGGGCTCTACACACGATAGATTCAAAATACGGCCATCCTCGATTCTATTAGCGCAAAATCGCTTTTGATCCGAGTTTTTCAGCAGACTGCTAGTCTTACTGCGTCATAGTTTTTGATACCTACTTCGACTTGCGATCGGCCTGATGCAACAAGGGCATCGAGATAGTGTGGACACGAGAGCCGCGTT
>Ga0210406_10003852_pt1 | contig 16269 bp, 12 predicted proteins | sample IncBWC30MmetaG_FD_155454 | JGI IMG/M metagenome (GOLD analysis project Ga0210406, IMG submission 155454) | Forest soil microbial communities from Barre Woods Harvard Forest LTER site, Petersham, Massachusetts, United States - Inc-BW-C-30-M | ecosystem: Environmental > Terrestrial > Soil >... | reverse complement strand
CACCTGGTGGGACGACGAAGACTTCTCCACCCTGCGCGCTGCCATCGCCAGCGGCGAAGGCTTCGACGGCACCGACGAATACGACCCGATCGGCGACGACCATTACAACCTTTCGGGACAGGCGCCTCGCGCGCAAGTTCTTCCGGAGGAAACCGCGGCCGCCCCGGCAACTCCCCCGAAAATCGTCGTTGAACGCTGGACGCCAGAACGCAAAATCGTGCGCGTCGAATCTACGCAGGCCGCGCGGCTAGCGCTGCGACTGCTGAACTACCCAGCCTGGCAAGTTCAGGTAAACGGTTCTCGCGTGCAACCCGACGCGGCAGACGATTCCGGCCAAATGATCGTCCCGATACCGGCCGGGCAATCACGCATCTCAGCCCGTTTCACGCGCACACGGGACAGAACCCTCGGCGCGATAATCAGCATCGTGAGCTTGCTGGTTGGAGTGCTCTTATTCGTGTGGGGAAGCCGCAACCGAAAATCACCAGCGGCTTAGCGTCGGTCAACCGTCGGATGGCGCACGTCCTGACCTTGCACCATGTAGATCACATCCTCGGCAATATTTGTTGCGTGGTCGCCGATGCGTTCCAGGTTTTTCGCCACCAGGATTAGCTCAAACGCCGGGAACACCACGCTCGAGTCTCCCATCATGTAGGTAAGCAACTCCCGAAAGATCTGGTCGCGGAAGTGGTCTACCTGGTCGTCCATCGCCAGAACCTTTTGCGCCAGCTCCACGTCGCGCCGCACCAGCGCGTTCAGCGCATCGCGCATCATCTCTTCTGCGACTTCGCTCATACGCGGGAGGTCCACATACGGCTTCACCCGAGGGTGCCGCAAAATACGCAACGAGGCTTGCCCGATGTTCACCGCCTGGTCTCCGATGCGCTCCAGGTCGTTGTTGATGCGAGACACCGCCAGCACCAGCCGCAGGTCCGTAGCCATCAACTGGTGCAGCGCCAATAGCTGCACCACGCGATCGTCGATCTCCATCTGCAGCTCGTTGATCGCGTCTTCTTCATCCAAAACGCGTTTGGCAAGTTGCTCGTCGGAATCCAGCACAGAATGCACCGCTTGATGCACGGCGCGCTCCGCCAGGCTGCCCATCCACAGCAGCCGCTCTTTCAATTCGTTCAGATCTCGCTCGAAGTGGCGTTCCATGAATCGATCCCTTCAAACCCCGGAACTGCTGGCCCAAAATTCGACTGCCTCCAAGTTCAGCCAAAGCGCCCGGTGATATACGCTTCTGTCCGCGCGTCCCCAGGCGTGGTGAATAACTGCGGCGTCGGACTGAACTCGATCAACTGGCCCATCAGCAGGAATGCTGTGAAGTCACTCACCCGCGCCGCTTGCTGCATGTTGTGCGTGACAATCACGATCGTGCAAAGGTCTTTCAACTGCACCAGCAGCTCTTCGATCTTTGCCGTGCTGATCGGATCCAGCGCCGAACACGGCTCGTCCAGCAACAACACCTCCGGCTCCACCGCCAAGGCCCGCGCAATGCACAGGCGCTGTTGCTGCCCGCCGGAAAGTTCGTACGCCGATTTGTGCAAATGCTCCTTTACTTCATCCCACAGCGCCGCGTGCCGCAAACTCTTTTCCACCGCCTCCGAAATCGGCAGCTTGGATCCATTAATCCGCAGCCCGTACGCCACATTGTCGAAAATCGATTTTGGAAACGGGTTCGGTCGCTGGAACACCATGCCCACCCGCCGCCGCAACTGCGTCACATCTTGCGCCAGAATGTTCTGCCCATCCAGCGTGATTTCGCCTTCCAGCCGTGCGTGACGCACCGTCTCGTGCATGCGGTTCAGCGTTCGCAGCAGCGTCGACTTCCCGCAGCCTGACGGCCCGATCAGCGCCGTAACTTTGCTCGTAGCCACTCCCAGGTTGACGTCAAACAGCGACTGTTTCGCCCCATAGAAAAAGTTTACTTTGCTGACGTTCATGCGCATCGGCAGCGCCGCTGTCGTCTCTCGCCCGATCGTCCCGGTCTGGCTTGGTGTTATGTTCACAGACACAGCTGACCTCACGGATGCATGCATATTACGCCCTCGGAACCGCGATGCCGCGAGCCAGAACCGCCCGCGCGACAATATTAATGACCAGAATCAATCCCAACAACACGAGCCCCGCCGCCCACGCTTGCCGGTGCCAATCCTCATACGGCGACACGGCATAGTTGAAAATCGCCACCGGAAGCGACGCCGTCGGCTGATTCCAGCCGGGACTCCAGAACCGGTTTCCTAAAGCCGTAAACAGCAGTGGCGCTGTCTCTCCCGCCACGCGCGCAAATGCCAGCAGCACCGCCGTAAGTATGCCGCGATAAGCCGCCGGCACAATCACGGTCGCGATCGTCTTCCACTTGCTCGCCCCCAGCGCCATGGCCGCTTCTCGCAGCGCGCGCGGCACAGCCAGCAGGAAATCCTCCGTGCTACGCAGCGTGATGGGAATCATCATCAGGCCCAGCGCGAAGCCGCCCGCCAGGGTAGAAAAATGCTTGAAAGGCAACACTACCAGGCCGTACGCAAAAATCCCGATCACGATCGACGGCACGCCATTCAGCAAATCCGCCGCATACCGCACGACAAACGCCACTTTGCTGCCGCTGAATTCCGCCAGATAAATCGCCCCCAGAAAGCCAATCGGCACGCCGAGCAACGAAGCGACCAACAACATCTTTGCGCTGCCCACAATCGCATTGGCCATCCCGCCGCCGCTCTCCCCCACCGGCTTCGGCAGCTTCGTAAAGAAGCTCCAGCTGATCGACGTTCCGCCGTGATAAACGAGGTATCCAAGAATGAAAAACAGAACGCTGACGGCTACCAGCGCGCACACCCCGGTCATCGTCAGCATGAAGCCGCTTACAAACTTCCTCCAGCGTAGCCTCGGGCTCATGCGTTAGCCATCCCGGCGCCGCGCTGCGAGGTGATCACTATCAGCAACCGCGCCAGTCCGTTCAACAAGAATGTCAGTAGAAACAGCACCAGGCCCAGTTCGATCAGTGCCGACAAATAAAGATCGCCGGTCGCTTCCGTGAACTCGTTTGCGATCACCGCCGCAATCGAATACCCGGGCGAAAAGAGCGACGCGCTAATCGTCGGCGTGTTCCCGATGACCATCGTCACCGCCATTGTTTCGCCGAGAGCTCGCGCCAAAGCCAGAAATATCGACCCCGTAATGCCCGTCCGCGCAAACGGCACCACCACCTTCCAGGTCGATTCCCACCGCGTTGCGCCCAAGCTCAGCGCCGCCTCCCGCTGGTCCCGCGGTACCGACATCAATACTTCGCGCGACACCGAAATAATGTACGGGATCACCATGATAGCTAGCACGATGCCTGCCGTAAGAAATCCGACGCCATACGCCGGCCCGGAAAACAGCGGCAAAAATCCCAGCGTTTTCTTCAACCCGGGCTGTGCATAATCCCGCATCAACGGCACCACGATAAAAACGCCCAGCAGTCCGTAGATAACGCTCGGCACCGCGGCCAGCAAATCGATGAAAAATTCCAGCGAGTCGGACAATCGCGCCGGCGCAAGCTCAGCCAGGAAAATCGCCGCCCCGATTCCTAGCGGCACCGCAATCACCAGCGAAACGGTCGCCGTGACCAAGGTCCCGTAGATAAACGGCAACGCTCCGAACTGCTCCGCAATCGGGTCCCACACGCGAGTGAAAAAGAATTGCAGTCCAAACTTGTGCCGTGCCAGCGCGGAGTCCCGCCACAATTCAATAATCAACAACAGCGTGACCAGCACCGTCGACACCGCAAACAAAAAGGTAATCAGCCGCGCGATTTCATCTCCTTCACGCAGCTTCCGCAGAAATGAGCGCGAGCCTGTTATCGGGCTCGCGCTCGGAACCGTCGTAGTTGCCGCCATATTCCCCAGAACTGCGCCGGCTTACTGAATCTTCCCCAGCGCTTTCTTCTCCTTGGCGATCACTTCGTTAGGCAGCTTCGCATAAGACAATTGCTCCGCGTAGTTCTGCCCGTCCACAAGCATCCAGTTCACGAACCCCTTGATCGCATCGCGCTTCGCCGAATCCGAAAATCTCTCTGGAATCAGCAGCCACGTAAAGGTGGCAATCGGATAAGCTGTCTCGCCCGGCGGATTCGTGATCGAAACGCGAAAATCGTCGGGCATCGTCTTGGCCACAGCGGCCGCGGCGGCGCTCACGCTTGCCAGATCCGCTTTGATGAAGCTCCCAGACGAATTCTTGACGCTGCCATACGGAATATTGTTGGAAACTGCATAGATCAATTCCACGTAGCCGATTGAATTCGGCGCATTCTTGATCTGTCCAGTCACACCTTCATTCCCTTTGCCACCCAGTCCCACAGGCCAGTTGACCGAGGTGCCTTTGCCAACCTTGGTCTTCCACTCATCGCTAACCTTCGATAGATAATCCGTCCAACAATAGGTTGTGCCGCTGCCATCCGAACGATGCACTACAACAATGTCCGCCGCCGGCAGGTTCACCCCTTTGTTCGGCCCCGCAATCGCTGGGTCGTTCCACTTCGTGATTCTCCCCAAGAAAATTCCTGCCAGTGCGTCCGGGGTAAAATTCAGTGCCGAAGTCACGCCGGGAACGTTGTACGTTGGCACCACCGCGCCCATCACTGTCGGAAAATGCAAAATCCCAAATCCATGCTTATCCTGAAATGCCTTCAACTGCTCATCGTTCATGGGCCCGTCGGAGGCTCCAAAGTCGACCGTGCCCTCGGTTACCTGTTTGATTCCGCCGCCCGACCCGATGGACTGATAATTGATCTGAACCTGGGAATTCTTCTTCTGGTATTCATCAAACCATTTCGAATACACGGGATATGGGAAAGTCGCGCCGGCCCCATTGATAGAAAGCGCGGCATGCACCAAAACAGCTGCCACCATTGAGAGAGCGAGTGTAACTACGATCGCGCCTGTGATTCGTCTCATGTATTTCTCTCCATTTGTACGATTTACCGGCTCGGATGCCCCCAGTGTCCCCTTCCTGTGTTACAGCATTGTTACAATCGGCATACCTTCTGTTGAATCCCTTCAAGCCATTGACGGTGCGCAATTTAACGCCTCTCCCTCCTCTGCCAAAAAAGAAAGGGCAGCTCCGAAGAGCTGCCCTTTCACCTAATAACCTTGCGTCTAAATCTACGGTATGTAATAGCGGAAAGAGGTGAACACCACATTGTCAATGGCCTTCGGACGCTGGCTCGGCCCGACCAGCCCGGTCGTGACGCTGGCGTTATCGCCTGACCATCCGACCTTTTCGAAATAGGAGTACTGAACACCAAATTGTAAGCGGCCCTTTGGCCCGTTGTAGGGCTTATACCAGAATCCCAAAGTACCTTCGACGATTTGGTGGATGTCGCCGGTGCAAGTGCCTGCGCTTTGCGGGCCGGCCGGGCTTGGGATCGGCGGGAAGGGCGAGGCGGCAGTGGCGCCGGGTTGCGTTAGCGGGAAGCCTTCGGTGGTGCACCCCGAGTTGTTGAACAGAGGTGAGCCGTAGCCGACCGGAACGGGATGACCTGCCGCATTCGTAAAAGTGTAGGCAGTGCGCGCGGCATATTCGCCACCGGCGTAGGCGTACAGGTCGAGCTTCGGAGTGGGGTGGGCCTCCAAGCTGCCCAGCCACGCCGCGGAACGGATCGGAACGAGCGTGCCATCCGGCCGCGCCGTCACGTCAGCTAATTGCGCCGAGCTGTAGCGAGCGATGCCATCGCCTCCCTGGAAATGCGCAACCAGGTCGAGTTTCTTGGCGATGACCGGGAATCGTCCTGTTGCTCCGACTCCGCCTCCCACGGTCGAATCGTTAAAGGCGCCGGTGACCGAAGTCGCGGTCAGGCAAGTAGCGGTTGGAAAGGTTGGTAGGGGAAGAGCACCGCACGGATAAACACGGCTTCGGAACGGGCTGAGAATGCCAACTACTTCATAGTGGCCCCATCCCGGATCCAATGTGGCTTTAACCAGGAAGTCCGGCGACTTGTTTGTGGTATACCCGGCCGTGTCAACAAAGTTGAGAAGACCGGCGCCCTGTGCCGGAATATTGAAGAAGAAGTTGTTGCCGGAGCCGTGACCGGTATAAGTGGTCTGCGGGCCTTCGATCGACAACCCCACCGCGAATTTGTCAAAGTTTTGGACCACGCGGAAGCCGTATGCACGCTGCCATGCCCAGCCCACGATGTACTGCGCGTCGATCTGCAGCGGAAATGCTTCCTGACGGTTTTCGATGCCCTTCTTACTCTCGGTCACAAAGCTCCACATCTGTCCGCCTGAGATGGAGAATCCGCTTTCCCAAGCAGCTCTGGCCCACAACTGACGCTGGCGGAAGACGTAGCTGTTGCTCTGGCGGTTGTTGGAGGTCACGCCGGTGCCGAGGAAATCGCCCTCGTAATAGCCCGTGACCTTTGTGTTTCCGACCTTCGTATCGAGCAACAGCCAGAGCCGGGACTGGCGGCCAGAAAATTCGCTCTCGCTTATCCTGCTCAGCGCATTGTTGGGATACGGGATACCCGTGAAGGTACTGTTGATGTCGGCGCCGGTGGCGTGGCTGCGAGACACGGTTTCCGCCGCGATGAAACCGCCGGGAGTGATGCTGATCCCCTTGTACTTGATCGAAGCGGGACCTTCGTCTCCAGATGCACCTTGACCGTTGTTCGACTTGGCGGCCACGGTTGCCACGCTCGAGGCTAGCGCATTGTTGCTCACCTTCAGATCGCTGACGTTGGAGGTCAGCATGGCCTCCGTCGTTTTCACCTCGGCCGTCGTGTTCACGGCTTCGGTCGCTTTCGCGGTGGCTTCCGCGGCGCGCGCGTTCGCGGCAGCGGCGGCTTCACGCGCCTCGTCGATCTGACGATCGCGCTTGCCGAGTTCTTCCTTCAACAGTTGCAATTGCTCCTGCTGCGCCTGCAACGCCTGCCGCAACTCTTCCAGCTCTGCGGCAAACTTTGCTTCCGCTGCCTCCGCCGCTTTCGCTTTCGCAGCCTTCGCTGCCTTCGCGGGCCCGCCAGCCGCGGCGGGTGGCACGTCAGCGTTCTTCGGTGCATCCGCCAGCGCTGTTCCGTAGGTCAGAAAAATCGACAGTGTTAGTGCTGCAAATTTTTTCATCGCCTCTCTCTTTGAAAAAAAATTCAATCCATACTGGTGAGTTTGCGAACCACCCTGCCGATGGAAGGTAATTGTCCCGTCTTACTGTTGCGTCAATCGAATGTGAATATCCTGTAACAGTCGACAGGACCTCACTCTAATTCGTTGATGGATTTGAAGTTACGAAGGTTAAAACTCGTTCGCTGCTTCAACAGCAGGCAAGACGATAGGGATTCCGGTTCGCTCCGAACCAGGCCAGTCCCGCGGACTGTTCCAGTGCAACGCAACGCACTCCCGGCTCCCCCGACAAATCTCCAAACACCCAGAATGAATTTTCGCTGCTTCTTCGGCCAGATGGTATAAGTCCCTCCGGATTTTCGTCAAGCCGTCCCTCCTCGTTTCCCCTGCTCGCGGCCTTGCTCCTGGCCTTCCTTCCGTTCCTACCCGCAAGACACTATTTTCCCGTCCTGCGCGCGGACCGGACGCGTGCGATTACTCGTCCCGGCGAAGTTTACGAGTTTCTTGACATCTGTCACGTACGCGTATATGAACGGGGCGTTTCAGGTCCATTAACGTCTGATGACTTGACTAGCATTCTGATGCTAAGTCACAGGGGGGTGTTCGAAATGAGGAAACCATTCTCGGTGGTCGCTTGTTTGTTGATCCTTGCCTTATCTGATCGCAGTTGGGCACAGCAGCCAACAGACAACAATGCTACGGTCAATCCGCTCGTTCGCGTCTTGCAAGCGAAAGGCATCCTAACCTCGGAGGAAGCGGCTCAAATCGGCCAAGCCTCGTCTTCTGGCGATGCGGATCGTCGGTTGGCAAAGCTGCTCCTCCTGAAAGGCGTGCTCTCGCAGGCCGATTTCGACCAGACTGTGGGCACGCCGGGCATGATAAACGCTTCCAGCGTGGAAACCAGCGGTGCGACTCAAATCGCAGCCGTTTACCGAGTACCTGCCAGCAACGGGGCCAGTGCGGCTCCCCTTTCAACCGGCGTATCGCCGACGAATTCACCTTCCGAGCAAACGCCTTCGTCCGCCCCGGCCGTCATCCCGGCCATTACCCCAATCCGCTTCCTTCCGGTAGGGCCACTCCCTAGAGAAGCAGGCACCCCCGCATTCAAGATTGGACCGATTCGCGTCACGCCTTATGGCTTCTTGAAAGCCACCGTGGTCCACGACAGCTCTTCGCCTAACGGCGATGATTTTCCCCTTCCCGGATTTATCGCACCCGACACCGGTCCAAACGGCGCGCCTGAGTTTCATTTAAAGGCTCGCGCTTCGCGCATTGGCACCAACATCGAGTGGCTCGATCCGTCCTCCAATTTCATCATTACCGGAAAGTTCGAAGGCGACTTTGAAGGAAACTTCAGCCGCGTGGACAATAGGAATATTTCCACCGTGCGCTCCAGCATGTTCGGCATCCGTTTGGCCTACGGGCGGATCGACTACAAGTTCAGCGACCAGAACAGCGTCAACCTTCTTTTCGGCCAGGACTGGACGCCATTTACCTCCTCCACGCTTCCGAACTTGCTCGAAACTACGGGTTATGGCCTCGGTTTCGGTGTTCTGTGGGAGCGGCTACCCCAAATGCGTGCCGGCTGGACTCACGACTTCGGCAACGGCTTTAAGCTGTTGCCCGAAGTCGCCATTGTCTTCCCGGCCTTCGGCAACGACCCCGCCAACGTGCAAACGGCTACCGGTACTTTGACCGTTACCGGCGTCGCCAACCAGCTCGGCTATGGCGAACGCCAAGGCGCCGATTCGGCCCGCCCCGAAGTGCAAGGCCGAATTGTCGCCCAGTTTCAACTGGATCATGCTCCGGGTGTGGCTCCCGCCCAGATCATTTTCAGCGGCGAGCAAGGGCGTCGTACGGCTGTTGTCCTGAAATCCGGGGTGCCTGCGGCGGCGGCCTTCCAGGCTGCCTTCCCGAACGGCGCAACGGTCAGCAGCGATACTGCCGGGTGGACTGGTGAATTCCAGCTTCCCACTCGCTACGCTACATTGATTGGGAAGTACTACGACGGGAGCGACTTCCGATTCTACTTCGGCGGCCAGTTCTTCTCGAACTTCAACGACACCGCAGGACTTGTCGGAACCACTACCGTACCCTCGGTCGACGGAGCATCCAATGTCGTGTTCGGCACCGACGCGGCCGGTAATGCGGTCGTCGCTGCTCAGCGTCCAGTGCGCAGCCAGGGCGGTTTCGTTCAGCTCGGTTTGCCGCTCTCTCGCATATTTAACGCCAACCCGTCCGGTCGCAACGCCGGCTGGTCGCTCTATTTCACTTACGGCGAAGACTTCGCCAAGGCCCGCGATGTCCGTCGGACCCTGGCCCCCGGAGCCCGCGGCACCCGCGATAGGGGCGTAATGTACATTGGTACTCTGTTCTATAAGCTCAACAATTGGGTGCAATTCGGCTTCGAACAGTCACTCTACGAAACCCATGCCCTGCCTGGCTCGACTGGGCTCCTGCCTCTTTTTAATGGCATCCCCTCTCGGACTTGGCGCGACCTGCGCAGTGAATTCGGCCCCATTTTCACCTTTTAATCTCTCGACGTAGCCTGCCGGCGAGCCGTGGCTTCCACCTTTGGCTCGCTGGCACCTCATCCGTTGGCAGCCTCGCTGCTCGAGGAAACCCACGGCCACACGATCTGGGACGAACTAGGCGGGATGAGACAGACGGGTTTCACTAATTGACTCGCGCACGCGCACGGTAGCATCATCGGGCCGGGAGAGCTCCTTCCATCCTTGGAGCTGTTCCGGAACCCACGCGTTCCTCGGAGGGTAGCAAGATGGCAACGAAAAAACAGGAAGGGTTGTCGCGTCGAGACTTCATCAAGTGGTCGGGGAGCGGCGCTCTCGCCGTCGGCGCGGCTTCCGGCCCATTTTTTCTCTTTCCAGAAAGCGCCGCCGCGCAGCAGAAAACGCTAAAAATTCTCCAGTGGAGTCACTTCGTTCCCGCCTATGACACTTGGTTCGACGGCACCTTCTGTAAGCAATGGGGACAAAAGCACGATACGAACGTCATCGTCGACCACATCAACCTGGTCGACTTGGCCGCCAAAGCGGCCTCGGAGGCCTCCGCGCGCAAGGGTCATGACCTGTTCATGCTTCTCTCCCCGCCCGCCGCCTACGAGAAACAGACCGTCGATATGGGTCCTGTCTACCAGGAAGTCGAGAAACGCCACGGCAAGAAGATCGATCTCGCCCACAAATCCACTTACAATCCAAAGACCAAGCGCTATTTCGCTTTTTCCGATTCCTACGTCCCGGATCCCGGCAACTGGCACAAGGATTGGTGGACCGACGCAGGTTTCCCGAATGGCCCCGATACCTGGGAGGAGCTGCGTGTCGGTGCCAAAAAAATCCGCGACAAGACCGGCCATCCTTGCGGCTTGGGGCTCTCCCAGGAACTGGACACCAGCATGGCCATGCGCGCGCTCCTTTGGTCCTTTGGCGGTGCCGAGCAGGATGAATCCGGCAATGTCACCATCAATTCCAAGGAGACCATCGAAGCCCTGAAATTCATGAAGGCTCTCTACCAGGAATCAGAAACTCCGGAAGTCTTCACTTGGACTCCGCCATCCAACAACCAGGCCATGCTTGCCGGCCGCGTCTCCTATGTTGCGAACGCCATCTCCATTTCTCGTCAGGCCGAGCGCGAACACCTCCCGATCGACAGCAAAATCATGGTCTCCCGTGCCTTGAAGGGCCCGGTCCGCCGCATAGCCGCAGAGCACGTCATGGATTGCTATGTCGTCTGGGACTTCGCCGAAAACAAAGACGGCGCCCAACAATTCCTGATCGACTTCATCGACGCGTTTCATGACAGCTTCATCGCCGGACAGTTCTACAATTTCCCTTGTTTCCCAAGCACCGTTCCAAACCTTCAAAAGGAAATCTCCAACGATTCTCGCGCGACTCCTCCCGACAAGTACAAAGTCCTTGGAGACGTCCTGGATTGGGCCACCAACGTTGGCTATCCGGGTTATGGTTCGGCCGCCATCGACGAGGCCTTCAAAGCGTGGGTCATCCCCACCATGTTCGCCAAGGTCGCGCGCGGCGACGAAACGCCCGAGAACGCCGCCAAGGCTGCCGAGGACGAATACAAGCGTATCTTTGCCAGATGGAAGTAACCGCACGGGGCTCCGATGGCTGTCGTTGAGACACGCGATCTCACCAAGGTATTCAAGGAAGGACAACTCGGAGCCGTTAACAACGTGACCTTCGAAACTCGCGAAGGCGAGTTTCTGGTTTTCCTGGGACCTTCCGGCTCCGGTAAAACCACTCTTTTGCGCATGATTGCCGGACTGGAAACACCCACCTCCGGCGAAATTCTCATTGGCGGCAAAGTCGTCAACGATCTTTCTCCACGCGATCGCCGTATTGCCATGGTCTTTCAGAGTTACGCCCTCTATCCTCACCTTTCCGTATACAAAAACATTGCCTTCCCATTGAAAGCCCAAAACCTGAAGAAAGAGCTTCACAAAGAAAAAGTGGAATGGGCGGCCTCCCTTCTCGGCATTGGCGCGCTCCTCGATCGCAAGCCGCGCGAGCTCTCTGGCGGCGAGCGTCAGCGCGTGGCCCTGGCCCGCGCCATCGTCCGCGAACCCGCGGTTTTTCTGCTCGACGAGCCTCTTTCCAATCTCGACGCCAAACTCCGCGCTTCCGCCCGCGAAGAACTCGAGCGCTTTCACCGCCGCGTGGCTACCACGACCATCTACGTCACCCACGACCAGGTCGAAGCCATGGCCATGGGCGACCGGGTCATGGTGCTCAACAAGGGTGTCGTACACCAACTCGGCACTCCCACCGATGTGTACGACCATCCCGCTGACACTTTCGTCGCCACCTTTCTTGGTTCGCCCCCCATGAACCTGGCCGAGCTTGGCGACGTAATCGTCGGCTTCCGCCCCGAGCATTTCCGGCCCATCTCCACCGTGACCGACGCCGCCGTTCCGTTCCGCTTCAAGGTCGAAAATATCGAATACCTGGGTTCGGAGTGGATCCTTTCCGGGATATTGGCCGGTGGAAAGCTCGACGGTAAGAAAGTTTTCTCGCGCCTCTCCTCGGCGCAAGGCGTCCAGCTCGGCGGCACGTATGACTTCGCCGCGCCGCAGCGTCACCTGAAGTTCTTCGACCGCTCCTCTGAAAAACGCGCCGAGCCGAGGGCCGTATCGTGGCAGTAGCCCGCAAGAAAATAACGTCCATCGGCGCGGCCCAGAGTCCCGCACTGGGCGCCGCCATGTTTTCCCCTGCGGTTCTTTACATCTTGCTGCTAGTCGGTGGCCCGTTTTTTCTGGCTATCTTTTATGCCTTTAGCGATGCGCGGATTGGCAACGCCGAAATGCATTTCGTGGGCTTGGAAAATTTTCGCAGCATCCTGCAGAGTCCCAGTTTTCGCATTGCCATCCGCAATTCCTTCATCTTTACCATCTGCTCCCAAATCGTGGTGATCGTCGGCGCCAACATTCTCGCCATCTCCCTGGAAAAGGCTTTCCGTGGCCGCGGCCTGATCCGCTTTCTGATTCTTCTGCCGTGGGTTGCGCCCATCGCCCTCGGCGCCATCGGCTGGAAATGGATTCTGGACTCCATCTACAGCGTCATCAGTTGGGTGCTGGTGGCCCTGCATTTTTACAAACCCTTCAGCGCTCCCATGTGGCTCGGTGAGCCTCGTCTCGCCATCGCTTCCGTCCTTCTGGTGCACAGTTGGCGTCTCATGCCCTTCTCCACCGTCATCTTGCTCGCCGGCCGCACCGCCATTCCCAAGGACATTCCGGAAGCCGCTGCCGTGGATGGCGCGGGCTTTTGGCGCACGCAACTCCAGATCGTCATTCCCATGATGCGACCCATCATTAGCGTCGCCGTGCTCTTTGGCCTCATCTTTACCTTCACAGATATGACCGTCGTCTACATCCTTACGGCCGGCGGACCTTTCGACTCCACCCAAACGCTCCCTTCCCTCGCTTTCGCTCTCGGCATCCAGGGCAGCGACCTTGCCGCCGGCGCGGCCATCTCTCTCTTTCTCGTCCCCTTGCTGGTCATCATCGCCTACTTCATGCTGCGCATGGCACATCGCGCTGAGGTGACCTGATGCATTTCAATCTTCCTCGCCGCCTCGGCGGCAAACTCGTCCACGTCCTGATCATCGCCATCTTCACCGTCGCTCTAGCTTTCCCCTTCTACTGGATGCTCATCACCAGCTTCAAGCAGAACGTCGATCTCTACACCATGGAGAACAACCCTTTTATCTTTAACGCCAAGCCCACGTTGGCACATGTCAAATTTCTTTTCACGCAGACTCAATTCGTCCGCTGGCTTGGCAACACCGCTTTCGTCGGTGTATTCGTCGTTGTCATCACGCTGCTGCTGGCCGTGCCCGCCGCCTACGCACTGGCCAGGCTCTCTGGGCGCTGGGGCGAGCGCCTTGGCATCGGCATCTTTCTCACTTATCTCGTTCCGCCCACCTTGCTCTTCATCCCTCTTTCTAGAGTGGTGGCCTTCCTCGGCCTGCAGGATTCCTTGTGGGCGCTAATTCTCGTCTACCCCACCTTCACGGTTCCCTTTTCCATCTGGCTTCTCATGGGTTTTTTCAAGTCCATTCCCAAGGAGTTGGAAGACGCGGCTATGGTTGACGGCCTCACCCGCTTCGGCGCTTTCGTCAAGCTGGTCATTCCCATTTCCGTATCCGGAATCCTCACCGTCGTCATCTTCACCTTCACCCTTGTCACTCAGGAATTTGTCTACGCCTTGACCTTCATCTCTTCCGAATCGAATCAGATGATCGGCACGGGCATTCCCATCTTTTTGGTTCGCGGGGATGTCTACTACTGGGGAGCGCTGATGGCCGCTTGCCTCATCGCTAGTCTTCCCATCGCGTTCATGTACAACCTCTTTCTGGACCGTTTCATCGCCGGCTTCACGGTAGGCGCCGTAAAGTAATCGCTCATCGCCCTGGCCGTGACCACCACGTTTCTGAATGGAATCTTGCGCTCGCCGCGATTTTGAGCGAGCTGTCAGGAATGTAGGATGATCACGCCGCCTGGCTGGATATCTATGGAATCCGGCGCACGGTTCCGCGGATAACGAAGTGCGTCGGCAGAATCCGCTGGCTGAAGGCCATTTGCGGATGATGTAGGCGCTCGAGCAGCATCTTCATGCAGGTTTCGCCGATCTCCTCCTTCTGCACCCGCACAGTGGAAAGCGGCGGGTCCATCAGAAGCGCTTCCTCGCGATCGTCGAATCCCACCAGACTCACCTGCTCCGGCACTTTCACTCCGTGCCGGGACAACGAACGCCACAGTCCGTACGCAATTTCGTCGTTGCCGGCTACCACCGCCGTGGGTCGCGTCCGCTGCGACAGGATTCGCGCTGCGCTCTTCTGGCCAAAGTCCACGAAACTCTGGGAATTTTGCGCCATGATCAACACCGCCTTCAGCTTCTTCTCGCGCATTCCCCGTCGGTAACCTTCGAACCGGCGATGAAGCCAGGGGTAGGAAATGTCTCCGGCGAAAACAATCTGGCGATGCCCCTCGCTGATAAGGTAACGCGTCGCGTGCAGCGCCCCGTTGAAATCGTCGAACCCCACTTGATCGAACTGCTGCTCTTCGTCAATTCCCACCACATTATTGCTGAAAGCAACGAAGGGCATATGGATGGATCCCATCCTGCGCAGCAGATTCGGATAAATCGTCCCGGCCAGAATCACTCCGTCAATCAAGCCACGCTCCTGAAGGACGGGAGGCAGATCGATTCTGTCCGCAGGCGTTCGTGGGGCATAATGTAGCGCGGCGAACAGCACGTGTTGTTTCAAGCCGCTGGCGTAGGATTCAACGCCTTGTAGGATGCGCGCATGAAAAGGATGGAGAAAATCGCGGTTGCTCAGGAGAAAGCAGACCATTTCTGCGCGTCGCTTGAGAATCCGGCGGGCTTGCGCATTGGGGCGAAATCCGAGGCGCCGGATCGCATCAAGCACCTGTGCGCGCGTTTTCCGGCTAACCTGCGAGCTGGAGTTCAGCACCCGCGAAATCGTCCCGATGCCCACGCCCGCAGCCCGCGCTACGTCGCGAATCGTTGTTGTTCGTGGAACCGCTTCCATGACTTTTGCGTCTCTTCTCGACCTCCCTGCATTTGCTTGGGCCATGTTTTTCCCGCGCAAGTTTAGCACACCGCCGCTACGACGGTCGGTGGTTACAACGTTTTGGCTTGACAGGCATTCTGTGCTCGGCTAAGGTCTGGAACCAGTTCCAGCGGCCCTCGAACCGATCTGGAGCTTTTCGCATCGAGTGGGGTGTGTGATGAAAAACCTGTGTGCTTCCTTTTTCCTTTGGATGTTTAGCGGGAGTACGTTTGGCGAAGTCAAAAGCAAGGGGTTTGCGTCGTCGCCTGCCAAACCCGGCTTGGTCCAGTTGTGGCATCTGGGCATGGTCGTGTTGCTCGCAACGATCCTCCTGGGATTTTCTACACCTGTCGCCGGTCAAGCGGTTAATGCAACTTTGCTCGGAACGGTGACGGACTCTTCTGGAGCCGCGGTTGGCAACGCGAAGATGACCATCACGGAAACGAACACGGGCATCAGCCATACATCGCAAACGAACGAAAGCGGCAACTACGTCCTTCCGGATCTACCCCCGGGCACGTATACCGTCACCGCGGAGCAACCAGGATTCAAACGCGCGTCGAGAGCCAGGATCGGTCTGGTCGTGAACACCACCGAACGCGTCGACCTGGTCCTTGAGCCCGGAAACGTTTCAGAAACCATCACCGTGGAGGCGGAGACCCCCATCCTGCAAACCGAGCGAGCGGACACCGGGCGCAAGATCGAAGAGGTGCTAACGGAGAACGTACCGCTCGGCACCAATCGCAATTACCAAAACCTCTTGAACATAGTCCCCGGCACGACTCGCGCCACGTTCCAGCACTCGCAGTTCTTCAATGCAAGTAGCTCCCTCCAGACGGAAGTCAACGGCCAACTGCGCGAAGGCAACAACTACCAGATCGAAGGTATTGACGACAACGAACGCACCGGCCTTCTGCAGATCCTGGTGCCGCCACTCGAAGCCATTCAGACCGTGGACGTTTCCACGAGTAATTTCGACGCGGAGCTGGGCCGCGCGAGTGGCGCCGTTGTAAATGTCATCTTGAAGTCCGGAACCAACAGCTTCCACGGCGCTGCCTATGAATTTGTC
>Ga0210406_10003851_pt1 | contig 16271 bp, 8 predicted proteins | sample IncBWC30MmetaG_FD_155454 | JGI IMG/M metagenome (GOLD analysis project Ga0210406, IMG submission 155454) | Forest soil microbial communities from Barre Woods Harvard Forest LTER site, Petersham, Massachusetts, United States - Inc-BW-C-30-M | ecosystem: Environmental > Terrestrial > Soil >... | reverse complement strand
GTCTATGACGCCGACACCAAGCGCCTGTATGCGTCGTGTGATGGGGATGTGGACGTGTACCAGCAGAGCGATGCAGACAACTACAAATTGCTTGGAAAAGTTTCCACGGGACCGCTAGGTAGAACCGCACTCCTGGTACCGCAACTGAACCGATACTTTGTCGCTGTGCCACAGCACGGAACCACAAACGCGGAAATCATGGTTTTTGAAGTGCGCTAGCAACTGCGAAAGTAAGGTTCGAGCTACCACTTGGCATGGGCCCGTCGTGGTGCGTGGAAATTCGGAGGAGCGCGTGAAAATCTCAAAAAGGATCGCAGCGAACTTGCTGGTTCTTGCGGTATTTGCGTGCGCGGGGCAGGCCCAGACAGGCGAGGTCATGGCGATTCGCGCAGGCCGATTGTTCGACAGTAAGTCCAGCAGAGTCATGGACAATCAAATCATCTTAGTTGACGGTGAAAAGATTGCGGAGGTTGGTTCATCTGAACACGTACAAATTCCGCCGGGTGCCCAAGTGATTGACCTTAGCAAAGCCACCGTTTTGCCTGGACTGATTGACGGGCACACGCATGTTTTTGGCTTTGGACTCGACGGAATCAGGCCGGGAGGGCCGCCCTTCGCAAATCCGATCAACGATACGCGCGAGTACCGAACATTGCTTGCACTTGCTAACGCGCAAAAAGACCTGCGGGCGGGCTTCACCACCTTGCGCGACTTGATGAGCCACGGCGGTGGCTACGCTGACGTAGACATCAAGAGAGCAATTGACGGCGGGTACTTCGTAGGGCCGCGGATGCAGGTTTCCACGATGGGTTTGGTGGCCACGGGCGAGGGCATTCTGGGCTCGCCAGAAGTAAGCTTGCCAAGAAACTATCAGACCGTTGACGGGCCGTGGGCCGCGCGGCAAGCCGTTCGCGAACAGATTCACTATGGTGCGGACTGGATTAAGTTTCACTCGACGGCCGACTACGAGTTTGAACCGGACGGCGCGCTGCGAAGTGACCCCACTTTTACAAAGGAAGAGGTGGTGGCTATCGTGGATGAGGCTCACCGGCATGGGAAAAGGGCAGCATGCCATGCTTTCGGAGGAGAAGGCCTGCGCAATTGCGTCGAGGCCGGCGTGGATACTGTCGAGCACGCCATCGAACTGGACGAACCAACCGCGGACCTGATGAAGAAAAAAGGCATCTACCTGGAACTGACGGCCTACCACTATTCCCTCAGCGAGTACACAGCGCGGGATGCCAAATCCACAGGCGGCAAATACAGCTTGCAAGCATTACGGGAAAGGAGTGGCCGTTTGGCCATTTCCCACCTCGTGAAAATTTCCTTTGGCAGCGGCGTTGGTCCATTTCCACACGGAACGCAAGCAGCCGAGTTCTCCTACCTGGTCAAATATGGAATGTCGCCGAGCCAAGCCATCCAAGCGGCGACCACCGTTGCGGCGGAAATGATGGGCTGGCAGGATCGCATTGGTTCGCTCGAGAAAGGGAAGTTTGCGGATATCATCGCCGTATCCGGCGACCCGCTGCAGGATATTACCGAACTGGAGCGGGTGAAGTTTGTGATGAAGGGCGGCAAGGTAATTCGCAACGAAATCAAATAAGTGACCGCTAACAACGCTGGCAGAGCCGAGCGGTGCTATCATTCGCGCTTGCGTTTTTCTTTAAGAGCGGCAGCTTATGCGGATCCTCCTGGTCGAAGATGAACGGAAAGTGGCTAGCTTTATCGCGCGTGCGCTGCGTGAAAACTCCTACGCCGTGGATGTTGCGGAAACCGGCGAGAAAGCCTTGGGACTGGCGACGGACGTGACTTACGACGCCATCCTTTTAGATGTGCGCTTGCCCGGCCTGAGCGGAGTACAGGTCTGCCGTGAATTGCGGCAGCAAGGGACGGAAGCGCCGGTTCTTATGTTGACAGCGCGGGGTCTGGTCGAACAACGGGTCGAGGGTTTGGATGCGGGCGCCGACGACTACCTGACTAAGCCCTTTGTTCTGGCGGAACTCCTCGCACGCGTCCGAGCGCTGGTGCGTCGCGGCTTGCACACCGGAAATGCGAAGCTCCACTACGCAGATCTCGAGCTTGATCGGCATCGGCGCCGTGCGACGCGAGGTAAAGAAGTCATTCCGCTCACTTCGAAGGAATTTGCTTTGCTGGAACTCTTGCTCCTGCACGCTCCGGATTTGGTGACCCGCAGCGAAATCATCGAACATGTTTGGGATCGGCATTTTGACAGCGAGACCAACCTGGTGGAGGTCTATGTCAATCGGCTGCGACAGAAGATTGATCAGAACCAGCCCGCCAAGCTGATTCATACGATTCGAGGCGTGGGGTACCGGTTGGGAACGGCGGAGCCATGAGCGCGAACACCCTTCGCTTCCGGATGATGGTGCTGTTTTGCTCCATCGTCAGCGTTATGCTGGCGGCATCGTACCTCGTATTCTTCGGACTGCTGGCCCACGAGATTCCAGCGCAACTGAATCGTCAGTTGCTGGAGACTGGCCGTCCTTTGATCGCTGATATCTCGGCGGAGCCCGACGCCCGGGATATCGCGCGGCTCGATATCCCAGGGGAATTCTTCGAACTGCTCGACTCCACTGGTCAAGTACTTCAGCAGTCGAAGAATCTGGCCGCGCCTATTCATTTGAAGCAAGTCGATCCGGCGGTCATGCATCCTACTTTTCAGGTAGCAGATCTTGGCGAGGGACAATCTGTTCGCGTGGCGCTGATTCCGTTTCGACAAGCAAATCGGCCACGCTTCTTGGCCGTGGCTATTCCCATGCTTGGAACAAATCGTGTGTTGGATAGCTTTGGACGAATCGTTCTGTTTCTGTTTCCGATCAGCCTCTTGCTCACCGCCGGAATCTCGGCGCTTTATGTGGGGCGAAGCCTCGCTCCCATTGCCGCGTTGACCCAGCATGCCGCCCTAATGGCGGAAAGAGTCACGCACCGACAGGAATTTTGGGAACCGCTTCCCGTGATATCGCCCCACGATGAGCTAGGCCGCTTGGCGGAAACGTTCAATCGGCTGTTTCGAGGGGTTGATTCGGCGGTCGGGCAGCTGCGTCAGTTCGTCACCGATGCGTCCCACGAGCTACGCACTCCGATCGCGGTGCTTCACGGAGAAACAGAGTTGCTCCTTTCCAAGCCGCGATCTGCCGAAGAATACCGGAAGACGCTCAGCGTGCTTGACGATGAGTTCAAGAAGCTGGCCCGCATCGTCGATGGGCTCTTCACACTATCGATGGCCGACGCCGGGCAATTGCAGCTCCTACGCGAGCCGCTGTACATTAACGAGGTTCTGGAAGAGGCCTGCGCCTTGGTCTCCTCGCGGGCGGGAAAAAGAAATATTGGCATCGTCCGGGAACTGGATTGCGAAGCCCCCTACAATGGCGACGAGGCCTTTCTTCACCAGCTGTTTCTGATTTTTCTCGATAACGCCATCAAGTACTCTCCGAATGACACCGAGGTTTGCGTCACGCTGGAGCAACGGGATGGCACGATACGCATTTGTTTCAAGGACCATGGCATCGGCATTTCCGCCAATCACCTGGCATTTATCTTCGAGCGCTTTTATCGGGCGGGATCCTCCGCGAGCGGTGACTCACACAGTGGAGGGCTTGGTTTGGCGATCGCACAAGCCATTGCGCGGGCGCAGGGCGGCACTATTGATTGCCGCAGCACCTTGGGGATTGGCTCAAGTTTTACCGTTGTTCTTCCGTCGACCTCTGGCCGCGAAGGTGACGTTACGTATTCGCCTAAACAGAAATTAATTTTGCGTTAAGGCATGCTCTCGCCCCATACACTAGGCTCCGTGACAAGTGTGGAGGTGAGCCAGTGTCCTCTCGAAATATTTTTGCACCGTATTCATTCCGCCCCTTAACCATTGTGTTTATTGTGCTCGTTATTTCATTTTCCGTTCCGGCCCGCGCGCAAGTCGCCGGGGGAACTCTCTCCGGCACAATCACTGATCCTTCCGGTGGTGGCATCCCGCATGCGAAGCTGGTCATCAAGAATGTAGCGACCGGCGTTGCACGTTCCGTGACGACAAACACCGATGGCTTCTACACCGCGGTGAACCTCTTGCCGGGAGGCTACGAAGTCACGATTTCCGCGAAAGACTTCAACACGGAAGTAAATTCCGGCATCACCATGACCGTGGGTGCGCAACAAACTTTCGACGTGGTACTGCATGTCGGTACGGTCTCGAACCGTGTCGAGGTAACCACAGAGGCTCCCGCCATACAGCTGGCGAGCTCGGATATTGGCGCTGTGGTCAACGCCACGACGGTGCGCGAGCTCCCGCTGAACGGCCGTAGCTGGACCGATTTGGCGGCTTTGCAGCCCGGTGTGGACACTATCCAAACGCAGCCCAGTTTTGCTACCGGATCGGACCGAGGTAATCGCGGCTTTGGACAGCAGCTCACTATTTCTGGAGCGCGGCCGCAGCAAAATAACTATCGTCTGGATGGAGTAAGCCTCAATGACTACGCCAATGGCTCTCCGGGAAGCGTCCTCGGAGGCAATCTGGGCGTCGACGCTATTCAAGAGTTTTCTGTTCTAACCAGCAACTATTCTGCCGAATACGGCAAGACTTCCGGTGGAGTCGTCAACGCGATCACGCGCTCCGGCACCAATGGCTTCCACGGCAGCGTCTATGAGTTCTTCAGAAATAGCGCGCTCGATGCGAAGAACTACTTTGAGGCCGCTGACGCTCCAAAAGCGGCTTTCAAGCGCAACCAATTTGGTGGCGCCATCGGCGGCCCAATCGTTCCAAACCGTACTTTCTTTTTCGCTGACTATGAAGGCATTCGCCAGTCGAAGGGAATAGCTAACCTGGACTTTGTACCTTCCCCTGAGGCGCGCAACGGGAACATCCACGATTCGAACGGCAATCCGGTAACAGTAGCAGTGGATGCCACGGTCGCGAAGTACTTGGCACTGTATCCTGTACCAGCCTCGTGTGGCCAGGATGTCTGTGGGTTTACATTCAACGGGAAGCAGGTCGTCGATGAGAATTTCGTGACGACAAGAATTGACCATAAGTTCTCGGACAAGGACAGCTTGTTTGGGACGTACTTGTATGACAAAACTCCCTACAGTTCTCCCGACGGGTTCGGAAACGTCGGACTTAGCACGCTGTCTTCCAGACAAATCGTCGCCGTCGAAGAGACCCACAGTTTTACTACCATCCTCGTGAATGCGGTACGGTTCGGCTACAACCACGAAAACGTGAACAACGATTCGAGCGTGACCGCGATCAATCCTGCCGCGAAGGACACCTCTCTCGGAGCCTTTGCAGGCAGAGACGCAGCCGTGGTCAACGTCAACGGAGTCCTGAGTTCCATGACGGGAGGCGTTGGTGGGCTTCCGACCTATTTGTACCGGTGGAATTCGTTTCAAGGCTATGACGATGCTTTTCTCAGCAAAAGCGCCCACACTATCAAATTCGGCGTGGCCTTCGAGCGCATGCTTCTGCAGGTGACCGCGCTCACGGACCCCAATGGAATATGGTTTTTCAACGATTTGCCGTCTTTTCTGACGAATGCCCCGAACAAGTTTCAGGGCGGTGTTGCCAGCTCCCTCACGCCTCGCAACCTGCGGCAATCTATTTTTGGCACTTACCTTCAAGACGATTGGCGCTGGAAGCCCAACTTGACTCTGAACTTGGGACTGCGCTACGAAATGTCCACCGTGCCCACCGAGACTAGCGGAAAAATCGCCAATCTTCGAAACCTCGCGGACCCGTTGCCGGTTTGTGGCATGGTTGTGGCAGGAAGTTGCTCGGGCACCGGTTCCTTCTTCTCCAATCCGACGCTTCACAACTTTGAGCCGCGCGTGGGTTTTGCCTGGGATCCGCTCCATACAGGAAGGTTAGCGGTGCGCGGCGGAGTCGGGCTTTTTGATGTTCTGCCGCTTCCCTACCAGTTTATTCTTCTCACCACACAATCCGCACCGTACTTTCAGTACACGTCGTTGAAAGTTGGCGACCCCTCCTTGGCTCAGCCGCTCACTTTCCCGCTTGTGAATCCGGCGGATATTACTAACAATAAATTGCGCTCCACTTACGTGGAATCGCATCCCCATCGCAACTACGTCACGCAATGGAACCTAAATCTTCAGTATCAACTTACTCCGAGTTTGGCCGCCATGGTTGCTTACGTGGGTTCGCGCGGCGTTCATCAACCCTTCAGGGTGGACGAGGCCGATTTGGTAATTCCCACAAAAACGCCTTCAGGTTATCTCTGGCCCAAAGTGGATGTGCTCGGAAATGTCTTTACTCCACAATGTAATCAAACCGATCCCAATGGGAGCGACCCGTCTCAGTGCGCGCCCCCTAATACCATCAACCCGGCCTTCGGCTCTGTCCGCGGGATGTTTTATCAAGGGCGCTCCTACTTCAATGCTCTCGAGACGCAGTTGGCCAAGCGCATGAGCCATGGCTTCCAAGTTCAGGGTACTTTTACCTGGGGCAAGAGCGTTGATACCAGCTCGGCAACTCTTGCGGGTGATGCGTTCGGGAATTCTATTTCCAGCCTGAACTGGTTCGACATGAAGCTGACTCGAGGGTTGTCCGACTTCAATGTCGGACGCACGCTGGTTCTGAATGGGACTTGGGATATTCCAACCGCCAAATCCTTTTCCGGCCCCGCTCGATGGCTGACGGATGGGTGGGAACTCGGCATGATCTTCACCGTCAGCGACGGCGTCCCGTTCACTCCAACGTGGGGCACCGGCGGTGATCCGGCGGGGACACTCAGCAGCGACGATTTCGCATTTCCAAACAGGCTCAGTGGTCCGGGTTGCGGCACCGCTACAAATCCCGGAAACCCCACGAACTATGTTAAGACACAGTGCTTCGGTGTTCCGACTGCTCCCAACCAGGCTTTCTTTGATGCCAACTGCGATCCCGCTCCTCCAACGCTAGGTGGTCCCCTCCTAGCTGGAGATCTGAGGTGCTTCAACCTGCGCGGGAATGCGGGCCGCAATGTTTTGACGGGTCCCGGTATCAGGAATCTCGACTTCTCTGTGTTCAAGAACAACAAGGTTAAGCGAATTTCGGAGAATTTCAATGTGCAGTTCCGGCTGGAGATGTTCAACATCATGAACCATCCCAATTTTGCTCCTCCGGGACCTGGCGACGGCAACACTGATATCTTTGGCCCGAATGGCGACTCGCTCACTCCTCCGAGTGGCACTGCAGGTGCCTTGGTGAGAACCACAGTACCGGAGCGGCAGATTCAGTTCGCTATCAAAATCAGTTTCTAGTTCCAGTCACCTGCAATAGACGTGGGAACCGCGAGCTGCGAATAAAGCTAGATCGGTCGCGATCAGCTCGCGGCAAATCTCTTTCATTGTGTCGCGGCCGTCTAGCCTATCTTCGCACCTGCGGGAGGCTCACCATGCCGCACATCGTAACCCTCAAGCTGACTATCGCCGCTCTGACATTTTGTTTACTGGTACCGGCGCCTTTCCCGGTAGCGGAAGCGCAGCTCGAATCATCCCCAGGAACACCCGATGCTAGACAGGAATCGCTCCTCGATTTTGAGACCTACCGCACGCGCATCGAGCCGATTTTTCTGAAACAGCGCGAGAAAGGCGCGCGCTGTTACGATTGCCACTCCACGTTGACTACCCGCCTTCGTCTAGAGCCACTACTGGCAGCAAGCTCCTCCTGGACTGAGTCTCAGTCGCGCAAGAACTTTGCTTTCGTCCAGCAGTTGGTTACCCCCGGTAATCCTCTTCAAAGCCGCTTACTCCTGCATCCGCTTGCGGCGGCCGCAGGCGGTGATCCCGCGCATACCGGCGGCAAGTTCTGGCAAACGCAGAGTGATCCAGAATGGCAAATACTGGCGGCATGGGTGCGCGCGGGTGCCGCAGAGTCGCCCTCTGGCGGCGCGAAACCTGATATGGGGACGACGGATGCTCTTGATTTTCAGACTTTCAAAACCCTCGTTGAGCCGATTTTCCTGAAAGAACGGCCCGGTCATGCTCGCTGCTACGGCTGTCATGTTCTTTCGAACCGAATTCTTCACTTGGCAACCCTGTCGCGCGGTTTCACCGGTTGGAGCGACGAACAATCCCGCCAAAATTTCGAGAGTGCAGCGTCGCTAGTGGTTCCGGGCGAGCCCGGGTCCAGCAGGCTTCTGCTCCATCCCCTGGCGCCGGAAGCCGGCGGCGACGCATTTCATTCGGGCGGCCGGCAATTTGCGTCGCAAGAGGATCCCGATTGGACAACCATGGCAGAATGGGTGCGCTCGGGTACTGCGCCCACTTCCGCTAAGCCGTCATCCGGACCGACGGTTAGAATCTACGTCACCAATAGCGCCGGCAACACCCTAGATGTTATCGATCCCTCATCCAATCAGGTTATACAGGTAATCCACGGCATCGAACTGCCCCACGGAGTCGGTTTTTCTCCCGATGGCAGCCGCGTCTACGTCAGCAACGAAGCGGAGAGCGTGCTTGACGTCGTCGCCCGCGAGTCCGCCCAGATTCTGAAGAAGGTGCCTCTCAGTGGCCATCCGAATAATCTCGCGGTGACCAAGGATGGCCGCATTCTCGTTGGCATACGAGCTGATCCCGGTGCCGTCGATTTAATCGATCCGACCTCGCTCCAGCGCTCGAAAAGCATTCCCGTGGATGGCAGCGTTCACAACGTCTTCGTAACTCCGGACGGCAGGTATGCTGTTAGCGGATCCATAGAGAACAAAGCGGCCACCGTGATTGATCTAATGTCCGAGCAGGTGGCCTGGGAGATTAAATTCGACCGTTCCGTGCGTCCTATGGCGTTTGAAGCGAACTCTGATGGATCCACGCGACGGATCTTCGTTCAGCTCACGGGAGTAAACGGATTTGCCGTAGTCGATTTTGCAAAGCGCGCCGAGGTCGCGCGAATCCTATTGCCGGGTCAACCCGGAGGGTTCGGGACCGCAGAAGACCGGCAAGGCACGCCCTCGCATGGCATCGGCGTTGCGCCCGACGGAAAGTCACTCTGGGTTGGCAGTACCATTGCGAATGCCGTCTTCAAGTATTCGCTGCCCGATTTGAAGCTGATCGGATTGTCGGCGCTGCCCGTAGTTCATCCGCTCGATCGAAGCGTAGCTGGGGCCGTTCCCGAATGGATTACGTTCACGCCAGACAGCCAACGCGTGTACGTCTCCAATTCGGGTGCGCGTTCCGTTTCCGTCATTGACGTGAACACGCTAAAGGCCGTTGCCATAGTCCCTGTGGGCGAAGTTCCAAAGAGGATCAACACACTTGTCGTGCGGTGATGGGAACCACTGGGTGATTTGCTCACCGCGGATGAAAAGGCGAGGTCAGCGTTACCTAAGAAGGAAACTTGCGACAATCTCCGACGATTTGCATGTTGACCGTTGGCGCGCTAACGGCTGAGGCGCAGAAGCTGCTGCCGGCAGCGAAAAATTGAAATGTCCGAGAGCGGTGTGTTCACGGTCAGCATTTCGAAGCACATCTCGCAACGTGGGAATCGACACCTCTATACTGCTATTTGGAAACAGTCCGTCGAACAGGCCGGCCAGGAAAAGCCTTCGTGTCTAGTTCACCGTCCCGGATCGCAAACGCGCCGTTGACGAGCACGTACTTCATCCCGATGCAAGATTGGTTCGGTTGTTGGTCACGTCTCGCGGTCCTGCACTGTCGCCGGGTCGAAAACAGCGATGTCTAGGTCCATGCCCACCTGGAGCCGGCCTCCACTTCTACTCCGGTTGCAAGTGACTGATTCCGTGTGCCCCGAACTCCCTGTTTTGGATGCCCACAAAGATAGACCAGCATGTGGCCGCTAGGTCACCACTTTCCATAAGCGAACCTCGGGCCCGGAATAATTTCGGATTGCCCGTTATATGGCGAAGGGGATACAGTGCCGCCGGGAGATCTCTGGAGGCAAGACATGAAAGCACCTTTGCTTTATCGAATTGCTTCTGTTCTTCTGCTGCTTTTTGCCATCGGACATACACTTGGGTTTCGCCAGACCAATCCCGCATGGGGAGTAGGCTCGCTTATTGACTCAATGCGATCGATTCATTTCGATGCACAAGGGTTTAGCCGGACTTATTGGGACTTCTTTAGCGCGTTCGGGCTTTTTTTCTCCGTGTTTCTTTTGTTCGCCGCGGTATTGGCGTGGCAGCTGGCCGGCCTTCGGGCAGAGATTTTTGCACGCATGCGCCGCACTGCGTGGGCGCTCGCCATTTGCTTTGCAGCGGTCACAGCGTTGAGCTTGAGATACGCCTTCACCACCCCCATCGTTTTCTCAACCATGATCACGATGTGTTTGATTGCTGCGGCATGGCTTTCAGCGAAGAAGCCAATCTGAAGCCGTTGGTTGCGTGTGTTCTGAATTCTATTTCTTTTGGGTGACACCGGCCTAAATCTTTCCGCGATTTTTTGGCGAGTTCCGTAGTGGCCATCTCCACCTGTGTTCGCGGCGGCGTGCGAAAGCCACCCAGACAACCGCTGCGGTCACTGCCGAAACAATCGCAAATCAGTTCAACTCCATCCGGAAATTGCGAACCGGACGCCTGCTCAGCACTCGCGTTCGCGCAACCATTTGTTGGCGACGAATTTCACGCCCTTGATCACCGGGCTGCCAGCGTGCAAGGTCAGCTGATCCGGTACACGCTGGGAATCGGTATTCACAAAGAATACTGCCCCACCCTTTTTCGGCATCACCTCCAGGCCGATGGCCGGAAACGATGTGCCGCCGCCCGATTCGACTTTGCTCAAATACAGGACGAAGGTGCCCAGCCTTTGGCCGCCGACCTCCATATGCTTGCGCAGACCCGGCAGGTCGGGATTCATCCAGTCGAAGTGCGCCCGATATTCATTGCCAGCGTCGTAACGCAAGATCTGCATGCCTTCGCAGCGTTCCACAGGCCACTGGGCCAGTGCCGCTAAGCGCGCTTCGATGCGCGCGATGATCGCCGTTTCACCGCGCCGTAGCATGACGTCACGGCTGGTGCGGTTCTGGTGCACCTGTATGGTGCCATCAGCGTCGGATACCACCGACGAACGTACCAGACGCGGCTCACAATACTCGGCCAGCGCATCGCATTCCTCATCGCTTAACACATTTCCGAGGAGCACGATGCGCGGTGCACGGAATGTCAGCAAGACCTCCACTTCACGATCCGGAGTGAGTATCGTGTTGGCGCTGGTATCGATATTCGGCAACGGATTGGCAGCGACAGCTGCCGCGTGTACGCCTTCGGGGGCGGCAGCCTGCCGCAACTTCAAGTCGGAGTTGCCGTCACGGCCGAGTACGTCCTTCGCCAAAGCAATCGTCCTCTCCGTCCAGTCGCAAAGGCCCTGCATGAATTCCCGTCCGTGGTCACCCGGTTTAAAATACCTTCGAGTCGTATCGTAGCCTTCTTCAATCCGCGACAAGTTTCTCTCGAGCACGTGACTGAGGACATCGCGTTTTGCCGCATCGCGTTCCGCCCTAAGAATATGGATATCGAGCTCAGTCACATGAAGATAAGAGTATTGCGCGTGAAGCACCGCCGTCATGGGCCGCAGGCGCTCCTTGATGATGGGGCTGACGTAGAGCTCAGAGGGATCGTTTCCAACCACGGTCGCGGCGGACTCGAACGACACGCCAAGAACCCGAAGCTTCTGGTGAGCCATCTCGTGTACGATCGCCTCGGCCAGACCGATAGGGCAGAAAATTGTCGCCCATAGCGTACCGAACAGTCGCTCAAACGAGTGGCACGATGAGCCGCGGTAGGTTTCGGCCGATTCGAATGGAATCCGCGTGTCGACAGCGGGATGTATCGCTTCAAGGAGGCGCTGGCACTGCGCAAAGGCCACCGGCCACATGCGGACGTATTCTGCCGCCGCTCTGACATTGGGGTGATCCAGCGGCGCGTCAAGGTAGTGGTCCGAAAACGAAGCAAACTCAGGCACGGAACGATACACATAGCGAACTGCGACCTGGCCGTCAAACGCCGATGGCGACTCGCCGACCGGTGTTCGCGTGTAAACCTGCGGTCGGCCATCGGAGGTGGTCGACGAAGCAAGCCGCAAAATCACATTCGTATCATGCTCGTCGGCTTGCGGCTCGGCGAGCCTGTGCCAATCGATCACGTCATCGCAAGAGGATTCAGATCGCATCAGCAAACCTTCCGTTTCATGGGATGTATCTTCGAGCAAGAGTCCCATCTCCTGAAGGACAGACATCAACGGCCGCGAGCCCCGTCCAGGGTACACGTACACGAGGATGGCATCCGACTTTGCTCGAAGCGTCTTGATCAGCCGATCGGCGACAGGCCTCTCAACCTCAAGTAATCGACCGGCCATGAGCAGCGCAAGGGTATATCGGCTACCGCTGCCCCAGGTGTCGCAGTTGAAGAAGTCCCCCGAAGTGAAATTTCCTGGAAATTTCGGTAGCAACACGCTCGCGTGCTGCAGCGAAACAGAGCTTCTATCGACTCCATAAGGGATAAGACCAATCTGTCCTTCGCAGATCTTCGCCAGCAGCGCCCCGTTGCCACAACCCAAATCGAGCACATGGCCCGTCCGCCCATTCAGTTCGCGGCGTGCCAGAGCAACGATAGGCCGGTGCAACTCGTTCATCGACTCGAGTGACGAAAAACCATTGTCAAGATAGTGCCAGCTTGGTTCCAATAGCGACCGCTCAAGGGGTTGATTGAGCCCAAGTTGGAAGCTACGTCCGCTGGTCATTACGCGCCGCGCCGGGGCCCGATACGGGAATCGAAGGCCGGTGGCGCCGTCCAGCGGGTAACCTGTCCCGGTCCATCGTACGACGTACTTGCTCGCAGTGGCGTCGGTGCGCGTCGAAATCTTGAGTATCGGCGTTTTGACTTCGGCAATGCCGTGCAGCGCTGACCACTCGACAGGCCAGGAGAGGATCTCCCGGATCCACTCAACTTCCTCAGCATAACCTGCTCGCTCCGCGAGCCGCAGTAGCTGCGCTCCGAATTGAAGCGACGGGGCGCAATCAAACCGACAAGGTAAATGTGGGACCGCACGCACTCCCAGCCAGCGCCAAAGGATGTTCGCAAGACTGGCCTGGCTCGATTCGAGCGTTACCACGGCGTCCTTAGGCACCGTCGTGTTGACAGCCATGGCCCAAGTCGTGTCGAGCGAGCGCTGTTCGACCCATACCCCTTGAAAGAACTTTCGGCAACACTCCGGATAGCCGAGCAGACGTCCGAGGGCATCGTCGGCGCGGGCCTCCCACGCTTCGCGCGCGCGAGTGACGTTCTCCAGACTTCCTACCGCCGCAAGAGTAATACCAGGATGAGTTTCGGGCATGCTCATCGGCAGGCCCAGCGCGCTGAGATGATGCGCAGACCACCGGGGTATCGTGGCTGACAAAGCACTCGGTGAGAGCCCCACCACGGCGCAAGGACGAACCCCGTCAACGATCGACAGCCACTCGATATTGGGCCAAGCGCTGCGAATGCGGTCCAGCCGGGGCTCCCACGTCAGGCGAGCTTGGTCGCCAACCCAGGAGTGGCGAGTGAAGTCTGGTAACGCAAACGCGAGACGATCCATCACGCTCTGCGAACCGCACATCAGCAAGACTCCCCTGCAGCCTCACTCCAGCTCTCCGCGCATGATGCGCCAGTTACGTTCGTGTAAACATTGGAGAATTGGTCCATGTCCATGGCCCAAAAGACTATATGCCAGATATCTGCCGCCGTGCCAGCCTTAGACGGCCAGTCGAACTCATTGGCGGCTGAGCCGATTGCCGTCCGAAAAGATTCGGGGTTTCCGTCAGCGACCTGGAAAATCAATACTCGGACAGACTTGTAATAGGTGCAGACATCCCGCCTGCAGACCGAGAGGTCGGGCTGCTTCCGTTGGCCCTTTGGGAGTAATGACGAAATCAAAAGCGGCGGTCAGGGATGCAGCTACAAAGGGCTAGTGACCGAGTGCCGAACCTTTAGAACCCGACTTCCACCGTCAGAGTGTCTGCCAACCAGGCACGTGAACCATATATGCCGTATGCCCTTGGCCCCACCGCTCGAGGAGTGATTGCTCGATGCGCTGTCGCTCGGGACTCAACGAGAGCGGCTTCTTCCCTTCTGTCACGAGCTGGGCCTCCAGTTGGCCGTACACGGCTTTCCACACTTCACAGTGTTCGGTCCGATTGCGCCAATCTCCGTCAAGAGCGGTTCCCGGACATTGTCCCTTGCACATCAGAAAGAAGCGGCAATCGCGGCAGCCGCCGGCCTCCTGCGGGGTGGCGTGCAGCGCAAGGTACCTCTCGTATCCGGGCTTGCTGCCCTTGACAAAATCAATTCCATCTTTGTTGGTTCGTCCGCAATTGCTTCGCTGACCGTGCCCCTCGATTCCTTGAACGGCCTGCGTCGTGTACGGGTCGCAGGCGTTCCAAACGCACGCAGCGCTGTTGTCCTGGCCGAGCAGCATGCCACGCATATCAGCGAACAAATCGAAGGCCAGCAACTTCAGGCTGCGTTGCGCTGCCTCGAGGCCCAGCAAGGCCTTAATATTCTCATCGACGGTTAGGGCAAACTTAGCCCGTACTGCCTCACTCTCGCTCTCGAGCAAATGCAGTCGCACCGCGCGCACACCGGCGCGCTCAAGGCTGCGGAACCAACTGTACAGTGCCGGCAACCTGTCAGCTACCGCGTTGGCCCGGTGCAACGTGACGATGAGACTGGGTGGGATGCCTTCCCGGCACAATCGCTCCACCGCCTTCTCTGTCTTTGCGGTGGCTTGGCGCGTCTTTTCGAGAGTCCCATGCCAGCGGAGATCGTTGAGTTCCCCGGGTCCGTCGATAGAAATTCCGACACTCACCTTGTATGCCTTGAACATGCGAATGTGTTCGTCGTTGATGAGTGTGCCGTTGGTTTGGACGGTGTTATATCCGAACTGCTCCAGACCCCATGACCACAAGTTCTCTAAATCTTGCTCTGGCACCAGAAGCGGTTCACCTCCAAACAAAGCAAAGGGTCCGCCCTCGGCTTTGATGGCAGCCTTCATGCGCTCGATATCGTAGGATCGCGCAAGATCTCCAGCGTCGCGCTGCGGATTCTGATAACAGTATTGACATTGGATGTTGCATTGCACTCCAAGGGGTCGAAGTTCCACGCTCATCGTCAGTAACTCCTCCCTCGCGACTCTGATTAGGTCGACGGAACTGGCGCGGGCACTCCGCCCGTTTTCGGTCTCGGAAGGCCGCGCTAGTTCGGCAGTGCGTAAATTTCCGGCTCGACCCGGCCCTCGCTTTGCCGTCACCCCAGATTCAGCCGAGCGGTGAAAGAGTTGTTGAAGGCTCGGAAGAGTGTGGGTGGATTGCGTCCGTTGTTGGCGGCCAGGAGCGCGCGGACGAGCTTGAAAGCCGCCAACTTGGACAGTGGGGGCTGCGCTCCGTGGGCCACCGATAGATTTTGCAGCGCGGGGATGTTGTTCAGATGCGCCGCGGTCATCTGGTCGTTCTCCAGGCCCCAATGGAGCATAGCGTCTTTGCCCTGGTTGATATGGGCCAGCGCGGCTGCTTGCAGCTGGCTGATAAACTGTATGCCCCAGGCGTCTCCAAAGGAAACCACCTCGATCATGACCGAAGTTGGCCATTGCTGCATACCCAGCAGAGTGCTGGTTTGGGGGGTGATGCGCACGGAAACGTAACCGAAGAAGGGCTTATTGGGATCCATCTTGTCTAGGATCTGGGTCTGCATGAATCCGAATGCGGTTTCCAGTGGCATGGCGATCTCGATACCCGCACCCAGCAGTCCGCTGCTCGGAAAACCTACCGAACCCACCGATGTTCCGGTGAAGACGCCAAGCCCGGCGTCATTGGCAGTGCCGAGCGTTGAGGCAAGAATTCCTGATAAAAACGGCTGCGCCAAATCCATGGCTTTCGCGTCAGCCAGGGGCTTGCTAACGGCGTCCAGCGCTACATCGAGCGTGTCGTGGGAACTGGCGATCGTGCCGATAACGCTCACCAGGTGAGCGAGGTCAAGGCCCGCTAGGATCAGACCTTCCAGGACCAGCGCTGCTTCGGGAACGAACCCCAAGACCGCAATCAAAACGCCCGCAAACGGGTTCGCTAATCCGTTTACCAAGGTTCCCAGAACACCGTTGATATCGACGTGGCCAACGTCGATGTGTGGCGACGGGATGTCGATGTGCGGCGACGGGACGTCAATGTGTGGCGACGGTACATCGATATGTGGCGACGGGACGTCAATGTGTGGCGACGGTACATCGATATGTGGCGACGGGATGTCGATGTGCGGCGAGAGCGAAGTGGCGACGTGAGGCGG
>Ga0210406_10003850_pt1 | contig 16271 bp, 12 predicted proteins | sample IncBWC30MmetaG_FD_155454 | JGI IMG/M metagenome (GOLD analysis project Ga0210406, IMG submission 155454) | Forest soil microbial communities from Barre Woods Harvard Forest LTER site, Petersham, Massachusetts, United States - Inc-BW-C-30-M | ecosystem: Environmental > Terrestrial > Soil >... | reverse complement strand
GTCTACCAGATCGAAAGCCGGATCTCGGTCGTTTGCAGTCGTCTCTTCGATCGTGTCGCCCATAAAGGAAAGTGGCAGTGTTGCGAACGTTAGATTCGGCTGCGGAATCTTGGTCCGCTTTGGCTGCGGTTCGGAGTTGCTCGGATCGAGCATCGATCCCCAATACGGCAGATTGTTACCCACCATAGGGAGCGCACTGCCGTCCTTCGGATTCGCGAGCTCAGGATGAAGCATCCACTGCGTCTCGCCGGACTGACCTGCAATCATAGCTACAGCGTTCGGTCCGGAAGGGCCGATGACAGTGTCGAAGAAGTGGTCGAAAAGGGCAAATCGATCGGCATACTGCCAAAGAAAGGGAGCGGTATCGCAATCAACGTGAGCCATCACCAACTCACCGAATTGCTTGCGTTCGAGTGTAGGAAGTTTGCTCGGCTTGCCGTCAACAAGCGTCACGCCCTCCTCTGTTAGCGCGTATCGGTCGTTATGTGGAACCAGGTTGCTGTCGAGATTGAGCTTCCGTGCGATTCCGACATGTGTATGGTTAATGCCGGCTACATCGGCAGGGTATAGCGGAACCGAGTTCCCCTTCGTGTCGGTGATGGTCAAAGGTATGCGGAACGGCGAGATCGTGCCGACAGTACCGTCTGTGTTTACAATCGGCTGAACAAAGCCGGCGATCTGATCAGAGGGCCGAGAGTAGAGTCCGTCGGCACCCGGAAAGCTGCTGAAGTAAAAGTCGAACGCCCGATTCTCCTGAAAGAGGATAAATACATGCTTGATGTGCTGCCGCACCAGTCGCAACTTTTCCTCGTGCGAAAGAACCGGGCTCTTGGCCGGATCGAAGGCATAGCGCCGCACCTGAGGGCCCGGTTTTGAGCCAATGACAACATTCGAGCCGTCCTGTCCGAATGCAGCAATGGATGTACAAAAGACTGCGCCCGTGAAGAGTTTCCCAGCTAACATCATCATGTATCGTATCTCCGTCTTGCACATTTCCGCAGGAACTGTTTAGGGTGAGTCTTCTAGGGGACTAATCTGAAAGCTCTTCCTTCCTTGCTGAAGTACTTCTTCCGCATCCAGAATGCTACATTGACGAGACCGATCAGTGCTGGCACTTCAATGAGTGGACCGACTACTCCAACGAACGCCTCGCCCCAGCTTAAACCAAAGACAGCTACTTCAACTTCAATCCCAGCTCGAATAGCGCGCCTGCTGCCGCATGATGAAGAATCAATGCGGTCAGATGGAGATGAAGGCGTCGCATGGCTGCTGTCATAAAACCCGCCGAGCGTTCACGACAATGCCTGGATACAAAGACAGTGGCTCTCCACCCGGTTGCAGTCACGAAACAAATGGCTACTCGGGCGATGGCGGCCGGTTACCCGGGCCAGTAGCTTGATTGAAGATCTCTACCGCTTTCAGGGGTTGCGTCGGCATCGAAGGCTTTTCCTCGATCCCGAAGGGCCCCTTTTCCGCACACGACAAGCAAAGAATTCGGGACCAGGAATATGCCAGCACCAAAGATCATCCTGAATGACGAAGATCTTCGGATTCCGTAGAAACTTTCGCTTTCGCAGGTCCGAGATCAAGAGGGTCAACAAGGGAATACCCCTCACCTCTGCGCGTGAGCAGCCTCCGTGGCTGAGATAGATCGTCCTCGATCTTCTCTCGAAGACGCCGGATGTAGACATCCACGATCCGGCGATCTTCGATCTCAGAAGGAATCCAAACACTTTCTAGTAGCTCCTCTCTGCTGAAGACACGTCCAGGACTGTTCATTAGATGGGCGAGCAGATTGAACTCTTTCGGGCTAAGTTTTTTCCTCTCGGCTCCAAGAGATATTTCCATTCCTTCTCGATAGAGAGACAATGCTCCGAGAGTTCGAACTTCTTCCTCTGGGAAGACAATAGTTTGAGAGCGAAGAGTTGCCTCCAGTCGGACCAAGAGTTCGCGTGGAGAGACGGGCTTCAACAAGAAATCATCAGCGCCCGAGTCGAGGGCGGTCACAATATCGTCCAGCCCAGCGCTGTCGGATAGGATAATTTTCCTGCTGGATCGCGCACTCTTCAACTCCATCAACTCTAAAAACAGCTTCTCCATGGGCTTTTGCCAGGATGAGATATCGAAGAGTAAAAGGGATGGCTTCTGCTTTTGAACTGCCTCAATGACGTTGGAGAGACCAAACACAAATCTAAGGTCGAAGGTACCGTTATTGAGGGCCTCGCCGATGACAGGTGCCAACGTGCTTGAGTTGTGGACAATCATTATCCGTTTTCGCATGGTTTGGATTCTTCTAAAGAACAAAGTAACGGAACTGGTGGAGACAAAGTTGTTGGTCTCCTTCTTGGGTGTCATTTGGCAGAAGCAGTAGGACTGCTCAGCAGTGTGGCCAGATAGGACTCAGCGCCCATCTCCTGGACGAGCCCGGCATTCGCCTTGATAGGTTAACGAAGAAATAGGCCAGAAACACAATTCTTAGCAGGACGATGACGACAAGGATTGGCAATACGAGCATTACACTACACCGCAATTCGATGGTTTAAATATGATTTCATTCGGTGTAAAGATTCCATAAGAGAGACGTAGATAAGTTGTCACGATCTACCCGCAATTCCATACCCATCGAAACAAGCGGGACAGCTCTCGATCCGGAGCGATCATTAATCCATTGCGGTGGCGCTCTTGTTATCCCGCAGGAGCAGATCTGTCTCTTCATAGAGAACCTGATGGTTGAGCCTAAAAATCATACTATCGAACACGCTGGTACATCGCGGGGAGGAGGTCACCTCCCTACCCGATGCCGACGATACACTGCCGTCTTACGGCCCCCTTGTATATTGCGAATTGAGGCGTAATTATCAGGTTAGGTTTCGGCGGAGAGGCCGTACCCACCTGAGACCTCAGTGATCCGAAGCAGGAGGACAATCGTGCCGCAACTCCAAACGAACAGCTTCGGTACACCGCTTCCAGTCTTTCGCGTCAAAGACGTGGACGCCAGCATCGCCTACTTCCGAGACGCTCTTGGCTTCGAGCTGCGATGGCGTGCGCACGACGGATTTGCCAGGGTTGGGCGGGAAGAGTGTTCCATTTTCCTTACCAATGACAACCAGAGCCCGCCGCAAATGTGGGTATGGATCTGCGTACAGGATGTCCGCGCACTGCATGCGCACTACGTGACGTCCGGCGCAAAAATCCGGAACCCGCCCCACAATTTCGATTGGGGGGTCGAGATGCAAGTCGAAGACCTCGACGGCAATGTCCTGCGAATCAGTTCCGATACAGAGAAAGGCTAGCAGTCATCATGAAATCGACGGCATCGATGGGTTTCCCATCCTGGCCTGCCAAATGACCCGGCTCTCTCTCCACTGGGACACGGGGGTAAATTGCGCAGAGGGTTTAGGGTCCGAATGCAAAGCGGATGACTACTTTATCTCAGGAGAGTTGGCATCCAACGAGTCGGCATTACATGATGGAAGGGCTATGACGCATGACGCCAAACGTTTAGAACTGCGATGCTCGCGCTGCTTGCGGTGGGCCCTGGCTGGCTGCTCATCACAGTCATCGGAGTATTGCTAATTCCTACTACATGGGCGCGACAAAGTGGAAAAGACAACCTTAATAAGGTTCTGGGGTACGTAGTGAGCTCAATCGTGACACTCGACATGATCTGGTCGCTAGGTCTGCTGGTGGCGGCACTCCCTTCACATACAGAATCGCCGCAGGATCTGTTGCGCTCCGCAATGGCCATGCCAGTCAGTGCGATTATAGATTCCATCCATTAGACCGTTCGTATTCAAGAGTGGCAAAGTACAGCGTATCCCAAACCCGGCAGAGGGCGGCTGAAGGGTACGTTTCTTCATTAGCGGCCAACGGTCTGGAACTTGCAGGCTGCGAACCGACTTCGAAGAAATCCTGGGTAGACGTGTCGAAGCGATATTCAGCGGGCTCTTGCTGATTAGCCGCTATTGCGGCATGCCTGAAGTTGTAGAAATTCTCAGTAAAGATGTCGGCGGCGGTCGATTGATGTCCCGGAGTCGACAAAACTGTCAAAGAAGGTTGATGTCGGTTTCATCAGCCCTCCGGGGCCGATCTGGACCAATATCTGTTCGAGCGACCTGGAACAATAACGACAGCACGGCTGATCGGCTGAAAGAATAGCTCCGCTCTGAAGCGTCTCTCATCTCGGAAATGGAAGTAGCAATATGAGGTCCTAACCGGCGTCCCGTCGCTCCTCAGCGAAGTAAGTTTCGTAAGCTTTGGAAAAGACGCCGAGTCTGATCTCCTCCATTCTGATCAAAAGATAAATATCCCCTCTGGTCCCCCTAAAGAGAACGAAAGGGCTTGTAAGCCAGAGAGAACTCTCAGTGGGCCTGGTCCGAGACTGTTACGAAACTCTATGCTCGGACGCGGCTCATTGTTGGTGCAACTTCCGTGTTGCCAACAAGAACGAAGCCGCAGGCTCCGCGGACGCTGGATCCTGCCGTAATCAGGGTGTATGGGCTTGCAGAGCGCGTCGAAACCGCCTCGGATCGCACTATGCCTGCATCCTGCCCGGCGGTTCCGATGTAGGCTAGCAACCATCCGGAAGTAGCGCGGTGACGAAGCGCGATTGTCGGGGCTTATCTCATCTCACATGCCTTTGTGGAAGATTGCTCCGACCACTAGAAGAACAAGACTCGCGAGCCCGGCAATCACCCGAATGATATGAAACCTTGTCCAACGGTCGCGAAGCTGCTGCCAGTTGGCCGGTAGCGTGGATACAGTCCATGTCACGATTTCTTCGACGATGGGAACCTCAACCAGTACCGTGACGAGTAGAGCAACGATAAAGAGCGCGAATGCCGTCGCGCTTAGATAGAAGGTCAGTGGTTGCTCGCGGTACGAGAGGAACAGCACCGGAATGATCGACAAGAGCGCGGCCGGCATTAGTACAGTCATCACCGGCGCCATGTTGCGGTTCATCCGGTCTACGATTGCGACAAATACCTCTGGCGTGAAGGTGCTCATGGACCTGCTCAAAGCGGCCCACGGCCCATGAAACATTCCGGTCACCAAGGCCGAGAAAACGATACTGATCAGTTCCCAAGTCTTCATTGTGAACGCTCATTTCTCGCGCGAACGCTAGTCGCCCGTACTTCTCCCATATCGCTTGTCATACTCATCACGCGATTTTTCGATCTCAGGCCATTCGTTCTGAACCCAGGTGACGATTGCTTCGACTGGTACCAGAGACGGCTACCTCGCCCGCTGAGTGTGTAGTCCATTCGTGGTGGCACTTCAGGGTGCAGTCGACGGGTTAGGATGCCGTCGCGCTCCAAGTAACGAAGGGTGGTGGTCAGCATTCGCTGAGAAATACCGTTGACGCTACCCATGAGCTCTGAGAAGCGAAGCGTGCGCTCAGGATGCTGCGCCAACGCAACAAGAACTAGCATGCTCCATTTGTCGCCCAGATGCGCGAGCAGATCGCGTATGGGACAGTGGCGAGCCGCAGAGTCCCATGGCACCGAATTGAGCGGTTCCGGAAGTCTCCCCGTACCCATAGGATCCAGCTCCGGCACACAACATCGCGATCAAACAGCAATCGCACAACTGCCTTCAGAATGATTATTTGCATTTTCGGTCTCCTTAAAAAGCACCGCCGCCGATACAGGTTCTTTTTGCTGCCTGTTATTCGGTCATGGATTGGTGGCAACAACGTTCGCCCAAATCGATCGACAAATGATTACGGTGAGGTGCGTAAGTATACCCAAAAGAGAAAAATTTGTCCCCAGGGCGGTCCCTCTGGCAGCTACGTCCGCCCACAAAAGAGAGGGCAGTGATCAAGCACCCGGTGTGGATGCCGACCTCGCAGACCCAGAGGTTCGACGGCCAGGGTTCTCGACTGAGTATCAGTAGCTGGCACTACTTCGACTAAAAGCTCAACCTGGTAGAAAACTGAAAGCTTCGCGAGCCAGAACGGGGCATCGATGCCAGTGGCGTGCCAAAGCTGGCGTTTTTCGCGGCCACCCAAACGTTGGTCGGATTGCCATCGCCATCGTTCTGTTGCGTCGTCGTATATTGCACGTTGTTGACGTTCGCCTCGTAGTTAGGGTGGTTGAATAGATCGAACGATTCTGCCCTCAGCCTGAGCGTGAATCGCTCACTGAGGTGTAAGTCACGAGCCAGACTAACGTCCAGATTCGAAGTACCGGGACCAGTGAACGAGTTGTAGCCCTCAACCGGTACAACCGAGAAGTTGGGCTGAGCCGAATTGAACACCGCCGTATAGGGACGGCCACTCGATTCGTTCAGGACACCCGAAAGAATGAACCTGTGAAACAGGCCCTTCGTCGGAGTCCAGCCCGCACTGAGAACGAAGCGATTGCGCTGATCGAGCAGCGAAAGTCCGCGCTGCGACTCTTGGTCAAACTGGTTGTAGTAGCCCGTGCCCTGGTCCGTGCTCTTGGCCAGGGTATAGGCCGCCGTCGCGAAGAACTGAGACGAGGTGTGCCGCAGCGACACGAGCAGGCCGTTGTATTTGGAATGTCCAGTATTGTCGATCACGTTGATCGGGCCGAAGTTGGGATTGTAGATGCCATCGATCGCCTCGAAGTCCGGCACTATGGCTGAGTGTCCGTCGGGAAAGATCACGTTATCTTCCGTAAAGCTTCCGCCGTACTGGACCTGTAACGACGGCGGTACAAGGTTCAGATCGCTGCCGAAGTTTCCATTCGCCTGGCGCGTCACTCCATTGGAATTGCCAAGCAGCGCAAGCCCGTGGCTATAGGCGTACGCCACGCTAAGCGCAGTGTGAGCACCGAACTGATGCTCCACCGCAAGGCTTCCCTGTTCCACATAGGGGCTTCGAAAGTTAGGAGCGAAAGCAACGGCTGAGGGCGTTCCTCCGGCCCCGGAAGGGAACGCCGTGAGCGATGTGGGATAGGTCACGATAGGGTTACTGTTTCCGAAGCCAGGTCCTGTAGTTGCAAGGAAGGGCCGCGAGATGCCATTCGAGACGAGCGCCTGGGAGACGTCGAGAAGATCTTCCTGCATGTAAAAAAGTCCGAAGGAGCCTCGCAAGACGGTTGAGTTGTTTGCAAAGGGCGAATAGGCGAATCCAACTCGGGGCGCGACGTTGTTCTTGCTGTAGGAGATGTGGCAGGTAAGAGACAGGTCAGGGTTACAGACCTTCGGGGTGGGAAGAACCTGGAGATCGTAACGCACACCGTAGTTGACGGTGAGCTTCGGGCTGAGCTTGAACTCATCCTGCGCGAAGACCGCGTATGTGGGCGAGTGAATAGGCACGGTCGATTGGCCGAAAGACTGGAGATAGAGCTGAAAAGATCCCGTAGCGACATCTGCAAGACTGGCGAACTGGAATTCACCCTTAGGGGCGTAGACGAAATAGTCGGTGTCCCGGTTGTAGTTGATGTCCACGCCTGCCTTGAAAGTATGCTTTCCGAGCACCTTCGTGAGGTTATCCGTGAATTCGTAGCGATGGTCGGAGGTAGAAAGCTGGAAGCGGTTGCCGCCAAAGACGAATCCCGTGTCGGGGTTTTGAATCACGATCGCGGGTCCGGTGGGAGGGGTGTCCGGCAGATCAAAGTGGAAGTCGCTGCCAAAGTGGAAGCGCAGCTCGTTCACCGTCTTATCATTGAAGATGGTGTGAAGAGAGAGCTGAAAGAAGTTGCTCGTGGAACCGTCGGTCAGAGACAGTCCATCGCCGGTGGAGGTCGGCGTGTTGAAGTAGCCGTGCGGACTGCGATATCGCTGATAGTTGTAGGTGCCATCCAGCGTGTTTTTGCTGTTCAAGATTGCGTTGATCTTGCCGAAGGCGGAGTTCTGATTGAAGCTGCGAGAAAAAGATCCTGAGGCCGCATTAACCTGAGCCGCTATATCTGGATTTGCGGCGAAGAAGCCGTCTGGCAGACCGACCAGAGCGGCGGAGTTATTGACGGTGAGAGGTTCGTTACGAATCTGCCCCTCGTAGTTCGCGAGATAGAAGACACGATCCCGGTGAATGGGGCCTCCGATCGTGCCACCGACCTGCTGGCGGCGGTTGGGTGGCTTCGGAATCCCAAGAGACTTGTTAATAGGGTCGTTCGCGTTTAACGCAGAGTCGAGGATGTAGTAGTAACCGTCTCCATGCAGGGCGTTTGTTCCGCTGCGGGTGACGGAATTGACGAGGCCTCCTCCGGCCTGCCCGAACTCCGCTTCGAAGCCACTGCTGGTTACTTGAAACTCCTGGATGACGTCTTCGCTGAATTGAAATGGGATGCTTGTGCGCCCGATTTGCTGGGAGAAGAAGGCGTTGTTATTGTTTCCGCCATCGACGGAGTAGTTGTTGAAATTGCCTGCAATGCCATTAAAGCTCACCATTCCCTCTCCGTCCGTCGTCGCGCCAGGTGTCAGCAGAGCGAAGTCGGTGAAGTTGCGGCCGTTCAAGGGAAGCGAATCGATGTTCTGGCGGTCGATGACAGTGGCCAGGGCAGATTGCGTGACGTCCACAAGAACTTCCGCATTAACGGTGACCTTCGTCTCCATCGCGCCGATGGTGAGTTGTGGTCGCAGTGTCGTTGTTGTGCCCACATTCACTATTACGTCATGGACGATTGTGCTATGAAAGCCGCTCTTCTCTATTGAGACGTCATAGTGTCCTGGAGCAATAGATAGAAAGCCGAAGTGACCTGTCGAGTCTGATTGCTGTGTGACAGATGTTTTTGCTGTAACGCTGCGAACGGTGACAGATGCGCTGGTAATGAGGGCTCCGCTTACGTCCACGATGGTTCCTTCGATGCGTCCGCTCGCGGCTGAAGACTGCGCCATAATGATATTTGAAGTTGCGATCGGCAGAATACAAACAAGCACTAGAAGCAGACGCAGCTTAGCAGAACCGGTGCCAAAAATTGGCAGGTTGATCATTTTGTCTCCCGAGTAGATAGTTCACTATTGCATGCCTTCCTTAAGGCAGACTTAAGAGTCTGATCTAGGAACGAATTGGATCCAGGGAACTACATCCTTGTTTTGGTATTTGGGAATATTGCAGGCGAGGAGCCGTGGTGGCGCGGATTCTGCTACCGCGCCAAGAAGCCGCTAGTGGGGCCTCTGGCATGGCTGTTACACGGTCTTCTCTGGGCCGCATTCCATCTGTTCTTCCAAACAACCGTCTGAGACATGATTCGCATGATGCCGACATGCTGTGCTCTCGCCTTTGTGGCTCAATCTCGAAAACTAGTCCTCAATTTCAAGTAAAAGTGGGACTTTGTTGCTCTCGCTGGCCGTCGACCAAACTAGTGGACCAATTGTTCCAATTCCCTGCAGTCATTTGGCGCTTGGAGTTCTTGGATTTCTATAGGCGCACCGGAGCCGAGATGGCTCTGACCGTCGCCAACGCGGGTGCCATGCATTCAGTTTTTCGGCAGAATCCGTCCGCTGAAGCGAGTTACCGCGAACCTGAGTTTGGATCGGCTTTGAAGTTTCGCCCTCGCTTCTCAGGACCGAAGGCGAAAATGAGCATCAGAGATAGGATGACGCACAGCTCAAATGAGGTAAGCGCCCAGGAATAGCCGAAGGTTCTTTGCAGAAGATTCTGTATCGGGAGCACAGGCGAGGCGACCAAGACACCAAGTTGATAGACAAAGCCGATGAAGACACCACGTATGGCGTTGGGCGAGAGTTCGTTGAGGTGCGCGGGGATAACTCCGAAAGCGCCCTGCACGCCAGTCTGCATGAAGCAGGAGCCGAGAACGATAGCGATCAGCGTGCCACCAAAAGCCCATACGGGGATGGAAAGCAGGCAAAGAGTGAGGGAGATCATGACGGCGTAGCGGCGACCGATCCGTTCCGAGAGAGCGCCGACCGTCAATGCTCCGATAATTGCGCAAATGTTGTAGAGCACAGGGATTCCGTAAGTGGCTTTCATGCCGAAAACCGTTGTTTTGGCGATCCAGGGAATGGTCTTGAGGAAGTCAGGGTAGAGGTCCTGCGTGCCGTGCGATAGGCAGGTCATCATGGTCATGACCAGCAGCAGATAAGCGAAGGCGCGCATGTTGCTGAGCAGAGTTGTAACCATCGAACGGAGCGACGGACTACGATGCAGCTTCCAGGCGTCGGACTCAGGGGCCCGCAATGTAATCAGAACGATCCCCAGGGCAACGATGGATCCTACGACAAACATGGCCTGCCAACCGAATCGAGGCGCGACGGTCTGTATGCCAATGGACGCCATCAGATAGCCAAAAGGATAGCCGCCCTGCATCATGCCGGAGAGGAAGCCGCGCATGCGTCGCGGCGCGCTTTCCATGGAGTAAGAGGCGCCAATGCCCCAGTATCCGCCCATGCCGATGCCATACAACCCTCGTAGAGCGAGAAAAACAACGTAGTTGGGCGCAAAGCCGCTTAGAACAGTGATCGTGGAGAAGTATAGAACGCAGAGGATCAGCGGTTTCCTGCGGCCATACCGGTCCGCCAAAAACCCGAAGAGGAGAGCGCCCACTGGCCTCATCGCCAACGTGAGGGTAAGGGACCAGACAATCGCTGACTTGCCGACTTGGAACTTCGCCATCAGCTCGTTGAAGAGGAAGACAACGACAAAAAAATCGAAGGCGTCCAGAACCCAGCCGAGGATTCCTCCGGCAACGGCGAACTGCCAGCCCGGCGTGTCAAACTCAGCTTCAAGTGGAATTACAGATACGTCATCATCAACGTGCATGAGTTCTCTCGTGAGCGCGCTCAAGAGCGATGGCCCCCAAACATTCACTGAGGGGTTGATTGGAAAATAAAATCTCAGTGTGATTTTGCTGTCTGGGAGCCGCCACCGGCAACCTGATCTGGCTGTCAGGTGGAGATAGACGAATCGTAAACAGGTCAAGGCACGATTCGCCGTTGATCCAAGTTCATTTAAACCGGCTATTCAACCTTGTAAATCAGGAGTTTCGCGCCAGTTGTTCCCAGGGCGGAGGCGGCTACATAAAGCCGGTCCAACTCAGGAATGAAGATAGATATCTTTGCCGCTGGGCCGGACGGGACCTTGGCGATCTCCTCATAGTGGTCCGGATCCTTTTGCGAATAGACCGCGATGAACCCATTGCCGCCTGAAATATAGATCTGCTTCCTTTTTGAGTCGTAGGCCATGTCGTCGGCGCGGTCTACAGTGGGCAGCGATGCCACCTGCTTGCCGGTTTCCGTATCGAAAACTACAAGTACCGCGGGCTTCCGGCACACTACAAAGAGGCGATGATTCGCTTCATCCAAAGCCATCGAAACGTTTTCCTTTGCGCCTTTGATGTCCCAGTTCGCAAGCAGCTTGTGCTCCTTCTGATCGTAGACTCCGACCTGACCTTTCGTTCTCAGGTTGGCAAACAACCTGGTCCCGTCATGTTCAAATCTGATGGCCTCTACGCGGCCGCTGTCAACCTTGATCTCATTCACTACTTTTGCGGACGGGGTATCGATAACGCTAACGACGGTGTAATCCATCTTGGCTTCCGTGCCGCCCGTATCGGCATACATCAAACGAGTCGCAGGATTGTATCCGGCCGAATCAGCCGCAGCCAGCGTTTTGATCGAGTTGATGATCTTATAAGATTCGCCCGAAATGACGCGGACGTATCCTGCATTGCCGCCTTCCGGTCCGCTGTCGGTCACCAGGATGGTATTGTTCTGCGGCACGTAAACGATCTGATGCGGAGCGTCGAACCCAGGCACGCTGTGCAGGTGCTTGCCAGTCTTCAAGTCAAAAACTTCAACTGTCTTATGCTCTTCAGCCGCAAGGAAGAGGCGGTTTCCTTGGACATCTGCACCGAAGTGGTCGAAATCGCCTTTGACGCCGGGCATTGGGATGCTGGTCTCCAAACGAAGTGGAGCGACCTGAGAGGTTTGTGCTAGTAGTGCGCCAGAAAGTGCCATCATGGCGATGAACAGAGGCTTTTTCAAATTGATCTCCTTTTGTATTGAGCCGAGAATAGGATCTGTTTACTTAAGCAAACCTGAAATCCTGGCGGATCGCAGTCGATTTTTTCGCTCTCGGGTGCCGAGCTGCCTTTCCTTGCGACGGCATGATTTCACCTGGACGTCGGCACCGCCGTTTGTTGTTGCCAGAATGGGCAGCCAAAGGTTAGAACTCTGCTGTACAGAAAAAGCCATGGGGATGTGAGCGATGCGCGTGTTAGTAGTCGACGACGAGAAGCGATTAGCAGAAAATGTGGCCCGCACGTTACGCGAGAGATCATCCTGCGCTGTGGACCTTGCACATGACGGATTAGAAGGGCTATTCCTGGCAGAATCAAACCCATATGATTTGCTCGTTCTGGACTTGATGTTGCCGCTACTGAGCGGATTGGAGTTACTCAAGCGCTACCGACAGCTTGGTGCCAAGACGCCTGTTCTCATCCTGACCGCCCGTGACGAGAAGGAATCCGTGATTTCCTTGCTAAATGCGGGAGCCGACGACTACATCTGCAAGCCTTTTGACATGGGTGAGTTTATCGCCCGTAGTAAGGCCTTGATTCGCCGCGGGAAAGGTGAGCACTCCTCGACTATTCGCATTGGCGACCTTGAGTTAGATTTTAACCGTCGGCGGGTAGTCCGTAAGGGTATACCCATTCGGCTTAGTAACATGGAATACCGAGTTGTAGAGTACCTCGCGCATCGCAATGGCGCTACGGTGTCTAAAACCGAGTTATCAGAACATCTATACGACTACAACTGGGAAAAATTCAGCAATGTGATCGAGGTATATATAGCCGCTCTGCGTCGTAAGATCGATCGCGGAGACGCGGTGAAGTTGATTCACACATCACGCGGTATGGGGTATTCGTTGCGGGTCGATTATCCCAACGGGGATGAAGGTGGCCCAGCGAAGTGAAAAATATCTCGCTCACAAAGAGGCTCATCGCTGCTGTTGTAGTTTCTCAGCTACTACTGGCCACGGCTCTCGTCGTGGTCGCGAGTTTTTACTGCTTTCACCAGCTTCAGTCTGCATTCGACGTGAATCTGGAAGGCCGGGCACTGAGCGTCGCGGCCCTCATACATTACCCGGATGACGGAGGGGCTGGCTTCCTATTCGACGCGGCAAAGATCCCACCGGCGCATCACGAAATCCATAAAGACATCTACTTGGTTAAGAGCGATCGCGGCGACTTTGTAAGACACGCGGGAGAGGCAGATCCACATCTGTTTGATGCAATGCCCGCCAAGGGACAGTACTGGGATTTCGATCAGCAAGGTGAGCCCTATCGGGCGATCATTCTTCGTGATGTGCCGGTTCTCGACAAGGAAAGAAACGCGCCGCACCCGCTGCCGAAGCTGACTGTGATGTATGCCGCACCCACAATGGATATATCACAGAGAATCAGAGAACTGGCTGAGTGGATCGCGTTGGCAAGTATTCTGCTGGTCGCCCCGTCCTTGCTACTTACGATAGGGAGCATTCGCCGCACGCTGGTGCCACTGAATAGTCTGGCAGATGAAGCCCAATCGATTTCAGTGGATAACTGGCAGTTCCGGCCGTCAGAAGAGGCAAAGGCCGCGCGCGAACTACAACCGCTGATTGATGCGATCGACACCGTCCTTGCCGGGCTTCAGAGGTCCTTCAAGCGTCAGCGTGAATTCGTGGGAGACGCAGCGCATGAATTGAAAACGTCTTTCACCATCCTCAAATCGAGTTGGCAATCTTTGCAAAACCAGCCGCGTACTGCTGAGGAGTATCGGCTGGGACTGACTGAGATGAGTGAAGACGGAGAGCGTCTGGAGCAGTTGTTGAACCGTATGCTGCTGCTCGCTCGAGCGGAGCAATCCGCCGCGGACGGTATTCACCGGGACCTGGATGTCATCGACTTAGTTGCAACCTGCGAGATGGCTATCGCCCGCATCAGAAAGGTTGCGGATGAGCGGGAGATCGAGGTCGAGCTTGTAACATCGGACCAAGTGTCGGTGCGTGCGGATCCCGCAGACCTGGAACTACTGTGGCTCAATTTTTTGGAAAATTCGGTTCAGGCAAGCTTCGCTGGTTCGAAAGTAAAGGTGGTCGTGACCCAGGAGGGGAGCTTCGCGACGGTGCTGGTGTCCGACGAAGGAAGTGGCATCACAAAGAGCGACTTGCCGCACATCTTTGAGCGCTTTCGCCGTGGAGATCCATCCCGATCCAGAACGACCGGCGGCTTCGGCCTGGGTCTCGCAATCGCAAATTCAATCGTCGAAGCCTACAAAGGAACCCTTCGAGCTGACAGCACCTTGGGACAAGGTACGAAAATGTGGGTCTGCCTTCCCGTGGAGAGCGCATGCCTGGAAATGGAGGATGAGGACCTCGAAGTACGGCTGCCGGCTTCCTCGTCCGCACATTGAGCAGCGTACTTTCCGAGGGATCAGCGTGGTCTGTCAGGCAGGTTGCAGCAGGGGGCGCATCTGCCGGATGTCCTTGACCTTTCCAATATCCATGATGGTGCTGATGAGGCGATCGCATTTTGCGGCACCCAAAACAGGCGTGACAAGGTCGCGGCACTTCAAAATCACTTCGTCGGTGGTCATGGGGTTCTCTGCGGTACCCCGAACGGCGTCCACACGCTTGGTGAACTCCTTCCCCTCCGTCGTCGTGACCTCTACGATGGCTTCTCGCATCGGATACATCTTCTCGAGCTCCTCATCGGGAATTAGTTTCACCTTCGCTCGGGCGAGCAGAATCGCCGGATCCTGCATCCTCGCTTTGTCATGGGCCGCCTGAAAGGAAACCGTTCCATCCTGCAGCATGACGGCAATCATGTGTTGCAGGCTGATGTCGGGCATCGCGCGGTCATTCACGGTCTTCGCCTCGCTCGTCGCTACCCGCACGGTCACCTGTCTGACGTCACTTCCTTTGAGCGAGTTGTCTTTCATAATGGCCTGAAGCGCGTCGAGTGGCGCCTGTATCGGGGAGCCGACCGTCCACTTCTTGATGTTCGTTCGAGTCACTTCATAACGCTCCCCAAGTTTGTCGATCAGCTTTCCGGGGTCCGCCTTCGGTGCGAGCCCAAGGAAGAAGTTATCTGCACCCGAAAATATATCGTCGACACCCGTAGCGCCATTCTTGACCAGTATCGCGATCGAGACGGCGTTACGTGCCGGCATGCCCCCGAAGACAAGGGCCTTCTCGATGTGTTGGGTATCACGCTGCCATGCCGCAACGCCCGCGGACTGCTGTGCGGTGTAGTCCAGCAGATATCGCATCTGCTGCGCGCTGAGACTGGAGGCACAACCCGCTGCGGAGGCGGCCCCGAAGTTGCTCGCGATGCTATGCGTACTGCGGTGCGTCTCGATCTGCCACGGCAGCCCCCCTAAGGTCATCGTCACTCGAGGCCCTATATCGTAACCGAGGGTGACAGCGCGGAGAAAACGAATCCCGTCAATGCCATATAGTTCGCCTGCGGCCATTGCTGCCGGAACAACGGCGCAGCCGGGATGCGAATGGGACGGCGCATGCGAGTCGTCTGTCTCATCCGATTGCGCGAGCATACCGTTAGTGAGCGCCGCCTCGATAGGCCCGCAAACGATATCGGAGGCCACGACGGTCGCAACCTTTTCGCCGCCGTAAGATCGGGCAAATTTCAATGCAACCTTGCCGGGGGGCAGATCGGCACCCGAGATCATTGCAGAAATCGTGTCCAGAATATGCTGCTTCGTCTTCTCTATGACCTCTGGAGGCAGATCGCGAGAGCCGGCTTCGCACATATAGGCACTAAGGATCGCCATGACAGATTGCGTCGAAGAGGAATCGGCCTGCGCTTGCATTTCGACTGCCTTGGCGATGCGCGGAGGAAGCAGGGATGCTGCCAAGATCCAACCGGAATTCTGAAAAACGCGACGACGGGTCAGGCTCTGTGCTTCAGCCTTCCCCGGCACCAGTGGCTTATTAAATTTCATGTAGCTGTTGCGCCCCTCTTCGCTTTGTTTTTTCCGTTACGTTGTAGGTCAAAAGGCAAGTTTTGCGCCGAGCTGGATGATACGTGCTGGAATTTGAGTCGAATCGATAGTTCCAACGCCGGGCACAAGCACGCCAGTCTCGTCGAAGATGACATTATTGTCCAGCGGCGGATTGAAGTTGGTGTGGTTGATTATGTTGAAGGCTTCGAGGCGAAACTGTACATTTACCCTCTCGGATAGGTGCGTGTTTTTTATGAGAGAGGCATCAAGATCCAGCAACCCGGGGCCGATCAATGCGTTTCTGCCTGCATTGCCATAAAGATTGACGGGGTTCGGAAACGAAAAGCACTCTGTCTTGACGAAATTTGTCGGACTGCCCGGGTTGATGGGATTGCTGC